>SPJL01008811.1_pt1 | contig 13233 bp, 3 predicted proteins | sample 3741751 | NCBI WGS metagenome assembly SPJL01 (sample SAMN10925998, study PRJNA522277) | cold seep metagenome | isolation source: Elba SIP-enriched marine methane seep metagenome, extraction at timepoint T3 | place: Italy: coast of Elba, Mediterranean Sea | reverse complement strand
GCTAAGTTTCAGTTAATCGCCATAAAAACTCCACCCTTTCTTCCATAACTACTGGTATTTTGACATCAATCGTTTTGACTTGATCGTCTTTCTTGTAAATAATCCAACGAAATACCTTTTTCCATAACTCAAGTAATTTTTATCCGTAGCCGATAAGCTTGCGGATACATCTATTCTATCATCTGATACCTGTCCATTCTGACAGGAGTTCTATTGGAGTGTGTAACTATTCATTTGATTACTATAGAGCATTCTAACTGCTCTATAGTCGGGCAGGCTATGTCCTGATCCGAAATTAAGCAGGTGGTCAGTTTTGGTTTTTCCAAAACCTGCTCACTTGCTTAATTCTCTATTTCTTACTTAAAAATTTTACAAATGAAAAAGTACATTCCTCTAATTTTTCTCCTACTCCTGAGCTCTGCGCTCTATGGACAGGAACTCACCAAGCAAACAAAAGAGATTGAGGTGCTCGAACAAATGGAGCCTCGATCTGATTCTCCACCCGACGGAGGCTCCGCATCCTTTGGAAGAAGGATGACTCAAGAGACAGAAGAGGCGGCAATAAGTCTCCCCCAAAGTCAACCCTTTAACTCGGGGGAAAACATCGAAGGGCTCATTCAGGGTTCTATCAACGAGGTAACGGGCAAGGTAGCCTTTTCGGTTCCCATCAGCAGCATTTCTGCACGGACTCTTTCCTACGCCATTTCACTCAACTACAGCAACCAAGGCATTTTTAAAAATGCCAAGCAAACCAGCGAGTTTGCCGAGACTGGCATTGTGGGCCTAGGCTGGCAAATCAGCATACCTAAAATCGTGGTAGACCATAAGCAAAGTGGAACCCGCGAAGACGATGATTTTTATCTCATCGATGGGGGCAATAGTACCAAATTGGTCTGCACCGATCGGGACGGAAGCTATTGGGAATTTGAGGCAGAGAAATATGCGCCGTGGAAGTTCCATTTTTATCCCAGCACCTCCTATGACGATTACTGGATCATCACCAAGGAAGATGGTTCTACCTTTCACTTTGGCGACCCCGATATATATACGGGCGTACCTCGTCCTAATAAAGCCAGAGAATTTATTGTCCGCTGGGACAATTGGATTGGCAACTCCAAAGAGTCGGGTACCAATACTCAGCAAACTGTAGTCTGGAATTTGTACAAAATTGAAGACCAGTGGGATAATGAAATAGAGTTCTTTTACGACCGGGTCGATGACCTTAGCGTCTACCCTCGACGCCAACACACCGAGGCCAGTTACCTCAGCAAGGTTACTTCTTCTAATGGGAGTAATATACGTTTCAACTATGCCAACAAAGATAACTTTGAATACCACGAACCACACACCGAAAGCCCCGAGCCAGATGCCTATCAAGAACGCTACGAAAAAAAGTACCTGACCAATATCGAAACCTATAATACCGAAAATGCTTTGCTCAACACCTACTTGTTGGCCTACGATGTCCCCTTCGAAAGTCCGAGTATCAAACGCAAGCGCTACCTCACCAGTATCACCCAACGCAATAGTAGTAGTGAGACCCTTCCAGCACAAAGTTTTGAATACTACACAACAGGAACTTATAAGGGGGGGCTGAAAAAGGTAATCTATCCTATGGGAGGCTCCGTTACCTATAATTACCAAAATCAAGAGCTCTTCCCCAACACCCCCAACCGCTTTGCCGGTGATGTACCTAATAATAGTGCGGACTTCTATTATCACGCCGCCTACGTACGCGACAATTACGTACTTAAGCTCTACCGTTCTAAGACTGTGTACAGTGGGCAAAAACACCAGTTTAGAATTGTCCGGCATTGGTGGAATGGTACCGAATGGGAAAGCGATAATTACCTCATCCCTGTGTCGGCAGAGGTCAACAATTACGGACGAATAGAGACTATGCAGGCCATCTTTAAAGAAGATTTTTACGGCGTAATGGTATACGATGACGAACGGGCGTATGTATACCTGTGGCATCTTCAAGAAGATGGTCGAACCTGGATGCCGTACCGACATTCTTACCTACACGTTGGTCCGGGTCGTCCCCAATTTTTGGCGGGTGATAATTTTGCCGCCCTCGGCTCGCACCACGTCGGGAAACTTTATACCTACAATTGGAATGGCAGTAATTGGAATTTTAAACAGATTGACCAGGGCGCTGGCCAGTTTTACTACGGAGCCACCAATAACTACATCCTATCGCTCGATGAAGACGGTGGCCCCGATATGGTCACCAATATCAATTACCTGGACAACTACTACATCCACTATCTGGATGCGGAGAAAAGGTGGCTCACTAAGTCGTGGACACACAAGGCCGCCCAGCACATTGCATCAACGATGGATCCCAGTGCCTTTTATCCTTCGCGCTCGCAAGCGGGTCTGGTAGCCGACAACAATCCCGAGTTATTTTTACGTTGGGACGTCAACTACAACTTGCAATACGTCGATAATGTAATCGGTGCCTATGATGACCGTCACCCTTTCCAACCGGTAACGGGGAACATGTTTGCCCTCACCAATTGGCTCTACAAAACGCCGATCAAAGCAGCACGGTATAATGGCATCAATTGGTCAGTAAGGGACTTCGCTCCCGAACAGCCCTTTATGACTTTTTTTGGAGAAGACCTCATTGCCACCCGGGAAGAGAACGGGCTACAACGGCATTTCTACACCCGCTATGATCCCAACAACGATACCTGGTTCAAACACTTCTTGACGCCGAGTACGCTTAATCATCCTTACACCGTAACCGCCCATACGGGCATCACCCCTAACTTTATGGTCAGTGGTAATGCCTTGTACAAACGTTCGCCCTATGGGGATTTTGTCTACGACCGTGATTTGCACAGTACCTTCCACAACGATCTTACCATGACCAATTCGATCAACCATGCCTTTGTGGAATTGGCTGAACATAGGCGTCCGCTTGGTGTTGCTACCATTACTTTTCAGGAGAGTCGATTGTATTATCAAAATAAAGAAACCGGCAATATTGACGAGATCGATATGGGGACTTTATCCCACACCAGCGGTAGCGGTGACTTTGGGGGATACTACAGTTCTATGAGCAATAAGAGTTTGTGGTTACGCAACAATCACGGGCAAAACACCTTCAACACCTTTCTCTACCGGATGATCGACGATAAGGTTAATAACACCATTTACAATGTGGTAGTCGATAATATTGTCATCAACGATGGCGAAGATAATGACCGTAAGATCACCTATGAATATAGTGCGCCGGTTCGCTTGCCTAATGATGATGTTACCTTTTATACCAGTGTAACGGTCCGCAATCGTGGTGGGGGTACTGGAAATATGGGCTGGGTCACCAAAACTTATAATGGCGGAGCCAGCGATCTGCGGATGGTAGCTTTGCCACTTACGGTGACTACTTACGACTCCGATGGGATAAAGGTCCAGGAACGGGTCATGGAGTGGGACTTACATCTGAAGAACTATTCCAGTGGCTACCTGACTGTCGGCCAAGGCTATTATGTACGGATGAGTAAGCAGACCGATCGACAGTTTTTTGAGGGGTCACAGGTGATTGAAACGGCCACCAATTATTCCCACAACTCCTATGGCCTACTTACATCCAGCAATCGGGTAAATAGCAAGGGACAGACCGAGAGTACTCAAGTAAGTTTTGCCTACCAGCACTTTGGTTTTCTCAGCGGTCGGCACATGCTCGATTTTCCTGGCGAGACAACGAGTAGACTTGATGGAGAGATCACTTCGGTAGAACGCAATGTATGGGTTTTGGAAGGCGACAAGGCCTATCCAAAGGAAAACTGGACTCGAATCAATGATCAACCATGGCGGATCAATATGGCAAGTACGCGAGTGGATGGCCTTGGTAATATTGTGGAAAATGAAAATGGGCGGGGCCTATTCAATACGGTACTTTTTGGCTACGATAATCTCTACCCCGTGGCCACCATCACCAATGCCCGCTTCACCGATGTGACTAACGAACTCGACGTCACCTACGCTACGCTACAAACGCTAAACAGCAGTAGCCTCAAAGCAGAGCTCTCCAAACTTTACTCCCGCCTGCCGGATGCGATTATCGAAATCACGCTCTACGACGACAATGGAAATATTACTTCTCAGATCGACTCCCGTGAGGAAGAGTTAAAAAACGACTACGATGGATTTAACCGTCTGATTCGTACTACCAATTCCATCGGCAACGTGATCCAGAGAAATATTTACAACTATTCTAATTAAGCGAAAACAATGAAAAAAATAATATTTTTCCTCGCCCTCTTTGGGGCAATATCTGCTCAGGCCCAATCCTTGGATAAAAATTTTTCCCGGGTCCTTGAGCCCAAGGTTCCCATGCATACGAATGTGGTAGAGCTACTGCTGTTGCTGGGAAATACCGACGACTTCATCGATAATATCAACTACCACGACGGCCTGGGACGGCGTTTGCAAACCGTCGCTAAAAAACAAACTCCACTAGGTAAGGATATTATCCGCCACTACGAGTACGATCAATTCGGTCGGATGGAAAAGGAATACTTGCCCTTTGCCAGTACCCAAAACACGGGTAACCTCATCGATGACCCTATACCTTTGATCAATTCTTTTTATTCCGCCCGCTACGGCGACAGCCGTCCTTATGCCCAAACGCGGTTTGATAGTTCACCCCTCAATCGGGTATTGGAAAGTTCGGGACCGGGAGATGATTGGGCTATTAATAGCACCAGTGATGACGATCATACGATGAAGCTAGAATACGGCACCAACGGTCGTAATCAAATTCGCCGCTTTGATTTTGCAGCTAGCGGAAATTTGATAGCAAGCTACTATAACAATAATGAACTGATTAAGACCGTGTCCAAAGACGAGAACTGGGAACCCAGTGATGGGAAGATCAATACCACGGAAGTATATACTGATAAAAATGGTCGCAAAATTGCCGAAATCGTTTTCGAACACAATAGCAGTGAGGAAGTAGAAGAAAGGCTTACGCAATACGTATACGATGATCTTGGCCGATTGCGCTACCTCTTGCCGCCAAAATTCTTTACAGCTAGTGGCACCGCCAATTATTCAGACTATTCGATCAATTGGCCTCTAAATGATTTTCTGGAAGTAGGCACTTACATGGGCAATTTGATATTTAACATCAATTCCAATGTCGTCGATATGTATGCCTTTCAAGGAGTTGGGCAACACAATCTCTTGCAACTCAAGCCCAGTACTACCAAGGTTTTATCCACCACTCCTACTCTACCCAATATGTACTTGGGTAAAATCATGGGGCAGTCGTCCTTAATTGGAGGACCTCTAATCCACGTTGGCGATGCCAATATTGTAGGTGGGAACTTAGTGATTACTCGCGTATCTACGGATTACTTTATTTCCTTTTCGATGGATATTTCTCAAGACTTGAACAACAATCTTGATTATTCCCTACTTGATGATTTGGCCTACCAGTACGAGTACGACGAGTACAATCGTCGGGTAGCACAAAAGGTGCCTGGTAAAGGCTGGGAATACCTAATATACGATCAACTGGATCGCGCTATTTTGACACAAGATGCTGAACTCAAGTCTCAGGACCAATGGATCTTTACTAAGTTTGATGCCTTCAATCGAGTGGCTTATGGAGGAAAGTACTACAGCAATAAAACTCGGGAGGAACTCCAAACCGAAGTCGATAATGCGATCATCGCTAGTGGTAATCTTTCTAATATCGAAAAGCGGAGTCACGCCATGCTCTACCTGGGAGGCGTGACCATGAATTACACCAATACAGCTTTTCCTACCAGTGGGATCACCGAAATACTAATGGTAACCTACTACGATGATTACAGTTTTTCCGATACCGACATACCCTCTACCCCCACCTCCGTACAAGGGCAGGACATAACTACTAAACTCAAAGGCTTACAGACCGCTAAGTGGATGAAGACGGTGGGAGAAAATAAATGGACTAAGATCTACACGTATTATGATCGGTGGGGTCGGCCTGTTCGTATTTTCAACCGTAATCATTTGGGAGGTTATACTCAAAATGATAATGTTCTCGACTTTCGGGGCAAAATCACCAGTACGGTCACCGAACATCGCCGTTTAGCAACTGATGATAACTTGGTCATCAAAGATGATTTTGAATACGACAATTCTGAAAGGCCCACCTTGCACTATCAAAAAATCAATAGTCAAAATACTGAGATGATTAGTAATTTGGTCTACGATGAATTGGGAATGATAGCGAGCAAAAAAGTTGGAGGTGAATACAGCAGTACTAGTTCTACTTCCCCTCTGCAAAGCATCGAATACAAATACAATATTCGTGGCTGGCTCACTAACATCAATGATGTTTCTAGTTTGGACGATGATCTCTTCGCTTATCAGCTTTCCTACAATAGTGGCGCACAGGGAACGGCTAGTGTAGATAAACGTTATAATGGACAAATTACCCAAGCCGTTTGGAACTCGGCCAGAGATAATGTAAAAAAGGCCTATGCCTATGAATACGATGACCTCAGTCGAATCCAACGCACGCATTATCGTCAAGGCAATTTACTCAGCCTTGGTGCCGAGCGCTTTGATACTTACGGCATAACTTATGATGCCAATAGCAATATCAAGGGATTACGGCGGACCAATCAAGAAGGCCAGGTCTCGGACGATCTCAACTACGGCTATGATGTGGGTAACAAATTACTCAGTGTAAGAGACAATTCTACTCTTCCTACAGAGGGTTTTCTGGACGGTAATCCAGGTGGTACTGATTATGATTACGACGACAATGGAAACCTCATCTTAGATAATAATCGAAAGATCGAACGGATTTATTATAACCACCTCAACCTCGTTACCCAGGTCAGCTTTTTGAGTGGTAATAATATTTACTTCACTTACAACATAGCAGGTGAGAAATTACAGAAGCGTTTTGTTTCCAGTAGTGGCGGAACTACCACCACTGATTACTTAGGTGGTTTTCAATATCGCAATACTCAACTTGAGTTTTTTCCCACCCCTGAAGGTTACGTTAGTAAGGAAGGATCAAACTTCCGTTATAGCTACATTTACTCCGACCACCTAGGAAGTACCCGGGTCAGCTTTAGTGACCTCGATAAAAATGGCTCGGTCAACAGTCTGGAAATTGTTTCCAACACCGATTACTACGCCATGGGAATGCGGCATGCCGAGGAATATGTTTCCTCCTTTGCTTCCGGTTTTGATTACCGTTTCCAAGGTAAGGAATTGCAGCGCGAAGCTAATTTACTACAGTACGATTTTGGTTCACGGATGTATGATCCTAGTTTGGGACGATGGTTTAATACCGATCCTCGTCATCAATTCACCAGCCCCTTCGTGGCAATGGGTAATGATCATGTCAACCAAATTGACCCTAATGGAGAAGAAGCATTGACCTTGCTTACGGCCATCGTAGTTGCCTCCACGGTGATTGGAGGTGCCACTGCGGCGATCGTCACTTTGTCCAATGGAGGCAATGGGCTTGATGCCTTGGGGGCCTTCATCAGGGGAGCGACTATGGCGGGCTTTATGTCAGCGGCATCTAATGCTCCGGCCGTTTTTGCGGGTAAGGTACTCGGCTCCGCCTCGGCTGCCAAGATCATTGCCAAACCCGCCACATGGAAAGCGGTCGCTGGTAAATTCGCGGCTTCTTACTCTAAGTTAGATCTACCAATTACAGATAACTTCTCCATTACGCTTAGTCCGGCGCTTGCCAGTGGGACCAACCAATCCGGCTACGGCTTCAACGTTGCGTTCAATGGTAAAGTGGGTAACATTACTTTTGGTATTGGAATTGGTAGTACGAAATTTACTTCCAACGAATTGCTAAAAGGACAAGGGCCTGGCGATGAATTCCGTTTTTCTAAATCCTTCGGGTTTGATGACGGGAAGACTGTTGCATCTATCAGTAGCACTATTTTCTCGGACAGTAACAGTGATTTTAATCAAAAAGTAGGCGGTCTAACGCTCGGTCTAGGAGATTTCTCCTTTACCTACGAAAATGACTGGATGTTCGGACTTCCCATCGCCGATGGTGGTGATCGTTATCGTACTGCCGCGGCCAAAATTACCATTGGTGATTTTAGTGCAGGGCTAAACATCTTTACGGGTGACCCAAGACTCGATGATGCTAATGAGGTGCCAGGGTATTCGGGAGCCTCAGTAGGCGGAAAATATAATAACAAAACGGGACAGCAAAATGGAATATATAAAGGCATCAACGCTGGTAAATATCGCCTAGGCGTGTTGTACCTCGGTTATAAAAACTACCGAGTGGGTTACAACTCAGAGGTGATTCGCGCCTTTTTCCAAAACAAAGTCGTCCATGATACTTTTGGCGTGCCCCGCTTTGAGAAATTGGATATCAAAGGTAGCTTCTACTACCAGTATCAATATAATACCCCTTTTACTACTTGGTAGAAGTAACGATTTAGGGATAGATTAACTTGGAGGCCGTCTCATAAATAGAGACGGTCTTTTTTATATTTAACCCCGGGAAGAATCCGAGTTGAGCAAATCGCTAATTATTTCATTAGTTAATTTAGGGAGATGGTGGGGCAACAAACACAACAATGCTCCCATGTTTTTATTACTAAGTAAAAAAAATTAAGGCAAAAAATTTTACAGCACCGACAAAATATTTAACTTAAGCAAAAGTAATACAAGAGGTGGAGGCTACTTTTCAATTAATCGCTATAAATTCTCCACTGCTCTTCCATAACCAGTGATATTTCACCATCAAACGTTTCTGCTTGATGGATTTTCTGATTGTTTGTAACCCAACAAATACTCCTTTCCAAAATTTTAATTAAACGCTCTTCTGCAGCAGATAAGCTTGCGAAGGCATTGGTTTTTTATTGTCCTTACCGATAGGGATTTTGTAGGAGCGTAGTATCATTCATCTTATTGCTATAGAGCATTCCGCTTGCTTTATGGCCTAGTAGTTTATTGCCTTAGGCAAAGGTTAAGCAGGTGATCCTTTTAGGTTTTCTAAAAAATTACTCACCTGCTTAATTCTCTATTCCCTACTAAAAACGTTACAGATGAAAAAGTACACTCCCCTAATTTTTCTGCTACTGCTGAGTACCATACTCTCCGGGCAGGAACTTACTGAGCAAGCTGTCGAAGTTGAGGTTTCTGAGCAAACCGAGCCTCGATCCGATTCTCCCCCCAACGATGGGCAGGCCTCTTTTGGTCAAAGCTTCAACCAAGAAACCGAAGAGGCCTCGGTGAGTCTTCCTCAAAGTCTTCCCTTCAGCTCGGGGGAAAGCATCGAAGGGCTCATTCAAGGTTCTATCAACGAGGTAACTGGTAAGGTGGCCTTTTCGGTCCCCATTAGCAGTATTTCGGCTCGGACACTCTCCTACGCCATCTCACTCAACTACAGCAACCAAGGCATTTTTAAAAAGGCCAAGCAAAACAGTCATTTTTCAGAAACCAGTAGTCTAGGTTTTGGTTGGCAAATCAGTGTTCCGAAAATTGTAGTAAACAATAAGCAAACTGGAACACGCGAGGATGACGATTTTTACCTTATCGATGGAAGCAATAGTACCAAATTGATTTGCACTAATCGGGATGGAAGCTATTGGGAATTCCAAGCAGAGAAATACGTGCCTTGGAAAATGCATTTTTATCCCAGCACTTCTTATAATGATTATTGGATCATTACCAAAGAAGATGGCTCTACCTTCCACTTTGGCGATCCCGATATATATAATGGTGTGCCTCGGCCCAATAAAGCCCGGGAATTTATCGTACGCTGGGGCAACTGGATTGGAAGTTCCAAACAAGCAGGGGCTAGTATTCAGCAACCCGTAGTCTGGAACCTCTATAAAATTCAAGATCAGTGGAATAATAAATTAGAATTTTTTTACGATCGCGTCGATGACCTCAGCGTCTACCCTCGACGCCAACACACCGAGGCCAGCTACCTCAGCAAAATCACTTCCTCTAATGGTGGCAATATGCGTTTCAACTACGCCAACAAAAATAGTTATGAATACCACGAGCCACACCGCGAAGGCTTCGAACCAGATGCCTATCAAGAACGGTATGAGAAAAAATACATGACTAATATTCAAACTTATAATGCTGAAAATGCGCTAGTTAATACTTATCTATTAGGCCACGAAATTCCCTACGAAAGTCCAAGTATCAGACGCAAGCGCTACCTCACCAGCGTTACCCAACGCAATAGCAGTAACCAAACCCTTCCCGCACAGCGTTTTGAATATTACACTTCGGGAACTTATAAAGGAGGTTTGAAAAAAGTGATCTATCCTATGGGGGGATCCGTCACCTATAATTACCAGAACAAATACCTTTTCTACAACGGATACAATCGCTTTTCCGGTAGCATTCCTAGCAATACGGGGTACTATTATCACGCTGCTTATGTCCGCGATAATTACGTACTTAAGCTCTATCGCTCAAAAACAGAGTACAGTGGTCAAAAACACCGTTTTAAAATCGTCAAACATTGGTGGAACGGAACTCAGTGGGAAAGCGATGAATACATCATTCCCAATTTAATTAAGGTCGATAACAATCGCCGTTTGGAAAATATGCTGGCAGTCTTCCAAGAAGATTTTTATGGTGTAGCCGTCTACGAAGATGATCGAGCCCATATGTACATCTGGCATCTCAAGGAGGATGGGCGCAATTGGTTAAAATACCAACACACCTATTTGAGTGTCGGTGGGGGGCGCCCCCAATTTTTGGCAGGTGATAGTTTTGCGGCAATCGGTTCTCATCATAATGGAAAACTCTACACTTATTTGTGGAACGGCAGCTCTTGGAATTTCAAACAAATCAATCAAGGGTCTGGCCAATTTTACTATGGTGCTACCAACAACTACATCCTTTCACTCGACGAAGATGGTGGCCCAGATATGGTAACCAATATCAGTTATTATGATAATTACTACATCCATTATCTAGATGCCGAAAAAAAATGGGTAACTAAATCGTGGTCGCAAAAGGCTACTCAACATATCGCTTCTATCGAGAAACCGAGTTACTTCTATCCGGCTCGTTCCCAGGCTGCTTTTGTGGCGGATGACAACCCCGAATTATTTTTGCGGTGGGATGTCAACTACAACTTACAATATGTTGATAATGTAATTGGTGCCTTCGATGACCGTAGTCCTTTACAGCCCGTGATGAGTAGTATGTTCACTCTCACCGGATGGTTCTACAAAGATCCGGTAAAGTCAGCACGCTTTAATGGGGTCAACTGGTCCGTGAGAAGTTTTCTTTCTGAAGATTTATACATGACCTTCTTTGGAGAAGATCTTATTGCAACGCGCGAAGAAAGCGGACAGAAGCGGTATCACTACAATCGCTACGACCCGAACAATAATACCTGGATCAAATTTTACTTGACGCCGAGTAATCTCAATCATCCCTATTCCAATTTCCGCCACACCGGAGTCACTCCTAATTTTATGGTCAGTGGTAATGCAATTTATAAACGTTCGACCTATGGTCAGTTTAATTACGTTCGCGATTTGCACAGCACCTACCACAACGATTTCACCATGAGCAATTCGATTAACCAGACCTTTGTAGAGCTAGCTCAATACACGCCCTTTGGTGGTGGTGGTTCTATTTCCTTTAAAGAGGGGCGGCTTTATTACCAGAATAAGGAAACGGGTGATATCGACGAAATTCTAATGGGAGATCGTTCACACGTGGGAGGAAGTAGTGCCTTTGGTGGTTACTACAATTTTATCAGTAATAAGAATTTGTGGGTTCGTAATAATCATGGGCAAAGCTCCTTTAACACCTACCTTCATCGGATGATCGATGAGAAAATCAACACTTCAGTATACAATGTTGTAGTCGATAATATTCTCATCAATGATGGGGAAGGAAATAATCGCAAGATTACTTATCAATACAGTTCTCCCGTTCGTCTGCCAAGCGATGAAGCCACCTTTTATACCAGCGTCACGGTCCGCAATCGCGGTGCGGGCAGTGGGAATATTGGTTGGGTGACCAAAACCTATGATGGTGGTGGAAGCGATCTACGGAAGGTAGCTTTACCATTGACGGTTACGACCTATAATTCTGCTGGCACCAAGGTTCAGGAGCGAATCATGGATTGGCAATTGAATTTAAAAAACTACTCTAATGGTTCTAAAATTGTTGGGCAAGGTTATTACCAACGAATGAAAAAGCAGACGGACCGACAGTTTTTTGACGGTGGACAAATGATTGAAACTGCTACCAATTATTATCACAACACCTACGGATTACTATCCTCTAGCAATCGGGTCAATAGCAAAGGACAGACCGAAAGTACAGAAGTGCGTTTTGCCTATCAAAACTATAGTTTTCTTAACAGTCGGAACATGCTTGATTTTCCCTATGAGACTACGAGCAAGCTCAATGGACAGATTACTTCGGTGGAGCGCAACACTTGGGTTTTAAGTGGCAGCAAAACCTATCCCAAAGAAAATTGGACCCGAATCAACAATCAGCCAATGCGGATTAATAGTTCGACTACGCGTTTGGATGCATATGGTAATGTGATAGAAAATGAAAATGGCCGCGGCCTATTCAATACGGTATTGTATGGCTATGGCAATCTCTATCCTGTGGTCACAGTTACTAATGCCCGCTACACCGATGTGGTTAATGCGCTCGATGTAAGCTATAGCAGCTTACAAAATATGAGCACCAGTAGCCTGAAAACGGAGTTGTCTAAACTTTATTCGCGGTTACCCGAAGCCATTGTTGAAATCACTCTCTACGATGATAATGGCAACATCACTTCTCAGGTCGACTCTCGTGAAGAAGAATTGAGAAACAGCTACGATGGGTTTAACCGTTTGATCCACACCACGAATTCTAGTAATCAAGTGATCCAGAAAAATGTTTATCACTATTCTAATTAAGCGAAACCAATGAAAAAAATAATATTTTTCCTAGCCCTCATTTGGGCATTATCTTCCCAGGCTCAATCCTTGGATCAAAATTTTTCCCAGGTTATTGAGCCCAAAACTCCTATGTCGATCAGTACGGTCAATCAATTGCTCGCTACGGGGAATACCGGTAATCTTATTGAAAACATCAACTACCACGATGGCTTAGGTCGGCGTCTGCAGACCATTGCCAAAAGACAGACACCACTCGGTAAAGACATTGTCCAGCATTATCAGTACGATCAGTACGGCCGGATGGAAAAAAACTATCTGCCACTGGCTACTACCCAAAACAACG
>SPJL01006023.1_pt1 | contig 13247 bp, 10 predicted proteins | sample 3741751 | NCBI WGS metagenome assembly SPJL01 (sample SAMN10925998, study PRJNA522277) | cold seep metagenome | isolation source: Elba SIP-enriched marine methane seep metagenome, extraction at timepoint T3 | place: Italy: coast of Elba, Mediterranean Sea | reverse complement strand
GAAAAAGCAAAGCTCCTAAAAGCGGCTGATATCAAATTTAGTGTAGGAATCGTAGGCATCAAGAAAAATGTTCCCGACGTAGTAAAACTCAAAAGTCATCTTGACGAAATGGGTATCTACATGTGGGTCAACGCCTATAAACGCCACGAAAATTATTACACCGAATCGGAATTAACAAGCCTCCAAGCATCCGATCCTTTCTTTGAAGACAACAACCAATTTGTCCTACAATTCGATAAACCTTGTAGCGCAGGGCGCAGCAGTATTTACCTGTCGGACGATGGTGCAGTACGCCGTTGTAATTGGGTGGATGAGGTGATCGGCAATATCTACGATGATGATTTTGCTCCTTTTAACAAGGATCGGAACTGTCAGGCAAGTCGCTGCCAATGCTATGTAGGACACATGATGATCCCCAGTGAAAATTACGAGGAAAGATACGGTGATTACCGTTGTTCACGCATACCGATGGCCTATCAGTAATAGGCCATCAGTAGCATGTTTTTTTAGTTCGTCTTCTTTACTTTAGGAATGATTTCTCCTTGGAGTAGGAATTTCTCATTGCCCGTATCTGCAACGACTAATTCAATCGTTTCGGAGCGAGACGCTTTACGTAAATCTTCCTGACACAAGGTCAAAACTTCGACTACTTCAGCCGCCGCTTGAATGGTCAAGCTCTTCATCTCTGCTCCTACCGAAGCATTATTGGAAGACTTGAATTTGTGGATGCTTTCCAAACACTCAATCGCCAATTCAAAACTATTGGCGTGAGTAGGAGCCGCTATCGTTTTTAGAGCATCTTCCGTAAACCAAGGGGCTTTATGAACCGAGGGAGCTCCCATTTCATTAGCAGGAATCCACGACCATACTTCTTCGGTGATATAAGGCAAGAAGGGCGCAAACAAACGCAGGATGATTCCCATGCCCGTACGTAGCGCCGCTACGGCCGAACCTTGAGCTTCCCAATTTTCTGGATCATCATCGAAAGAACGTTTCTTCACCAACTCGACATAGGTGTCGGTAAACTTGCTCCAGAAGAAACTTTCCGTCAAAGCCAAAGCTTTAGCGTGGTCAAAGTCTTCAAAGGCCTGAGTTACTTCAGCAATGAGCTGGCGCAGCGCAGCGATAAAGGCTTTGTCAATTTCGTGAACGATGGGCGTTTCTACCGCATCTTGGAAGTAAACGAATTTGGCAACATTGAAAATCTTAGTCACCAAACGTTGGCCTACTTTCATGATTCCCGGATCAAAGGTGGTATCCACTCCGAGCTTGGCCCGTGCAGCCCAGTAGCGAACGGCATCGGCGGAATATTTATCCATCCAAGAATCGGGGGTTTCTACATTACCCTTACTCTTTGACATCTTTTTGCGATCGGGGTCGAGAATCCAACCGGAGATCAAGACGTGGTGCCAAGGAATTTTGCCATCGTGTAAGAGGCCTTTGGCGATGGTATAAAAGGCCCAGGTACGGATGATCTCATGCGACTGAGGCCGTACGTCGAAGGGGAATAATTTATCATGCTGGTCGCCATCAATCCATTTGCTGGCAATATAGGGCGACATAGAACTGGTAAACCAAGTATCGAAAACATCTTTTTCCCCTTGGAAACCATTAGGTTGATTGCGTTGCTCGGCGGTATAGCCGTTGGGAACATCGGTCATTGGATCGACGGGCAATTGTTCGCGCGTGGCAAACATCGGCTCGGTCAAAATGCGATTGCCTTCGCCATCGAGTTTGTACCAAAGTGGCATGGGAACGCCAAAAAAGCGCTGGCGACTGATATTCCAATCGTATTGCAGATTTTGGGTCCACATTTCGAACCGCTTATAGAAAAATTCAGGGTGCCATTGTACTTGCTTACCCTTTTCGATCAATTCTTCCTTTTTATCCAACAACTCCACAAACCACTGACGAGTTGGAATCATTTCCAGAGGCCGATCCCCCTTTTCGTAGTACTTTACCATCCGTTGGACGGGTTGTGGCTCGCCTTGTAGGCTGATATATCCTTGCCACTCCGGTGCTTCGGCGCCTAACAATTCAAGAATCTTGGCTCTCGCCTTTTTCACCGGAAGGCCAGTCAATTGTTCGTAGTATTGATTCGCACTAGCGGCTTGCTCCGATTCCCAATCTGGGGTGCCAAATTCGAGCGGCACCAAGCGGCCATCGAGGCCAAGAATCTGACGGAGCTGTAATTTTTCCTCATGCCACCACTCTACATCCGTAATATCACCAAACGTACAAACCATCACGATACCACTCCCTTTTTCCGGATCTACCTTATCACTAGCAAAAACAGGCACCTTGACGCCAAACAATGGCGTAATGGCATATTTACCGATGAGGTCTTTATAGCGATCATCATCGGGATGGCAAGTAACTCCCACGCAGGCGGGCAACAACTCTGGTCGAGTAGTACCGATCACGAAATGGCGATCGGGATCTTCCGTCATAAACTGCAGGGTGTACATAAAACCACTGCTTTCCCGATCTTCGATCTCTGCTTGGGCGATAGAAGTTTTGAAATCTACATCCCACATGATCGGTGCATATTGGGGCTGGATATGGCCTTTTTCATGCAAATCGAGGAAACTCAATTGAGCAATCCGCTGAGAAAAAGGGGAAATCGTAGCATATTCTAGGCTCCAATCGATTGAAAGGCCTAAGCGGGTCCAGAGGGCTTGGAAAATCTTTTCATCCTCTGCCGTCAATTGATTACAGAGTTCGATAAAGTTTTTCCGAGAAATCTTTTGTGGATGCTTCTTCCGAACCTTAGCGTTGGCCTGCTTGCCTTCAAAATCTGCTTCGTAGGGCAGGGTAGGCTCGCAACGAACGTGGAAATAGTTCTGTACCCGTCGCTCAGTAGGCAGTCCATTATCATCCCAACCCATGGGGTAAAAGATGTTTTTACCCAACATCCGCTGGAAACGGACGATAAAATCGGTATGAGAATAGCTAAATAAGTGTCCAATGTGTAAGGAGCCCGAAACCGTCGGAGGGGGAGTATCGACCACAAAGGTCTCATCGCGGTTGCGGGTGTTATCGTATTTATAAACTTCTCCTTCTTCCCAAAACTGATTCCACTTGTCCTCATTCTTTTTGCCTTCGAAAAAGCGAGGCAGGGCATCTCTATCAATTGTGGTGACTTTCTTTTTATTAGCAGACATATCGTTATCGCGATGTTTTTGATTAAGGTGTTTGTGGAGGCTTTCCGTAGGCTATACGGAAAATTGGAGACGAAGATACAGGATTAAAATAATTTTCGGGTGTAAATTGAACGGGAAATGCGCTTTCTTAAACCGGATTCCAGGCCAAGTGGTAGGATGGCGGGGCCACAACTTCGCAAATTGACAAAGCAGCATTATTCATCGAGATGAAATCGGTTTCCCACCAGCCGTAATTAAAGTCATTGGCCAATACGTGCTGGCGCAATACATTGATAAACCAAAGGTGGGAGACGACCAAGACCACCTCCTCCGACTGATGCCTGGATCGAAGTAAATTGAGCAGTTCCTTCCCCCGCGCCCATACTTCCTCGGGGCTCTCTTTAGGCTGATTATCCCACCACCCATTGGAAAGCTTCTCGGGGGCTGGCAGCCTCAAAAATGGAAATTGATCCTGTAATTGCTGATCATTTAAGCCCCGAACCTTTCTTTCCTGATCTTCAGGGTCTAATTCTACTGGACCACCCCATTCCATCAGGGAAGGGTGAAACTCAACCGGAGGGAGGGTTAAATTTTGATGTACAATACGGGTAGTCTGTAAAGCTCGTAGCATCGGACTGGAATAAGCATAATCTACCTTAGACAGTAGCCCTTTGAGCTGAGCATCTCGTTGATCTAAGATCTGGTCTTCCTGATTGTAGTGTTGGCAAAACTGCTCCACCTGGGCCATGCCCCTTGCGGTAAGTTCGTGTTCTCCAAAACGTGCTTCTTCGGGGGGAGTAACATTATTGGTGGCTTCGCCATGTCGGAGTAAAAGTAGCTGCATTAGGAATAATTTTCTAAATATTGATCAATAGAGTGGTCCGTTTGGACAGATACAGGCGAGGGTAATTGGCTCAATTGTAGCCCAATTCCCTGGCCCAATAAGGCCAAGTCTTCCAACTGGAGCGTACGCCCCAATTGCTGACGAAATTTAGCCAAAGCTGCTTTTTGATGCTGACCAATGGCCTTTTTTAAAACAGCTTGCTCTTGTAAGTGCAACCATTCTCCGGCTTGATAAAGTGCGGCGCACAGTCGCAAGGGAGAACCCATAATTTTCCTCCCCGCAAAGGGGAAGAGGGGGAAAAAGTCGCGCAAGTGTAAAATATCCATCCCTTGACCAACATAGGTTAGACAATGGCCTTTCACCTTAGGATGGGCATTGAGTCGATCCAAGGCCTTCTTTTTAGCCACCGCCGTAAATATCGTCATCGATTCCACCTGATTTTCCAACAACTCCACGATTTTGAATAGGGTAGTCCCCGTATAAATTCCATCGTCGATAATGGCAATGGAACCGCTCCACTTCTGCGGCAAGGGTTGATCGACCGCACCAAGGTTTAGGAAATGATCCGTCGGCGTTTGGGCTGAAGTATCCAAATTGCGATGCAAGTCAACAAAAAAGGATTTCCCCGATAAGGTTTCCCGAGGGAAAACTTTATCCAAAACGACCCAATTTTCGAATTGGTTCCCCGCAGTATTCTGTAGCCAAGCTACAAAATCTGGGTAGGAGATCACCGTCCAAGCATGCGATTGAGCAAAACTCAAAATATCTTGATAGATCGCTTCTATTTCGGGAAAAAGGATGCTTTTACCCAGGGGACTTAAATGTCTAAGCCCCGCCTCGAAATCGTCAATTAAGATCATAGGTCTAGCATCTGGTAATAAGCGGCCAAGGTAGAATCGACCATTTTTTCTACAGAATAATGTTCCAAAGCATATTGATAAGCCATTTCGCGATAAGCTTGATGATCTCTTTTGCCCTCCAAAAAGCGCTGAACTTCTTGGGCAATGGCTTCTGCCTCGGCCTTTTCCACTAAAATCCCTCCTTGCTCGTGCGGGACGGTAACGGCGGAGCCTCCAATCGCCAGAGCGATAACGGGCAGGGCGTAAGACATCGCCTCGACAAAACAAAGGCCAAAGGATTCGTAACGCGAGGGGGCCACCAAAAGGTCCGCTTGGGCATAAGCCTGATTTTTTTCTTCATCGGATACTTCTCCCAGATAGTCGATGCTCAGACGAGGGCTGCGGGGAATCAAATCGCGGTATTTTTCCCACATGGATTCCTCTTCGCCGGGGATAGGCATATCCCGGCCAATGACCTGAATGGCAATGTTGGGGCAATGATCGGAAACTTGCGCGGCGACGATGGCCATGGCCTCCATAAATAAATCAAAGCCTTTGCGTCGCGTCAGTCGACCAATAAAGAGGATGGTAAAAATCGCAGACTTTGGTCGAGGGCTAAGGTCAACTTTGGGAATGGGAATGCCCAAGGGGATGACCTGTGGCGCAGGTGGTGGATTATGAGGGTCGATGCCATATTGTGCGGACCAGTGTTGCCAGTGAGCAGTAGAGGCCACGGTAATCATATCACAGGCCAATACACTACTTTTTTCGCATTGTGCCAAACGATCCACTAAGACTCGCTCGTCAGGAGAAGTTTCCATTTGTGGATGATCGGTATAAACCTGGAGAATACCCGTAGACAGCCGAGTGAGGGAAGGAATTTTCTTTTGGAGAAGAAAATAATAACCGAAGGCTTTCCAATTGGAAAACTCTATCAGGTCGATGGATTTTTGCTCCTGCCTTTGGCTTAGCAACTCTGCTACTCGGCAACTGGTGGCCATTTGCTGAAGCCCCGTCTGACGAAGAACTTCTTGGGCCTCTGTTTGCAAAAGCGGATCAAAACGATGGACCCAAAGGCCTGGCGTTTCAATAGTTTGTTCTTGCCTATCCTCTGGCTCCACGGGCACTAGGACCGATACCGAATGGCCAAGTTGAACCAGCCCTTGTGCTAGGCCTTGAGCATACTGGGCCAATCCACAAACTGTAGGAGGATAGTCGGGGGTAACAATGGCAATATGTAGTTTTTTCAATGGTTTTATAGTTTTCAATACTTCTTGTGCGGAGAAAAGAAATGTACGTTGAAGATAGTGAATTTTCAAATTGTTTTATCCTTTTGCATTTTACGGTTCATTTCCCCATCTTGTGACCACCATGACCCCGAATACGCTACTGTCTAAATCCATCGCTGTACTTCCCTTCGCCAATCAGAGCGGAGCGGTAGAGCAAGAGTATTTTTGTGATGGAATGACGGAGGAAATTATCAAAGCGCTTTCCCGTATTCAAGGCCTTAAAGTAACTTCGCGTACCTCTTCTTTTTACTTTAAAGATCAAAATATCCCCATCCCCGAAATCGGACGTTTGTTGAGCGTGTCTACCATCCTCGAAGGTAGCATTCGGCTAGCGGGGAATCAAGTGCGGATTTCTGCCCAATTGATCGATGTTGCGGAAGACTATTCTTTTTGGTCGCAAAGCTTTGACCGATCCCTCGATAATATATTTGCGGTGCAAGACGAAGTAAGTTTGCTGATTGCGGATCAATTGCGCGAGCACCTCGGCCATTTTGAACTAAAGGATCAACTGGTCGCTGATCCCGCCGTACCGGTGGCCCATTACCAAAGATACCTGCGGGGTCGCTACCATATCCTTAAAATGGGCAAAAGCGATATCGAATTGGGGATGCAAATATTGGAAGATATTATCGCCGAACAAGAGGACTTTGCCTTGGCCCATTTGAGCCTGCACCTGGCCTATACACTGCTGGGCACCATCGGGCTGATGCCCGCTCAAGAAGCCTTTACCCTCGGCCAAAAATACCTGGATCGCGCTATTGAACTCGATCGAACTTTACCAGAAGTTCAACTCAATTTATCCTACCTCGCCTTTTTACAGGAATGGAATTTTCCGAAAGGCTATGAACACCTGCAAGAGGCCTTTAAGATTCGGCCCCAGGTGGAGTACTACCAATCGATGGCTTCGATGCTGGCGGCGGAGGCAAAGCATGTGGCCGCGCTAAATTATATTCAAACGGCCTTAGAAATTGATCCCTTTTCGGCGATCAATTACCATTTGCGAGGCTTTATTTTGTACTGTCAGGAGAAGTATCCGGAGGCATTGGAAAGCTTTCAACAGGCCTTGGAGCTCAAGAGCGACTTTATGGCCTCTCGGCTTTACCTTGGGCAAACTTTGATTCTGCTGGATCGAGCGGAGGAGAGCTTGCGTTTTTTTGAAGGCTTATCGGACGATGGGCCGGGGGAAGTGCTCAAATTGAGCGGTCGTACGATGGCCTTGGGAGTGTTGAAAGGGGAGGAAGAAGTAGCCACGGAAATCGCAACGCTCGAAGCAAAACGGGATACGGAATTATTGGAACGGGCGACTACCTTATTGATTAATATTTATACCCTGCTTGGCAAACAAAAGGAAGCCTTGGATTTGATAGACATAGGCATTCAGTATCGCCTGCCTATGATGATTTACCTCGCCGTTGATCCTTTGCTTAAACCCCTGCGTAAGGAAGCCCGTTTTCAAACCTTACTCCAAACGATCTTGGGGAAAAAAAGCGATCGATATTTTTTCCCACGCAAGTATAAAAAATCCTTACTCGACGAGGATTTGTTAGAATCCTACAAAGCAAAGCTCAAGAATTTGATGGAAAAAGAGCAAGCCTTTTTTGACCCTCAACTGACCCTCCGGAGCTTAGCCACCATGATGGAAATCCCGCCCAACCATTTATCTCAACTACTCAACGAAGGTTTCAATCAAAACTTTTCGGAATTTGTCAATGCCTATCGTCTGGAAGCTTTTCAGCAAAAGGTGGCGGACCCTCAGTACCGACACCTAACGATTTTAGCCTTGGCCTTTGATAGTGGTTTTAACTCTAAAACCGTTTTTAATACCTTCTTTAAAAAGAAAATGGGCCAAACTCCACGCGCCTATTGCCGCTCCATCTGGAATAGCTAAAATTTATTTCCCTTTCCCTTTTTAAAATGTTCGGATTCTCAAATCGGAACGATTGCAGTACCTGCTGCTCCTACCTTTGTATTCGATAGTTCGATGTTTATCACCATTAATTAAACCGTAAAAAACAATATCATGAATTCCAACAAAATGAAAGCCATCGTTTGCCCTGAATATGGAGGACCAGAGGTATTAGAACTCCGCGAAATCGCCAAGCCTAGCCCCAAAGCTAATGAGGTGCTGGTGAAAATTTTTGCCACTCCCGTTACTGCCGCTGATGGTATGATGCGAGAGGGAACGCCTAGATACGGTCGTCTCTTTCTCGGTTTGCGTCGCCCCAACAGAGCGATAACCGGTACCGGTTTTGCCGGAGAGATCGAAAGCATTGGGAAGGAGGTTAAGAACTTTCAGGTCGGCGATCGCGTCTTTGGTGAAGTGACTTTTGATACCGGATCGAACGCAGAATATGTGAGCCTGCCAGAGGATGGTATCCTACTTCCTCTACCTGAGAATATGAGTTTTGAAGAGGCCGCTCCTCTCTGCGATGGTGCTTTGACTTCCATTAATTTCCTGCGAAATTTGGCGAATATCCAAGCCGGACAAAGCGTATTGATTATCGGTGCTTCGGGAAGTTTGGGAACAGCAGCGGTGCAATTGGCTCGTTTTTATGGGGCGAAGGTAACGGGCGTTTGTAGCGGCGCGAATACCGAACTGGTTCGCTCACTTGGAGCCGATGAAGTCATTGATTATACCACGACCGATTTTACTAAGAATGGTCAGCAATACGATATTATCTACGATACGGTGGGGAAAAGTTCTTTTAGCATTTGCAAAGCTTCTTTGAGTGAGGAGGGACAATATTTGTCTCCAGTGCTTTCTATGCCCTTGCTGTTTAAAGTATTGTGGACGAGTTGGTTTGGTCGGAAAAAGGCCAAATTTGCCGCTACGGGTTTTTCTGCGCCCCCCCAATTGGTCGCTTTGTTGAAGCAGCTCAAGGTAATGATTGAGGCAGGGCATTTTCAATCCGTTATTGATCGTCGTTATCCCTTAGAGGAAACGGTGGCTGCTCATCGCTATGTGGATACGGGGCATAAGCGAGGTAATGTGGTGCTGAGTTTGTGAGGGCCGGGGAAGCATTTAAAAGTATAAATTGGTATTTTAGCCATCAACAAAATAATGCTAAAGCTTTTTGAGATGAAATATCTAATGTTAAGCTTATACTTTTGGCTGCTTCCCTTATTTTTATTCGCTCAGGAATACGAGCAAACTGTTTTCTTAGGAGATACTTGTTGGCTCTTGCCGGATAGTATGAATTATAAGAACCTGATTAGAAATGGTCAGTTTGCAGGGAAGGCAGCAGGCGAGCAATTTCCAGCTGGTTCTTGGCTGGCAATCAAAGATTATTCTTCGACTAAGAAAGCGATCCGAGCGGCCATTGAGCGAGGCACCCTATTGATAGATTCAACTGACCTGGTAAAGATGGAAGAAAGTGCTAATATTGATTTTTTTCGCTTTGAACTTCAGGATAATATTATGGATGGCCCATTCTCTCAATATGATGAGAAACTTCGCCTTCGAGAAAGTGGGCATTATCAAGAAGGGAGACGACAAGGAGTGTGGAAAAGTTATAATGATAGTGGAAATTTAATCCAAAGACGAGTTTATGCGGAGCGACTGGGAGAATATGAGCTAGAAGTATTTTACACCAATGGCCAAGCTAAGTATAGACGGACGATGGTGGGGGTATTAGACCAGAAAAAGCTTAGTCTTGAGTGGTACGAAAATGGTCAGCTAAAAGAGATGGGGCTATGGCAGCGAACGAACCCCTCTGCTGAAAAAGAGCCTTATGAAAAAATAGGCGAATGGGTTTACTATTATGCGAATGGTTTTATGGAGAAAGTGGAACCTTATCGGAACGGAAAATTGCACGGCTGGGTTTACCTCTACGACGAAAACGGCCTGCGTTTTGGCGCGGATTCCTATAAGAAAGGAGTGCTCAAGGTTAAAGAACGATATTTGCTACCCGAACGAGATGGAGTAGACATTTACGAAGTAAAAGTAATTAAGTAAAAAATAAGCTATGCAACTATTTAGCAACTGCCCACATTGCGCAGCACAAACCGATCTTATCTTTTATAAAACTTAACCACGCCTTGTACCGTATGCAAAAAGTAACTGCCCGGTGCCAGTTGACTAATGTCTAAACGACTCCCTTGCCCTTCTTCACCAAGGAGCTGAACCTGCTCCTTCTGACTACGACCATCAAGCGAATAAAGCTCAAAACTACCGTGCTCAATCGTTTGCGATAGCTCAATTTGATCCACCGCCGGATTGGGAAATACCGTCAACTCTTTTTGACTGCTGCGTTCAATAGCCACTACTCTAGAAAAAGATTTTTGCCCATTTAGATCTACTTGTTGGAGTCGGTAAAAGGAAGCGCCTTCCAAGGGCTTGGGGTCAAGGCTATGATAGCTTTTGCGCTGACCGACCACGGTCGTAGCTTTTGATTGTTTAGCGATACTTTCCCATTGCTGGCCATCCGCAGAGCGTTCGATTAGGAAATAGTCGTGGTGAAGTTCGGAGCTGGTTTCCCAGTCAAGTTCTACGGCTTGTTGTGCATTGAGCTGAGCAGAAAAGGCGCTGAGTTCGACGGGCAGGGGAATGCTACCGATGCCAAATTCTGGAAGCCTTTCGTTATCTGAATTAAGAGGGTGCGTTAGGAGAATATTTCCCGTATTAATGTCCACCACCGTATGTCCTAAATTGGTATTGAAAATATAACGCCCGCCATCGCTATCAAAGGTGCTACTACCAGTATAGGTTATGGTAACTCCGGTTAATCTTTTGATTGAATCAAAGGTGCCATCGTTGAGATCAATAGAAGCAAACCTTTCTCTTCCTCCTGACCAATAAGAACCAAAAACCTTATTTGTACCGGGGTCGTACTCTAATTGTTTTACATTATTGGAGTTGTCAAAAGTAGCCAAGACATTAGCGTTGTTGATATCAACAACCGTGACTCCCAAGTTGGTGTTAATAATAAATCGTCCACCAGCAATATCAAAGGTACTTACTCCAGTGAATGTAAGCTCTACTCCATTGATAGCTCCAACATCTGAAATCGTATTAGTGGTTAAATCGACTGAACTTAGTATTTCCGCATTGCCGTTCCAATAAGTGCCATACAGCTTATTACTATTAGGATCGTACTCCAATTGTTTGATGCTGTTGCTCGTAGGAATGGTATTTAAAATGGTGCCGCTATCAATATCAATGACCAGAATGCCAAGATTGGTTCTGAAAAAATAGCGACCTCCGGTTTGGTCTAAACAACTGGCGCCGATTACGGTAGAAGTCACTCCATTCAAAGTGGCCAGGTCGCTTAGGGTACCTGTAGTCAAATCGCGAACGCTAAAAATATTAGTGCCACCTGATGATCGTAAATGATAAGTATTTTCGGTTTGTGCTGAAATAGGGAGACTAAGGCAAAAAGCCCCCAAGAGGAGGAAGAGTGTTTTGACTGTCATAACTTTTGTATCTTTTGAAATATCTTGTCTAGTAAAGATACAAAAAAGGGAGAAGGTATAAAATGAAATTTGCCATTTTGGAACGCTTAATTCCTATTCATCGTTACGCCATAAACTCTAATGCCCTTTAATGACCAATCATGGATAAGAATAAAATTGCGGTAGAGGTGTTTAATGAAAAAGCAGAACTCTACCAAGAAAAATACATGGACCTCCGCCCATACCACCCCAGCTTTGATCGCTTTTGCGATTACCTCCATAATCCCCAAGCGCAAATCCTCGACCTGGCTTGTGGGCCTGGCAATATTACCCATTACCTTTTACAACGCGAACCCAACTATCGTATCCTCGGTGTCGACCTGGCTCCCAAGATGATCGAACTCGCCCAAGCCAATAACCCCACGGCCGAATTTCGCGTCCTAGATGCCCTCGCCATTGATCAACTAGACCTTACTTTTGATGGCCTAGTCTTAGGGTTTGGACTGCCGTACTTTTCCAGAGAAAATGCCTCGCTACTCTTTCAAAAGATTTACCAAATTCTAGCACCCCAAGGAATACTTTACCTAAGTACCATGATCGGTGATTATGCCTCCTCTGATTGGCAGGCAGGTAGTAGTGATCCGGCCCAAAAGGTATTTATGCATTATCACGAAACTGCCCCTTTAAAAGCAAGTCTAGCCGAAGCTGGTTTTGAAGTGCTCGCGACTGAAGATTTTCCCAGCCCTTATCCTTCTACCCATAGTGAGATAGACCTTTTAGTATTTGCTCGGAAAAAGTGAAATTGCTAGGCCTTCTGCCTGGCTGAGGGAAGGTATTGGTATACCTATTGTGAAGCATTGATAAAAGTAATATCTTAGGAGTTCTAAATTCAAAACAACAAAAAGTTATGGAAGATCCTGGCCACATTCTCGATTATGAAGACAAGCATCTAGATCCCGATTTATACCTTGCTGATACCGGTCGCCGTTTGGCTAACTATATTATTGATCAAGTTGGGTTTTACATTTACCTGATCGCGATCATTATGCTATTTGAAATGGAATGGGTGAAGCTGGAGGAGAGTAATGAATTCTTGCCCTTTCTTTTCATACCCTTAACCTTGAGTATTATGCTGAGTTATTGGGTGTTGTTTGAGTATTTTTTTGGTAAAACTCCCGCCAAATTCTTGACCCGCACCAAAGTGGTGACCAGAACTGGAGGACGTCCTACCTTTTGGACGATCCTAGCGCGGACGCTTTGTCGTTTTATTCCGCTGGAGCCTTTTTCTTTCTTTGGCGCCAAGCCCATTGGTTGGCACGATAGCATCTCCAAAACATTGGTAGTTATTGATGAATACAATGCTGAGGGCGACTATGTCTGAGCAGCGGTTTTGTCTTGCCCAATTTTGTTTGTACTATCCGTACTGATGCTGATGGATAACCAGTAGTTGCATGCCATAAGAGTAAAGAAAAGGGAGTTTTACCGATATGGAAATATTAGGATCTCCGATTTTATGATTAATATTCAAATACGCAGAAAGGTTGCGTAGTAGATTGCTAAATTGGCAAAAAAAAATCTATGAAGGATAAGCGAGAAACTCAAATGCAAGAAAGAAGCCTTAAAGGTTTATATGGTGATGAGGCAAAAGCTTCGACTGAAGAGTTTTTGACTAATTCAAATAATGCAACAGAATTATTTCTTAAAACTATTAAGAATTTTTATTCAAAAGAGATACACCCTG
>SPJL01016384.1_pt1 | contig 13267 bp, 9 predicted proteins | sample 3741751 | NCBI WGS metagenome assembly SPJL01 (sample SAMN10925998, study PRJNA522277) | cold seep metagenome | isolation source: Elba SIP-enriched marine methane seep metagenome, extraction at timepoint T3 | place: Italy: coast of Elba, Mediterranean Sea | reverse complement strand
CTGCGCAATAAGGCAAGGTAAATCCATGACAAGTTTTTTTATTACCAGACCGATTTTTGCATCAGTCTTATCCATCATTATCGTACTATCTGGTTTAGCGGCTGCATTTAGTTTGCCCGTTGCGCAATATCCTCAGATTGCGCCGCCAACCGTGCAGGTGATTGCAAGCTACCCTGGTGCAAGTGCTGAAACTTTATCAAAAACAGTGGCCGCGCCAATTGAAGAGCAACTCAGCGGCATTGATAATCTTTTGTATTTTAATTCTAGTGCTGATTCCAGTGGTACGTTAACGATTACTGCGACGTTCGATGTGGGTACGGATGTAGACCAGGCGACGTTTAATGTTAGTAATCGTGTGAATATCGCGACTGCGCGTTTGCCAGATGAGGTTAGGCGCAATGGTTTGATTGTGCAAAAGCGGTCGAATGATATTTTGCTGGTTGTCATGCTTATCTCCGATGACCCCAAGCACGATCGCTTGTATCTAAGTAATTATGCTACGTTGAATTTACTCGATGAATTAAAGCGTGTGAAAGGGGTGGGAGAAGCCACAATCTTTGGCGCTCAAGATTACTCAATGCGTATCTGGTTGCGACCAGACAAAATGGCGCAACTTGGTGTGAGTACGACCGATGTTGCCAACGCCATACGCGCACAAAATAATCAATATGCTGCAGGTAGAATTGGTGCTGATCCGGCACCTGATTCACAACAACTAGTGTATACCGTCACTGCCAAAGGAAGATTGATAGAACCTGAAGAGTTTGGCAATATCATGATCCGTGCGCAGGGGCCAAACGGTGTCTTGTATCTAAAAGATGTGGCTAGAATCGAGCTAGGCGCACAGAGCTATAATCAGACCTCTGCCTTGAGCGGTCAACCAGGTGTGGCCATTGGTATTTTTCTGCAAAGTGGTGCAAATGCGCTGGAAACAGCGGATGCGATCAAAGCCAAAGTCGAAGCATTAAAGTCAGGTTTTCCTGATAGCATGAAGACAATGATTCCTTATGACACCAGTGATTTTGTAAAAGCCACGATTGATGAGGTTTTTCATACGTTTGGTGAAGCTCTTTTGTTGGTCGTGTTGGTAGTTTTTTTATTCTTACAAAGCTGGCGCGCAACGATTATTCCAATGATCGCAGTGCCCATTTCACTCATTGGCACGTTTGCTGGTTTGTATTTTTTTGGTTTTTCGATTAATTTATTAACACTGTTTGCAATGATTTTGGCCATCGGTATTGTGGTGGATGATGCCATTGTTGTTTTGGAAAATACCGAACGTTTGATCTCAGAGGAAGGTTTGTCGCCATTGAATGCTGCGATCAAGTCAATTAAGCAGGTATCGGCCGCAGTCATTGCAATTGTATTAGTGCTGTGTGCGGTATTTGTGCCTGTGGCTTTTCAGGGCGGCATCGCTGGGGAGCTTTATCGTCAATTTGCTGTCACGGTGGCGATTGCGGTGGTGATTTCTGGCGTGGTTGCGCTAACGCTAACCCCAGCATTATGTGCCATTATTTTAAAACCCACGCATCAAGTGCCAGCATTTTTTCGATGGTTCAACCGTCAGTTTGATAGCCTTCGAAACATGTATGCCCATGTTGTTAGTTTGACGCTGGCACACAGGTGGGTCAGTGGCTTACTCTTTGTCGGGGTCATAGCAGGCATGCTCTATTTATTTAAAATCGTGCCTGGTAGTTTTGTACCTGAAGAAGATCAAGGCTATGTGGTCAGTATTGTGGTGATGCCTGATGGCGCAACGTTAAGTCGGACGGCAAACACCACCGAACAGATTCGGCAGGCCGCGCACCAAAGTCCAGCCGTTGCGCATGAGTTTGCAATCAATGGTTTTGAGCTGCTGACAGGCGCAAACAAAACCAACGCTGCGACGATGTTTGTGCGGATGACCGAGTGGGAAGAGCGCAAAGAAAGTGCGAAAGACATCGTTGGGATGTTGACGGGCATTGGTATGCAGCAGCCAGATGGCCTTGGTTTCGCTGTGAATCCGCCAGCGATTCGTGGTCTTGGTTCGGCAGGTGGGTTCGAGTTATATGTGCAAAGCCTGCGCGAATCTGATCCGATTAAACTGGCTGGGGTCATGAATCATCTAATGGATACGATGCGCGCTGACCCACAGTTAAGCAGTATTAATAGTTTTTTTCGCCCAACAGTCCCGCAATTGCGTATAGAAGTGGATGAGGCAAAAGCATTGTCATTGAATATTCGTATCGAAGACATTTATGCGACATTGCAAAGCACGATGGGAAGTTATTATGTGAATGACTTTAACCGTAATGGCCGCACTTATCGCGTCCAGTTGCAGGCCGAAGCTGCGTATCGTATGAAACCCGAAGACCTGGGTAAGGTTTATGTACGCAGTCAGCCAACCGCGTTGAGTCCAAACGGCAATATGGTGCCATTATCGGCGATTAGTCGCGTGAAAAGTCTTGTTGGTGCCGAGCAGTTAGAACGCTACAACGGATTATTGTCTGCCAAAGTCTTTGGCAGTGGTGCGCCAGGCGTGAGTTCGGGTGATGCGATTAAGGCTGTTGAACAAATTGCAGCAGCAACGTTGCCCGATGGTTATAAGGTTGCCTGGACGGCACAAGCCTATCAGGAGCAGCGTACTGGTAATGCGGCGATGTATGCTTTTGGATTCGCAATTGTCATGGTGTTTCTGATTCTTGCAGCACAGTTTGAAACCTGGGCATTGCCGTTGGCTGTGATTATGGCTGTGCCATTTGCAATTGTCGGGGCCTTGTTAGCGGTCTTATCTCGCGGTATGCCAAATGATATATACTTCCAGATTGGTCTGATCACTTTGATTGGTCTAGCTGCGAAAAATGCGATTTTGATTGTAGAGTTTGCCAGCCAAAAACTCGAGGCGGGATTTAGCCTAAAAGAAGCAGCATTAGAGGCTGCACGCTTACGGTTCCGTCCAATTGTGATGACATCGATGGCGTTTGTATTGGGTATTGTGCCATTGGTGATAGCGACTGGTGCAGGCGCTGCTGCTAGGCAGTCGATGGGGACAGGCGTGTTTGGGGGTATGCTGATGGCAACATTTGTTGCAACCATTTTTGTCCCTCTATTCTTTACTTGGTTAACGGGGGCAAATCATCGGCGACATCATATTGATGAACCTGACGCTGAGAATCCGCAGGAGGCGCAACCATGAAAGTGAAGTCCATAACCGTTGCAGCCACCTTGCTATTGAGTTTATCTGCGTGTAAGAGTGTAGTCGCACCTTATGCTAAACCTGCAATCAAGTTGCCAGAAACTTATGCGACTGATTTGGAAATCAGCACGCAGAACCCTGCCATTGCGAGTCATTGGTGGTTGCGTTATCAGAACCCTGAATTGAATGCTTTGATGGATAAAGCGCTGGCGCATAACACAGATGTGATGGCGGCTATTGCTAGAATCGAAGATGCGGAGGCTGCTCTCATTGTTGCTGGCTCTACGCGCTTACCCAGTGTGTCAGTAGGCGGTGATGCAAGTAGAGAGCGTGTTTCGGAACGCGCTGCTTTTCCTGCGTTTGGTTCAAATCCAAGAAACAATTATCAACTAGCATTAAATAGTAGTACAGAATTGAACCTGTGGCAGCGATTAGATGAAAATGTCAATCGTGGGCGTGCTAACTTGTTGGCAACTCAGTTTGCGAAATCTACCGTGATGTGGTCTTTGTCTAGCTTGGTAGCCGGTCAATACTTCACACTGAGTAGTTTGGATACGCAGCTGGCTGTTAACCATGAAAATCAAGTGATAGCGACAAAAAGCATTGACTTGGCAAAGGCTCGCCTCGCTGGAGGCATTGCGTCGAGGTTGGACGTGTTGCAGGCACAAAGTCAGCTAGATGAGTTGCAATCGCAGGCAATTAACCTCAAACGTTTGCGCGCGTTAAGTCTTCATCAATTGCAATTGTTGACAGGGGACTTGTCTCTGACTCTGCCGCCGCAGGATATATTGGCCTTTGCTGACACTCCAGCGCCAGTTGCTGGCATGCCGTCAGTGCTGTTGGCCAATCGTCCAGATATTCAAGAAGCTGAACAGTTGCTACAGGCGAGTCATGCCAATATGGCTTTGGCGAAAGCTGCCTTATATCCAAGTATTTCTTTAACAGGGCAGTTGGGTGCACAAAGCTTGGAGTTGTCTGATCTGTTGCGTCCAAACTCGCGTATCTGGACTTTAGGCGTGTCTTTTAACTTACCAATTTTTACTAATGGTAAACTTAAAGCGGAAGTTAGGCAGGCCACAGCACAGCAGCAGGAACAACTGGCAAATTATATTGCAGCAGTAAGGGCAGCATTTACTGAGGTGAGTGATGCGTTGGAAAATGTCTCAGCTTATCGTGATTCTCTAGCGTTGGCCGAAGTACAACGGTCACGTGCTACAGATATGCTGACCATTGCGGAGAACCGATACAAAGAAGGTTATAGTGATTATCTGGCCGTCTTGGAAGCGCAACGCAACCATCATGATGTGACTTTATCGTTTGTCCAGAGTCGACAAAATGTGATGCTGGCAACGATTGATTTATTTAAGGCCTTAGGCGGCACCTGGGAGTAGAAAGCGCAGAAATAAAACTGGCCACCTGTGTCTTGGCGGCCAGTGGGAGCTTACTTGGTTTCTAATTCACTGAAACCAGTTCGTACCCAGTTTTCGTGTTGTTCAAACGTGTCTGTCAGCATAATGGTTTTTTGTTGATCACCAATGGTGACTTCATACTTGGATTCTGGCTGATAGAATTGCTTAGGCAGAATGAGGGTATCCACGTCTTTGTAAGCAAATTCTTTTGGCAGCAATAAGCAGTTAAACATTGATTGCTCTTCACCAAAAGTGTGTGTGTCGATAATCTTTTGGATGCTTTCTTGCACACTATCTTCTTCTGAAAGAGGGGGGGGTGTTTCAGTTCTGTTTGTCTTAATGCTGGTGTCGACAATATTATTCGTTTCATCAATCTTAGCACCATGAATACTCAAGGCGCTACGGCTGATGACCTCAACGCCAATTCTCAGCATATTGTTTTCAATCGTACGAACGCTACGGATGATGCCGATCTTGGTTTGGTGCTCATTTTCCTTAATAGCAATGCCCAACATCATGCCTACGGTTAGCTCATGTGGTTTTTTGTGAACATGCATGCATAAACCGTTAAGGCTCTCATCTACAATATTGCAAAAGCCTTGTTTCAAGCTCATGAATGTTGTCATTGATTCTTCAACAACGGGCTTCTCACTGGTTAGCGCATCAATGTCTTTTTCAAGGTTGGCAATTTCTTCAGAGAAGCGATGTTTTTTGATGCTGACCAGACTGTCTTCGTAATGCTTGATTTGATAATAAGTATCTTCAAAGCCAAAAACATTGGTACCTGTTTTGTCCGTCTTGAATCTTGGGTGCGCACGGCGTTGACGCTTGTATTCAGATAAAGACCACTCGTTGCGAATCAACTGCAAGGTTTGATGTGCGTACAAATGGTTAGCCAAGCGTTTCATATCGGGAGACTTGGATGTTTTTTTCATTTCAAGCCTTTGCATCAACACCTGGATTTTGATGTTGATCTTATCCATACACCAAAAACGGTTTGTCGATTTTTGGCTCAAGTTGCGAATGCGTTTGGCTGGTGTATTTTTTTCTAGGTTAGCGCTGAATAGGTGACGATGTTCATCGTATTCAGTTTCAACGCGTGTGTTGCGTGTCCACAGCGTCAGCATTTTGCTCATAAAGTCGATTTGCTGTGGCTTTAGACTGTGTGATTCCATGCTGCCTAGCATATTGATCATGATATAACTCGAAGCAATCGTGCTTGGCATATCATCACAATGTTTTAACTCTGGATAAAAGTCGATTTCTTTGTCAGTAAGCTGATTTTTTTCAGCCATGTCATAAAGGTTGGCGATTTGTAGCCAAACATTACCAGGTGCTGTTTGAAAATTAAAATAACGCCACTTAATGATTTCAGTCGCATTGTTAATCGCTCGGCCAATCAACATGCCAAGTTGAAGGTGTTTGATCGGTGCTAATGAGGCGATTAATTTGAAATAAATCTGGAACATTAAACGATGATGTGCAAACACAGCACTGGCCATGCGTGACTTGTGTTGCTGGTTAATGATATCAATTTTTAAATAGCTTTCTTTAACCTTTTCAACAATGATGCGTGTTTTGTCATCAATGGTTAAAAAATAATTCAGATAATCATCATTGCCGAATAGGTTTTCTTTTAAGTCTAAATCCAGGCGTTGGCAGGCGTGCTCAATCGAAGCAATGTAGTCCAACTCCTTAAGCTTATTGGCATGTGCTTGGTTTTGTTGTTCTGTTGTTACGTTTGTTTGTGTCATCATGCTAAGGATTGCCATGTCGTGTTAGTTCCAATTAAGTGCATTTGGGAGTGTCTAGTTTAGTACTGACGCAACTAATGAAATGCTGTAAATAAGCCAGTAAAAAATCGTTAAATTCAACAATTGCTGTTGAGTTGTCGACACTCTTGCATTTGTCCTGTAAGACAATGTAAATTCAGGTGCAAGACATGCTAAAATTCCGCTTTTGCTTTTGAAAGAATAATTTCACATGGTTCGTCCTGTTCGTACGCGTTTTGCTCCAAGCCCAACTGGTTTTTTACACATTGGTGGAGCACGTACTGCGCTGTTTTCTTGGGCTTATGCAAAGCGTCATCAAGGCCAGTTTGTTTTACGTATTGAAGACACCGATTTAGAGCGCAGTACGCCAGAAGCTGTGCAGGCAATTCTGGATGGTATGGCGTGGTTAGGGTTGGACTATGATGAAGGGCCGTTTTACCAAATGGAGCGCATGCCAATCTATCAGCAGTACATTAAGCAGTTGTTGGATAGTGGTGATGCCTATTATTGCTATTGCAGTAAAGAGGAACTGGATGCGATGCGCGAAGCGCAAATGCAAAAGGATGAAAACCCGCGTTATGATGGTCGCTGGCGCCCGGAACAAGGTAAAATACTCCCCGAAGTGCCTGCGGATGTGAAACCAGTCATTCGTTTTAAAAACCCAAAGACTGGCACTGTTGCCTGGGATGATCTCGTTAAAGGTCGTATCGAGATTGCGAATGAAACGCTTGATGACCTGATTATTGCTCGCGGTGATGGCACACCCACGTATAACTTTTGTGTCGTGATTGACGATTGGCAAATGCAGATATCACACGTGGTACGCGGTGATGATCATGTGAATAATACGCCGCGTCAGATTAACCTATTGCATGCTTTGGGTGCAGAGGTGCCCGAATATGCACATTTATCAATGATTTTAGGCGACGATGGGCAAAAGCTATCCAAGCGACATGGTGCTTTGAGCGTCATGCAATATCATGAAGATGGCTTTTTACCTGAGGCCGTGCTGAATTATCTGGCGCGCCTGGGTTGGAGTCATGGTGATGCTGAATTATTTTCAGTTCAACAATTCTGCGAATGGTTCGATTTGGCACGGCTAACACCATCAGCGGCACAGTTTAATACTGAAAAATTGACTTGGGTCAATGCGCACTATATTAAAGAAGCGGATAGTGAGATGCTGGCTGCAGATGCGGCCAGCAGACTGGCTAAATTGGGTGTTGATATCAGTAAAGGGCCCGCATTGGGTAGTGTGCTTGGTTTGTATCAGCCACAAGCAAATTCGCTCAACGCATTGGCAGAAGCAGTTGTGTTCTTTTATCAGCAACCGGTTGCTGATCCAGTAATGGTAGAAAAGCATCTAAACGAGACCGCAATGGAGACTATGCGGTCACTTTATGAAGTCCTGAAGCCAATTGAACAATGGGATGCGGAAGCATTACAGAATGTGGTTGGCGGTTTTATGAAAGACAATGGTTTGAAAATCCCCAAAGTCTTTATGCCGCTAAGAACAATGTTGATTGGCAAGCCACAATCACCAGATTTATATCAAGTCATGCAGTATTTAGGCAAAGAAGCTGTTATATCGAGAATGAATCTTGCTTTAATATAAACAGAATAATTACTTTTTTAATAAAAAGATTGCATTTTGCGTTTTAAGCCTTATATTTACATCTGTAAATTAAATAGCTGTTCGTTATAAATTGCTGAATGAACGTTTTACTCAACGATGTAATCAGAAGTGTTGAAAAATCGGATTAAGTTATTAAACAAAATAAGAATTGTTTTTTATATTTAACTCCAACTAATAGGAGCCATCATGATTCAAAAAGGGCAAACACTACAAGACCCATTCTTAAATACACTTCGCAAGGAGCACATCCCAGTCTCCATCTACCTTGTGAATGGTATTAAATTACAAGGCCAGGTTGATTCTTTTGATCAATATGTGATTTTGTTAAAAAATACCGTGACGCAGATGGTGTATAAACATGCGATCTCTACTATTGTGCCTGCACGAGCAGTGCCAATGTCTTCTTCTACAGAAGGCGAAGAATAAAGCTTGAAATCATTGTTTGATCGGCCAGGTGGCTTTGATGCTGCCATCCTGGTCAGTGTCGATTTTGGCGAGTTCGACTACGAAGAAAGTCTCCAGGAATTAAGGCATTTGGCTGCAAGTGCGGGGCTAGATGTGCGCGGCACAATCGAAGGCAAGCGCGCAAAACCAGATGCTAAGTATTTTGTCGGCAGTGGTAAGGCAGAAGAGCTTAAAGCAATGCTGGACGGAAGTGAATCCAATATTGCAGTCTTTAACCATGACCTATCGCCATCACAGCAACGTAACTTGGAAAAGCTACTTGAAGCCAGAGTGGTAGACCGTACTGGTCTTATTCTTGATATTTTCAGTCAACGAGCAAAAAGTCATGAAGGTAAATTGCAGGTTGAACTGGCGCAGTTAGAGCACCTATCTACACGTTTGGTTAAAGGTTGGACCCATTTGGAGCGCCAAAAGGGTGGTATCGGTGTGCGTGGTGGTCCAGGTGAAACGCAATTGGAGCTCGACCGTCGTCTTCTTGGTAAGCGTGTTAAACAGCTACGAGAGAAACTTGCCAAGCTCAAGAATCAACGTGGAATGCAGCGCCGTGCTCGCCGTCGCTCTAATGTCATGATGATCTCACTGGTGGGCTATACCAATGCGGGTAAATCAACGCTCTTCAATCGGCTCACCAAAGCCAAAATCTATGCAGCAGATCAGCTGTTCGCAACCTTGGATACGACAACACATAAGATGTGGGTGCCTGAATGTGGGCAAGTGGTTATTTCTGATACTGTTGGGTTTATTAAACATTTACCACATTCTCTTGTCGAAGCATTTGGGGCAACACTGGATGAAGCAGTGCAGGCAGATTTGTTATTCCACGTGGTAGATACTGCTAATCCTGCACGCGATGATCAAATCAGAGAAGTAAATAAAGTGCTAAAAGAAATTGGTGCTGAAGAAGTGCACCAAATCGTTATTTACAATCAAATTGACCGTGTCGGCTTGCAACCAGCAATTGCACGTGACGAATATGGTAAGATAGCGACCATTCATGTTTCTGCAAAAACAGGTGAGGGTATGGAGTTGATTCGCCAAGCATTAGCAGAGCATTATGCTGAATCCAATCACCAGCAAGGTGATGCAGGTTCAGACAACTATCAGTATTGATAAAGACATACACATAAAAGTATGTTGAATAATAAACATTGGAGAAACCAGATAATGAAATTTCCCGCTTGGGGGCAAGCCAATAATGATGGCCCACCTGATTTAGATCAGGTGATGCGTGATTTGAGTAAAAAAATCAACTCGGTGTTTGGTAATCAGGGTGGTAATGGCCAAGGTGATTCGCCTGAGCCGCATGATGTTACACCTGAGCCGATAAATTTACCAATCATACCAATCCTCGCAATTTTGCTATTGATCTGGTTGGCAACGGGCTTTTACACCGTTGATCAGGGCTCGCGCGGTGTGATTTTACGCTTTGGTGAAGTGCTAGAAGACACCACTGGTCCTGGGCCTCACTGGCATTTGCCTTTCCCAGTAGAAAAAGTGCGAGTGGTGAACACTAAGCAGGTGAGAACGATTGAAGTTGGCTACCGCAGTAATGGTCAAGGCATTGAAGGTGCAACCAAGCAGCCGAAAGAAGCTTTGATGCTGACAGAAGATGAAAATATCATCGAAGTTTTGTTTGCAGTGCAATATAACTTGAATAATGCCAAAGATTATCTATTCAACAACCGCTCCACTGATGAGGCTGTGATGTCTGCCGCAGAAACATCTATTCGTGAAGTGGTTGGCAAGAATAAATTAGATGATATTTTGCAAAAAGGTGCAACTGTACTCGTAGGCGTTCAGGATTTAATGCAGTCAATATTGGATAGCTACGGCGCAGGTGTGAATATCACTAGCGTTTCACTGCAGAGTGCAAAACCCCCAGCGCAGGTTTTTGAAGCATTTGAAGATGTCAACAGTGCGAATCAGGACAGGCAGCGCTTAATCAATGAGGGTGAAGCCTATGCGAACAATGTTATTCCTAAGGCACGTGGTGCTGCCTCAAGACTGATTGCTGAGGCAGAAGGTTATCAGCTTAAAATTGAAAACGAAGCGCAAGGTAATATTAGTCGCTTTGAGCAGATTTTAGCGCAATACCGTAAAGCGCCAGAAGTGACTAAAAAGCGTTTGTATTTAGATGCGCAAGAGCAAATTATGTCGAGTGTCAGCAAAGTGATTGTGGATCAGAAATCTGGCGGCAATCTACTTTATTTACCACTAGAGCAACTGATGCGCGCTTCTGGCAGTCAATCCAAATCAGCTACGCCTGTAATGCCTTCGGCTAGTGCTGATATCGATGCTAGTCAAGATGTGTCAGTAAGCGACTATCGTAGTCGTGATGGATTCCGTGATCGTAGTAGACCAAGTCGATAGTAGGAGATTAGAATGGATAAATTAAGAGTAGTGTTGATTGGTTTGGTCGTTTTACTGCTGCTGGCGACTGCCTCAGCGTTTACCGTGGATCAGGCAGAGTATGCGTTGGTTAAACGTTTTGGTAAGGTTGAGGCCGTAAAAGATACGCCAGGCTTGTACTTTAAACTCCCAGTTATAGATAATGTGGATTTTTTCGATAACCGCATTTTAACGTTGGATACAGAAGACCCCGCAAAATTTATTACGAGTGAAAATAAATATATGCTGGTAGATTCATTTGTTAAATGGCGTATTGTTGACCCAGTTAAATATTACGAGGCGATCAACCAAGGCGGAGAAACAGCTGCTGAGAATAGGCTTTCTCAAGTGGTGAATGCTGGCTTGCGTGAAGAGTTTGGTGTGCGAACAGTTCGCGATGTGGTTGCTGGCGAGCGTCGTGCTGTCATGGATAGCTTGCGCCAAAAAGCAGATTTAGAGATGCGCGCAATGGGGATCAAAGTCGTTGATGTGCGCCTTAAACGTGTTGACTATGATGATGCGATTAGCAAGGATGTATACAAACGTATGATTTCTGAGCGTAAACGTCAGGCAAACCAGTTGCGTTCAGAAGGTGGTGCTGCTTCAGAGAAGATTCGTGCAGATGCGGACAAACAACGCGAAGTAATTATTGCGCAAGCCTTCCGCAAGGCGCAGGAGATCAAAGGTAAGGGCGATTCACGAGCAGCGGCTATTTATAATGAGGCTTATAGCAAAAGCCTGGAATTTTATAGTTTCTATCGCAGTGTTGAAGCCTATAAAAATAGTTTTAAAGACAAGGGTGATATGATGGTGCTGGATCGTAACTCTGAGTTCTTTAAATATATGCGTCAGTCGCAATAAATAGTGCAATATTAAAAAATTGTTGCGTTAGATTTAGTCGTGTTAGAGAATACCAACCTGTTTTTAACTGCATTGGGTTTAATGCTGTTGTTTGAAGGGCTTTTGCCTGTGCTAATGCCGCAGGCGTGGCGCGAAACCTTCAAAAAAATGATTGAACTCAAAGATGGTCAGTTACGTTTTGTTGGGCTGATATCGATTTTTATTGGCTTTTTGCTGATTATGTTCGCAAGCTGATTTCACAGCTAGTCGCTATCTTAACTTCTGACCACAGCCTCAAATAGTTACAAAGGTTCAGCATGCACAACTGGTTATTACCAGAATACATTGAAGATGTTCTACCATCGCAAGCCACGTTAATCGAAGCTCACAGACGTGCTTTGCTGGACTTGTTTAAAGTTCATGGCTATCAGTACGTAATCCCTCCAATGCTTGAATATATCGAGTCTCTGACTACAGGGGCAGGGCATGACTTGGATATTGCAACCTACAAAGTCGTTGATCAACTCTCTGGACGGTTAATGGGTGTGCGTGCAGATATGACACCTCAAGCCGCACGTATCGATGCGCACTTGTTAAATGAAACCGGTGTAACCAGACTTTGTTATGCTGGCAGCGTCGTCAAATCATCCCCAGACGGGCTTGCTCATTCACGTGAACCCATTCAGGTCGGCGCTGAACTGTATGGACATCAAGGCGTTGAAGGCGATATTGAAGTGCAACGCTTGATGATACAAGCGCTTAAAACTATTGGTATCGATTCAGTTAAAGTTGACTTAAGCCACGTGGATATCTTTGGCAGCCTGGTTGCGACTTGCGCTATTGCAGATACCTTAGAGTACGATTTACAACGGGCCTTGTTGAGAAAAGATAAGACCGAAATTGCGTTGTTAACCAAAGGCTTGGATTCCAATATACAGCAGGCACTGATTGATTTGACACAATTGTATGGTGGTGTCGAAGTGCTTGATCAGGCAGCATCTATTCTGCCCGAGACGGCTGAGATCAAAGCGGCATTGACACGGTTAGCCAAAGTGCACCAGGCCTTAGACGGTCTTGGTGTTGAAACCAGTTTTGACCTCAGTGATCTGCGTGGCTATCACTACCATAGCGGTATGGTATTTACAGCTTATGCCGATGGGTTTAAAGGGCCAATTGCATTGGGTGGCCGCTATAATGAAGTTGGTAAGGCCTTTGGCCGTGCTCGTGCCGCTACAGGGTTTAGCATTGATTTGCGAGGTTTGGTGACTTCACAGCATGCAACAAATTCTATGAATGCTATTTGGGCACCGGCAATCAGTGAAATTAAAACTTCTGCGCAGTCATCATTGATAGAAGAAATGGCGAAACTGCGCAATGAAGGGAATGTTGTGATTCAGCAGTTAGGTAACGAAACAGCTACGCAGTCCCAATGCTGTAAACAGCTAGTTTTTGATGGCGAGCAATGGCAAGTCAGTGATTTTTAGCATTATTATTTAGATTAATTAGTAAAAGAAAGCATCCGCAATATGGCAGCGAAAAATGTAGTCGTGATTGGCACCCAGTGGGGTGACGAAGGTAAAGG
>SPJL01007044.1_pt1 | contig 13286 bp, 7 predicted proteins | sample 3741751 | NCBI WGS metagenome assembly SPJL01 (sample SAMN10925998, study PRJNA522277) | cold seep metagenome | isolation source: Elba SIP-enriched marine methane seep metagenome, extraction at timepoint T3 | place: Italy: coast of Elba, Mediterranean Sea | reverse complement strand
TTACCTTTATCTAAATGAGGAAGAAGGGCTACAACGTTGGCGACTTTCGGAAGACGAGGACTATGTTTACCAAGTTCGAGTAAGCAATCTTCCCGTGGCCTGGCCCACAAATATCCATCGCCGTGATTTTTACAAAGGCAATGCCCGTCGAACCATCGAGCCACCCAATTTCAAGGATACCCGTATGAAGGTACGCCGCGAAATAGAATTCAAAGCCTTACTACCATTCCTCCAGGAAGCGATGGATCAAGCCTTCTTGCTTAAACTGCAAGCGGAGTTGATTTAATTCCTGCAAACGCGTCCTTCTAACGACAGGGCAAAAGATAGATCTAAATTCCTTAAGTCCCTAAGAAACATTTGAATACCAATGCCTGTTATTTATATTTGAAAAAAGCATTACGGTGCTCTTCCGCAGCCCTTAAATTTATTACCTTTGAAGCCAAGCAATCGCCCTTTTCCCGCCAACCGAACCACACCTTCATCCAATTCTTTTTTTTCAGACCCCCTCCACCTCCCATACACTTTTCCGCTACTGGCGGAAAGAACGCCCGTACAGTCATCAGTTCGCTACCTATTGGTAGTGCTAATCTGTTGGTGTTGCCTGGGGCCCGCTTTTGCTAATTCGGAACCCCGGGCCCTGTATTGGGTCAGCTTTACTGACAAAGCGGAATCTCCCTACAGTCTGATTTTACCTCAACAATTTCTTTCTCCACGGGCCATCGCCCGTCGGGCGGCACAGGGCATCGCCTTGGATGAAAAAGACCTACCCGTTACTCCCAAATATTTAGAAGCACTTCGAGCGCAAGGAGCCCATGTGCGTTATGCCTCGCGTTGGTTCAATGCCGCCGTGATAGATGCAGAAGAGGAAGTGATTTCCAAAATTGAGGCGCTCGCTATGGTAGACAAGGTGGAATATGTCGGGAAATATTATGAACCCCGCAAATCGAAGAAGAAAAAACCGCCAAAGTTTGATAAGGATTACGAAAAAATAGATTTGCCCTATGGTTATAGCGATCATCAGGTACGGATGCTGCAAGGCCAGGCGCTACACCAATTGGGTTTTGCAGGGCAAGGAAAATTGGTAGCCGTACTCGATGGAGGATTTATTGAGGTAGATCGAAGCCCTTTTTTCCATCAGCTGCGAGAAACGGGACAGTTAAAAAATGGTCGGGATTTTGTCGACATCGATGCCAATGTTTTTGAAGCGAGTACCCACGGTACGATGGTCCTCTCTACGATGGGGGCTAATTTGCCCGGCCTTTATGTAGGCACCGCTCCCGGAGCGGCTTACGTATGTATCAAAACGGAAGATACCCGAGGAGAATATCGAATCGAAGAATGCAACTGGATCGCCGGGGCCGAATATGCCGATAGCTTGGGAGCAGATGTTATCAATTCCTCTTTGGGCTATACCACCTTTTCGGATACCAGTATGAACTACCGCTATTCCGATCTAAATGGTCAAACCTCTCGTGCCTCTCGCGCTGCTGATATTGCCTTTTCGAAAGGAATCGTAGTGGTTAATAGCATGGGAAATTCGGGCAATGACCCTTGGCAGTATCTTGGCGTTCCAGCGGATGGAGTGAATGTACTGGCTATCGGAGCTACCGATTATCTAGGAAATCGGGCTACTTTTAGCTCTTTAGGCCCCTCGGCCGATAATCGGATCAAACCCAATGTAAGTGCAATGGGTCAAAATCTGGCCGTGGCCTCTATCAAAGGCTATGATGTGATTTCCAGCAATGGTACTTCGTTTTCTTCGCCCTTGATTGCGGGCATGGTCGCTTCCCTATGGAGCGCATTGCCCCATTATGACCAACAGCAAATCTTTGAACTGGTCCAGACCTCTGGTCATAAGTTTCCCGAGGCCGATAGTGAGCTGGGCTTTGGTATTCCCGATTTCCTGCAAGCCTTTTTACGGGAAACGGTGGCTTTAAACCTCCTTTACCTAGATGCTTACGAATTGCTGATGGTCAAACCTCCACACGAGAAGACTTGGCGAATTTTATTAGCTTCCGATCCTCAGCAGCAGTCGGAGGTTACGGTAAAAAATGTGTTGGATGAAGTGGTTTGGAGCGAACGCATCTCCACTCCTCGCGAGGGAGAGCTATGGATCGGAAAAATTACGGATTCTAGCCAATGGCCTCCAGGACTTTATTCGGCAGAGTTGCGTAGGGGAGAGAAACGACAACATATAATCTTTCGAGTAGGAGAGTAATTGGACCACAATGACCTTCCACTATGGTCCAATTATTCTAAATATTTTTAACTATCCTGTTTTTTCATTAATGCCTTCACCGCAGCAGCGGGTTGGATCAACTTACCCGTTTGGCGGGTGTTTTTAGTATCAATTCCCGTTGAATTGAGAATAGAGTAGGCTTGCTTAGTCGTCAAGTCTGGTTGAATACTTTTGAGGAGACCCAATAAGCCGGCTACGTAAGGAGTAGCCATCGAAGTGCCATTGAAAGAAGCGTACTTGTTTTTGGGGATGGTGGAGTAAATCTGAACTCCGGGTGCTGCAATACCATTGGTGATATTGGTGGTATAGTTGGAAAACGAGGCGCGATTGAGCGAAGTATCTACGGCGCTTACCGTGATGGCGCTTGGGGCATTGGCGGGAGCGTAATTGGCGGCATCAGAATTACTATTTCCTGCGGCTACGACTACAATCGCTCCAGCCTTATTGGCATATTTGATGGCCTGCTCATAGGCCCGTTGGCGCGAGCGGTTGGAAGGGCCACCCAAAGACATGGAAATAACATCGGCCCCTTGATCCGCCGCCTCAATAATTCCTTTAATAATGCCTTGCTGTGTACCTCCGCCGTGGGAACCTAAAACCCGAACGCTAGCCACCTCCACAAAATCATTATCCACAGAAAAAGAAGCTACTCCTTTTTTATTGTTAGATACGGCTGCCGCAATCCCCGCACAATGGGTACCGTGGCCTTGAGGATCATTATCGTGTTTCTTGGCAATGGATTTATAATTGGAAGAAATATCCTCATGAGCAGCGTCGATTCCCGTATCCAAAATGGCGATTAAGGCCTTGCGTTTCGCTTTTACCTCCTGACTCCGCAACAAATTATACAATTCGTCGACTTTCATAGCCTCAAAGCCCCACAACTGGGAAACGCCCGGATCATTGATTCCATAGGGTTTACCTTTGCGTTGGCTCGGGACTTCCTCCATGGGGTCAAGCTGTATTTTCTCATTTTCTTCCACCCAATCTACCAATCCACTATTAATAAGGTCTTGTTCTAACTGTTTGATATTGGAAAGTTGCCCTTCTGGGACGTCGAGAACTAGGTAATCATCGAGTTGGGTTTGCTCGGCATGGGCTGGATTAAAGGCCCTTTGGTAGCGAGTAGCTCCATAAGGCGCAAGGACCTGATCGAGCTCTTGTAAATCTTTCCCTTCTACCATATCGACCAATAATTCGCCATAGAAACCGCTTTCGGTACTCAGACGGCTGGTCGTTTCCGTGGCCGGGACATTGGCACTGATCAAACTTTGGCTCATTTTTTTGAAACCAAAAGCATAGAAAACGTAGTACAAGAGGCCGAGCGCTCCAAAAAATAGGATGGCATTGCGGCGGATTAAGTTAAAACACTGCGAGACGACACCTAGCACCATCAAATCGCGGAAAAGTACCCACAATTTGGTGGAAAGTGCTCCGTCAGAAAAGGCGAGCGAAAAAAGATAGATAAGGAATCCGCCTAAAAAGGCCTGACTCATAAGTCGGCTTTGCTGAGGTTTGTCTTGGGCATAAAACCAAAGAATCAAACCGGTCAGACTGATGATAAAACCAAGAGGATAGATGATCTGCAACATTTTGAAACGGATTTTTGTTTTTTTGCTACTAAGCGCTACTCCTTAAGATACATACTCTAATGGCTAAAATCAAAAGGAAAAGATCAGCGTAGCGTGTTGATCGGTCAACGGAGTTGAATCATAGACGAGTAGGAATGCTCTTTTATTTTACATTTATTATCAATACCTATGTTCAGCTAGGGAAAAGGCCGAAAGTTTTTTATTTTTGCGCTTTCGAAAAGCTGTTCATTATAAAACAGAAAAAATACTCATGTCTAAAGGAATAGAACACGTTCACTGTGCGATTATCGGTTCCGGTCCTGCTGGTTACACCGCCGCTGTATACGCTGCCCGCGCCAATATGAATCCCGTATTGTTTACTGGCCCCGAGCCTGGCGGACAATTGATGATTACCACCGAGGTGGAAAATTATCCTGGCTACGCCGATGGCGTTAAAGGCCCCGATATGATGAATGATTTTCGTAAGCAAGCAGCTCGCTTTAATACCGATATCCGTGGTGAGATGATTACCAAGGTAGATTTTAGTGGCCCCGTTCACAAAATCTGGAATGAAGCAGGTGATGAATTGCATGCCGATGCCATTATCATCTCTACCGGAGCTAGCGCCAAATGGTTGGGCCTCGAATCAGAGCAAAAATTGCTCAACATGGGGGTTTCTGCTTGTGCAGTTTGTGATGGATTCTTCTACCGTGGTAAAGACGTAGCTGTAGTGGGTGGAGGAGATACTGCTGCCGAAGAGGCGCTTTATCTTTCTAAACTTTGCCCGAAGGTGCACCTTTTGGTGCGTAGAGATGAAATGCGTGCTTCGAAAATCATGCAAGATCGCGTTCTAAAGGCAGAGAATATCGAAGTGCATTGGAATACCGAGACCCAAGAAATTTTGGGAGAAGAAGAGGTAGTCGGCGTTCGGGTAATCAATAATAAAACTAATGAAGTAAGCGAAATTTCCGTAGACGGTTTCTTTGTAGCCATCGGCCACAAACCCAACACCGATATCTTCAAAGGCTGGTTGGATATGGAAGACACAGGCTACTTGATTACCACTCCGGGCCGTACCCACACTAATGTGGAAGGGGTCTTCGCTAGTGGTGACGCTCAGGATAATATCTATCGCCAAGCGGTTACGGCTGCTGGAACGGGCTGTATGGCAGCCTTAGACGCAGAGCGTTATTTGACCGAAAAAGGAATCATCTAAAAAAAACAAAACAAGCTTTAAGCATGTCAGCAATTGCAACTCGCTTTCGTCCCGGCGTACTTTGGGGCGATGAGGTAACTGAACTCCTCAATTACGCCAATGAAAAGAATTTTGCCCTGCCTGCCGTCAACGTGGTAGGAACCAACTCGGTTAACGCCGTGCTCGAAACAGCGCGCGATCTGAATTCCCCCGTGATCATTCAATTTTCGAATGGTGGTGCTCAATTCTTTGCGGGAAAAGGTTTGGATAATACCGACCAGCAAGCGGCAGTACTCGGTGGAATCTCTGGAGCTATGCATGTGCACAACATGGCCAAAGCTTATGGGGTAACCGTAATTATGCACACCGACCACTGCGCCAAGAAACTCTTGCCATGGGTCGATGGTTTGCTCGATGCTGGAGAGCGCTTTTTCGAATCTCGGGGATACCCGCTCTATAGCTCTCACATGCTTGATTTGAGCGAAGAACCGATCGAGGAGAATATCGAAGTTTGTGTGAAATACCTCGAACGGATGTCTAAAATCGGAATGACCCTCGAAATCGAATTGGGCGTTACTGGTGGGGAAGAAGATGGTGTCGATAATACCGATATCGATTCTGCTCGTTTGTACACCCAACCCGAGGAAGTGGCTCAGGCCTATGAAGCACTAAGCAAAGTAAGCGATCGCTTTACCATTGCCGCTGCTTTTGGAAACGTACACGGGGTATACAAGCCAGGAAATGTAGAATTGAAACCCATTATCCTGAAAAACTCTCAAGTACACATTCAAGAGAAATTTAGTACTAGTCCTAACCCCATCAATTTCGTTTTCCACGGTGGTTCTGGTTCTTCTCGGGAAGAAATTCGCGAGGCGATTGAATACGGCGCGGTGAAAATGAATATCGATACGGATTTACAATGGGCTTTCTGGGATGGTATTCGCAATTACTACGAAACGAATCGCGATTATCTGCAAGGCCAAATCGGTAACCCCGAAGGTGCGGATAAGCCGAATAAAAAGAAATATGATCCTCGTAAATGGCTTCGCGAAGCAGAAGGTAGCTTCAACACTCGTTTGAAAGCAGCCTTTGAGGATTTAAACTGTATTAATCAGAATGAAGGTGCTTAGGTAGGTAATCCTTCTTACCCTTTAGACTGGAATAAACTCTGAATAGACCTCGTTGTCGGTATTGCCGACCGGGGTCTTTTTGCTTTGTTTAGGGATGGTAAAATAGAATACGGAGCCTCGACCCAAGTCCGATTCTAACCAGATTCGCCCCTGATTTTGCTCCACAATTTTCTTACAGGTGGCCAAGCCAATCCCCGAGCTGTTGTGATAGGCATTGGATTGGAGCTTGATAAAAATATCAAATACCTTTTTCTGGTTTTCTTTGGCGATTCCCATACCATTATCCCGGATCGCAAATTCGTAATGGTCGCGCGATTCTCGACTAGAAATGATGATAATGGGCATCACTTCATCGCGACGGTATTTGATAGCATTGGAGACGAGATTTTGAATTAACTGAACCATTTTAACCTGCGCCAATAAGACCTCCTCCGGTAGGTTCTGCCAATAGATCCGAGCGTCATTCTCCTTGATCTGAGTATGTAGATTACTGAGAATAATTTTCTTTACCTCTGGAATATTGGTCTTTTCGTCTTCGCGTTCCTCTTTTTTACCCGCCCGAGCATAAGTAATCAGGTCCTCGATCAATTGATTCATATTTTTGACCGAACCCGTAATAAAGTCGAGGTATTCCTCGGTATTGGCATCCATTTCCTGCTGTTTTTCGAGATGGCGTTGGAGCATCATCGAAAAGTTGTTGATATTGCGGAGCGGTTGTTTGAGGTCGTGCGAAACGATATAGGCAAATTGTTCTAATTCCAAATTGATAAAACGCAAATCTTGCTCGGCCTTTTCCAATTCCAAGGCTTTGGCCGCAATTTCCTGCTTTTGTTGAGCCAGTGTTTTCTTTTGCTCATTGAGCGTATGAAAAATCAGATTCTGCCCCGTTTTAAAAACGATAATGATGGCTACCATAAAAAGGAAAAAGAAGAAAAAGCTGACGTAGTAGTAGCCTGGTGTAATGTCTTTCATCTGTTCCATAAATGAAACATCTCGCCCTTGCTCTAAGTGATAGAGCCAAGCCTGAAAAACAAGCAAAGCGACCGTCCAGAAAACGCCAGAACGAATATCGGCCAAAAAGAAAGCCATCATGGGGACTACGAGTAGCCAAATCAGGTTGTCAGAATAAATGCCGCCGCCGTAATAAGTCATCGGTGCCAGTAAGCAAGCGATTACCGCTGCCATGATATTGCCAATGATGCTGAGGTTTTTGACATAGCGAAAGCTAAAGATCATCAGTGCGGCGATGGGCAGGGCGATATGGTAGGGAAAGGGAAAATCGTCTTTGATAAATTGACTGGCCATCCAGTTCACTACTCCTAGAGCAAACAGCACAATCTGAGTATAGATTACAATCTTAGCCTTTCGATATTGGTAATCTGATTGCCTTAAATCATCCGAGATCAGCCTATCTGTAATGCGGGTGAATAGCATGAAGAAATGTATTATTTTATCTCTCTGTGTCCTTTTAGAGGATAGCAGGAAATATGCCAACTTGCCCTATTGAAGAATAGAAATCTGGTTCGGAAGCAAAATACCAAAGGGAATTTGTGAGGATTGTACGGCTATGTTTTACTAGGTGTTTTGGAGGTTATTTTAAAACTACCGCTTGGAATTGCGCTGCCAATTCGTTTCGTAATTGTGATAACTTCTGCTGCACGCGTAGTAAAGTCATTATTTTATCGTGATCTTTACTCTCCTGTGCTTCGCGAATCCGCTCCTGATTTTCGATCATCATCTGGTCGGCTTTCTTGATTTTATAGAGAAATACGACGTTGATACTATCTTTTTTGAAATTTTCCTCTGGGTCGAGCTGGTTTTGGAGTGGTAAATTGTGGAGTTCGATCCAATTTGGACTGTATTCGAAGGGGCTTTGTAGCAAGTCGATGGCCAGGCGGCTAATCTTTTGGTCGCTGTGGTTGACGAAATATTGGGTAGAAAGGGGCTGCTGGGCAATCGTCCGTTCTAAACATTCCCGAACCACTTGCTGATAAAGCTCATTCTGAAACTCATCGATAACTTCCTGAATATTACTCAATACATAGGCCTCTACCGTCAGGTTTTCTTCGGCATCGAAAATTTTCCCCGCATGGCTGATCAATACCCGGACAATTTCTCTTTCCTGCAATTCTACTCCTTTAGTAGGACTGGCTGTGGTTTGGCTGGTGTTATTATCGCCTTGGGCCTCTGAAGACTGCTGCTCGACGGGCTTGAGGAATTGCTCGCGCTGATTCTGCTCCCGAGGTTCTTCGCCTCTTTGCCGCCGCTGCCTTTTTTTACGCAACATCTCCGTGACCGTCCGGTTGGTTTCTTCTACCAAAATACTCTCTTCCACCTGCATCACAAAAGCACATTCCTTGACGTAGAGCGAACGCTTGATCGGATCGGGAATACGAGCGATACTGCCAACGATGTCCTTAATCAACCTGGTCTTCTTGATGGGGTCGCCCGCAGCTTCCTCCATCAATAAATCCGTCTTGAAGAAAATAAAGTCCCGGGCATTCGAATCGATATACTCCTTAAAAGCAGTGGTTCCCACCTTTTGCAAATAAGAATCAGGGTCTTCACCCGTCGGAAGGAGTACGACCTTCACATTCAAGTCTTGCTCCAAGACCAAGTCGAGTCCGCGTAACGCAGCCTTTACCCCGGCGGCATCTCCATCGTAGAGAATTTTGATATTGGGAGTGTAGCGTTTGACCAAACCAATTTGCTCCACGGTAAGAGAGGTTCCAGAGGAAGCCACCACATTTTCAATCCCCGCCTGATGCAAAGAAATGACATCAGTATAACCTTCCACCATAATACACTCATCCAGCTTTCGGATCGATTTACGGGCTTGGTGGGCACCGTAGAGGAATTTGCTTTTGAGGTATACCTCCGTTTCGGGAGAGTTGATGTATTTGGGCGCTTTGACATCCTTTTGCATGATCCGTCCCGCAAAGCCTACCACTTTACCACTGAGGTTGAAGAGGGTAAACATGACTCGGCCCCGGAAAAAGTCGCGACCGTATTCGGAGGTCAAACCCAATTTCTTTAGCATTTCCAAAGTATGACCATCCTGAGTAGCCTTTAGGGTAAAGGCGTCCTTTTTGGCGGGCGCATAGCCAAGCCCAAAAGACTTGATGGTTTCTTCGCGAAAGCCTCTTTCTTTGAAATAATGCAAACCAACCGATTTACCGGTATCGGTATTGAACAGTTGATCTTCATAATAAGCCTTTGCATAATCGTTGACGATGAAGAGGCTATCGATATAACGTTTTTCTTCTTTGTGTTCCTGACTGGTTTGCGTCTCCTCGATTTCGATATTATACCGTTGGGCGAGGTAGCGAAGGGCCTCTGGATAGCTCATCCCTTCGTGTTCCATCACAAAACCTACTGAATTGCCTGCCTTGCCACAGCCAAAACATTTATAGAGGTTCTTGGAAGGGGAGACCGTAAAAGAAGGCGTCTTTTCGTGGTGAAAAGGGCAGAGTCCCAGCATATTTGCTCCCCGCCGTTTGAGATTGACAAAATCCTCAATGACCTCCTCGACTTTGGCGGTCTCCATTATTTCTTGTACGGATTTTTGTGAGATCATGTAGTGATAGTATTTGCTAAAAGCCTAAGAATTCTGGGAAAAGTGCCCCTGAAAGGCCCCAAAAATAAGAAAAAAGCACTTTTAAGTTACCCTTAACCAGTATTAATGAATTTAACACATTTTGGCCTTAAGAACTAAGTATGCTGAGGTCCAGTATTTTAAATATTTGACTTTAACATACATTAAAACTGATAACATTTGTTGGCACTGTAATGGCATGAGTTAAAACAGTTATGCGTAACAAGAGGGTTTGTCCTCAACGCGGAACAAAAAACGAACAAACTGTAATTGCGAAACAGGAGATCTGGACCAACAGATTTGACGATCAAAACAAGCTAGGCCAAAGGATTTGATTGCTCCAAAAAGAATCGCGATTGACTGTAAATAAAGACATTTAAAATTTAATGGGTGTTCTCATAGTGTGTGGGCTGCCCCTTCCCGTAAAGTCGGGTTAGGGGTAGTTTTTTTTTGAGCCAGAAAATTCACTAATTTTACGGCCTCAATGATGAAATATCCACCCGAATCAGACCTATTGGATTTTAGTCGCCCCGAGCGATTAGCACCGCAAATTGAGCATCGCTTTCTCAAGGCTTTGGCTGTAGTGGTGGAAGAAGAATTGTTTCCTGGCAATTATCGAGATTACCTAGATCATTTTTACCAATCGGGTTACCATAAGATCATAGATCGGCGTTCGCAGCAGTTGGCGGAGGAATTGAGTCTGATCTACGAAAAAAATACGGGCGATAGCGCCGATCCCATCATTTACGATTTATTACATCGCGAATTTTCCGGTTTAATCGATCAATTTATCCTCCTACATTGTCGGACGTTACATGGCTTTGAATTACCTCAGGCCATCTTGCGCTATTCTCATCGCGAACGAGAAGAGATTGAACTCTCGCAAATGATTTTTGATTATCTCGATTTCAAAAATGAAAAGGAAAAGATATTTACCCAGCTAGAGCAACTTTCGCCGGAGACGCTGGAGCAGGCCGTCCATAGCTTTTTGCTCATGGGCCGGGGCGAACGCCTATTTTTCATTTGCGATCAAAGCCTCTTTGGCTCTTGCAAAGAAGGCTTTGCCATGACCGACCAAGGCCTCTATTGGAAGGCTCACCTTCATCCCGCCCAAACCATCTTGTATCAAGACCTAAAAACGATCCATCGTCTCAATGGTGATTGGATTGAAATCAATGGGCACTTTTTTAACGTCAATCCCACCTTGAATTGGAAGCTGTTTAAATTGCTTCGTCGCCTACAAGAATTGGGATTTGGCCGGACTTAGCAAAATTAATACTTAAGCAATTTTTTAAGGATTACCGCTCCACTTTCCCGGTGAGTCAGATGAAGCAGGTATATCCCTGGCGAAAAGGCGCTGAGGTCAATGCGTTTTTCCCGAAGGGACACTTCAAAATTCTGCTGCAAATCTCCATCAATCGAAAGCAGGGAAATATCATAGGCCGCGAGCTCTCCTTTGATATAAACATCGTTGCGAGTAGGGTTGGGAGCAATTGAAATTGCTGACTGCTGATCGGGATCGCTGCCCGTATTGGTCGTGATCGGCTCACCAACTTGTACCGTAAACTCGTCCGTAACCAAGCCTCCATTAAAATCGATAGCGGTGACCAGAGTCTGAACCATTCCATTTTCTCCACCATCCAAAATAAGCTGTTGATCGTCGATAGTCGTGCCCACCAAGCTAGCTTCGTCGCTGTTTGCAAAAAGTAATATGGGGTCATTCTCCGCATCGGAGAAAACCTCGCTGAGGTCGATGGCATAAGCGTCAAAACCCTCGTCTAATCGTAGATCGGGAAGTGGATTAAGTAAAATGGGCGAGGCATTTTGCTCCTTTCTTTTGGGTTTCCAATAATAGTAGTCGAGGTATTCAAAACCCAATACAAACAAGCCACAATCATCTTCTACCAAGATCAACTGAAAGCTTTCGTCGGGAGTCGGGCTATCGTCGTTCAAACCAAAGGCCTCTTCCACCAGGTCTGGACTAAGCGACCAGCGCTCGCCAGCTTCGTTTTCCCAATACAACTGCCCCGCTTCTTTAACAATTATTCCCGCATGCAGATTGGACTCCCTTGGCATTCGCTCAAAATCTCCCAAAGCAATCTCGATCGGTGCCCTCGCTCGGAGTAGCGCAAACCTTTTATTATAAAACTCTCCTCCAAATTTTAGCGATTGTGTAGCAGGCAGATAAGTCCCATCAATCGTTTGGTACAATTCCACAAAAAAGTCTTGACCGGGATAAGGGCAGTCTGGACCCGTCTCCAGTTTTCCTTCCGCAAAATTTGGACTTACCTCCCATTGCACTCCTGCCTTATTCCGCCAAAAGTATTGGTTGCCTTGCTTTTGAATCTCTCCCTCATGCCAGTCATTTAGAACGACCTCTAAAGAATAAGAACCAAGCAGTTCCTCCATATCCAAGAGGCCCATTTGCTGAATTTTCTCCTCACTGATTTTGGTAATGAGCTTGGTCGCCAATGGCACGCAATCGACCTGCAATCGTTTGTGCAAAGATTCTGCATAGAAATCTGCCTCAAAGCGACCTTCAAAGTCATCCGGCCAAAAATTGAGATTAAACCAATCGTGTCCATTGACCTCCAAGGCTAATGCTGGGTAGGCGCGATAAAGGTGATGGAAAAATTCGTGTTGCAACCACTGTGGCAGATAGATTCTCCGCTCGATGTCGCTATAGTTGCCACTGCCTAGGTGAGCAGGTTTTCGAACGATCCACTTGTCGTCGATGATAAAGGCCGGGCCACCGCTTTGGCTTAAGCCCATTCCCCCGGTGATAAAGGCCGAGTTGTCAAATGCTGGAAATTCGGGAACGTGAGAAGGGTAAAGTATCCACCACCAATCCGTTTCATTCTTGATTTCTTCGCTCAAGGCATTCCAAACCGGCTCGATACTGCCCGTGGCTAAGAGCGGCGGAGTGGTACTTACATTCACCTCCATACAGAGGTTGGGCAACTCAATAATTTCAAGGTCTATTTCCAATTGCCCTCCCGTGATGGCGGTCACGTATTTTGACATAAAATCAAAAGATTGTCGTACAATGCGATAGTCGTCTTCTGGCAATTTGGGATCTAATAGATTTTGTACAAAAGGCCCTGTACCATTCGCTAATTCCGTCATATTAGTTGGTTGAATACCTTCCGAACAACCCACCAATACAATTTTCATTGAAGCGGTACGTACTTCGACATTGGGATTGGGGTTGAGATGATAGTCTGCAATATCTTCAATCATTCGCAAGCCATAATAGGCGTGAGGACTTCCAATATTCGCTCCATTTACATCATCGGCTACGCTCCACCAGATATTATCGCCTTTGGGGAAGCTCGCAAAGAGCGTCTCTACCAGCGACTTGGCCTGGGTATAATTTCCGGCTTGAATGGCATTTTCGGCTTCAATAAAGGCAGACACGGCACTGATGGAATGGTCGCTAAAGGCATTGATTCCACCATAGCAATCATAGAATTCCGCTAGGATAGTGGCCTCACAGTTTTGTGTCCAAGACGAGGTGGGGAAGATCCACAGGCCTAGGAACAGGAGGAAAAGGGTA
>SPJL01030686.1_pt1 | contig 13288 bp, 11 predicted proteins | sample 3741751 | NCBI WGS metagenome assembly SPJL01 (sample SAMN10925998, study PRJNA522277) | cold seep metagenome | isolation source: Elba SIP-enriched marine methane seep metagenome, extraction at timepoint T3 | place: Italy: coast of Elba, Mediterranean Sea | reverse complement strand
GCCACATCGGGCAGATACACAGCGGGATTCTTTTTCGCTAATTCCCGATAAAGCCCTAAGGTTTCCTTATAGTAAATGTTAGCTTTTTTAAAGCGGTTTTGTTTCTGTAAAAAGTAGGCATATTCAAATAGTAAGGAAACATCCTCTTTTTTATAGGTTAAGGCTAGCTCAAAACTCTCCTCCGCCTTTACAAACTCATACTGTAAAATATGCAAACGCGCCTTAAATACACATTGATTGACATCCTGCTCAATCTGCTTGGCTCGCTCTGCTATACTAAGCTGTAAGGTATCTACCAACTCTTGCTCCTTCTCCATCTCGGCCTTATTGGTCGCTAAACGTTGCTTTAAATCCACGCTATCCAAAATCACCAAGGCCCGCTCGATGTCTTTATCAAGAAAGGCTCGGAAAGCACGTTGATAGTTTTTTGATTGATCGTCGAGGTTGACGGTGACGAATTTATCGGCCAATTCTTTAGCTTGTTGTTGAGCAGATTGCCATTGTTGGTAGAGTAACTGCTTGGCCTGATTAACATTGGTGATCTTCTGTAAAAATTCTAGCTGCATTTTAGCTAAGACGATTTTTTGATCTCGGCCATCTCCTTCTAATTGGGCCAGTTTTTCTTCGTAGCTTTCTTGGGTAGCGTCTTTGGCGATGGCATAGTAGGTGACTTGGTTTTCGTGTAAAGTACCTTCCTTACACATCACCACCTTTAAAGGGATCTTCCGATCTAATACTGCTGAACTAGCTAACTCTTTGGTATTTACTAATTCATATCGCTTTTTAGAAGCAGAAATACTAACGAGATTCCCAGAAGGTTGATCTGCAAATACTAAGGTAAATTTTCCATTCGAATCACTCAATTTGGGGGCGGCTTTGTCTGAGGTAATTCGGGCATTGCGCAGGTAATTGACTTTACCATCACGAAATTCACTATTTTGCTCTACCACTACTCCAGGCAGTAAGACATCTTGCTGGGCAAAGGAACAAGTAGCAAAGAAGAATAGAACGAAGAAAAAGGGTAGTTTTTTCATTGGTCAATTTTTTGGAGCGAATAGCCGATTTCTTGGCCAGTGTGTGGCGCAATGCTATCGAAATGAGCCAGTTGATAGCCTTCTTTATAGAAAGTGACTTTAACAAACTTCGCTTGCTGAGTAGATGGGATTTCTAATTCATACCAACCAAAAATATCGGTATAGGTGGCCGAGTTTTTGACACTAACCCGGACACTATCCAAAGGCAATTCGCTTTCATAAGCTAAAATGCGACCGTGGATTTTATTCAATCCTTCGAGTTGGACTTCGAGGTAGATGGATTTGTTTTCCGTCAGAATATATTCCGTATTTCGATGGGTTGGGAAATAGGGTTGGGGATGAGCAATGCTCACCAAGGCCTTTTTACCTCGGTAATTTAAGGACAAGCCTTTAAACGTAGCCTGCCCCTTTTCGTCAATGCGCTCCTCCTCGCGGGTATCTCCAATATCTAAAATGACTTTGCCTTGACCTCGTAGAATACGATCATCCTTGCCCTTTTTTCCATGGACCAGCACGGTTACCGAAAAGGCTTCCATTCCTCCACCCTCCCACCAATCGCGGAGGGAATAGCCCGATATTTCTGCGACTCCTGCGGGAAGGGCAATCAAGATGCTTAAGCCTACTACCCATTGCCACCACCGACCAGCAAACGGTTTTTGGGTTGTCGCAACAGGTGGTTGTTGAGGACCGGAAACTAAACCTTGTTCCTCTTCCTCCAACTGATCAATGATCTCCAATAAGGCATCGTGAATCTGCGCAATCGAAATGCCCTTTTCTTCAAAGGTGGCAGTTCCTTTTCGTTTGGCTTGCTGATAGGTTTTAAAACGAGCGGATTGTAAAACGACTTCATTGTACCAATCGGGTTTTCCGGTTTGCTCGGTCATTTGGAGTAGTTTGCGGATCGCTTGCTGTGTTTTTCCTCGGGCGATAAGTTGGCGTAAGTGATCTTTCAAGAGGGTAGAATTTAGACTTTGGCAATTAGACTGTGTCTAATGTAACCCTCAATTTACCGATGCTCAATACCTAAAAATGATGATCCCTATTCATCGAGAATGATTAGGGATAGTCTGAAAATACTAAGGCGCTAAGTCAACTCTAGTCAACTTAGCGCCCTGTTTATTTATCACTATTAAACTAAACTTAAGCCAAGCCTATCGACCGCCGGAAACCACTCGTCTGCCGCAAGCGCTCGTATAAGCGAGATGCTTCCTTAAACTCCAAGGTTTGTTGGCCATCGGAAAAGGCTTTCTCAGGGGTTTCGTGTACTTCCACAATGACTCCATCGGCTCCGGCAATAACTCCGGCCAAGGCCACAGATTCCACATGCTTACGCACTCCAATACCATGCGAAGGATCGATGATTACTGGTAAATGACTCTTCTCCTTAAGAATTGGAATGGCATTGATATCGAGGGTATTGCGATAAGCTTGTTCATAAGAACGGATGCCCCGTTCACAAAGCATGATCCGCTCATTGCCATTGGAAAAGATATATTCTGCGGCTTGGAGCAATTCGTTGATCGTACCGGAGATTCCACGTTTGAGCAAAATCGGTTTATCAACTTCTCCTAGCGCATCGAGGAGGTTAAAGTTTTGCGAATTACGCGCACCAACCTGGAAAATATCCACGTAGTCAAACATACTTTCGATTTGCTCTACCATCATCACCTCGGTGACAATCTTGATGCCTTCTTCGCGGCATTTTTGGTAAAACAATTTAAGTCCAGGGATTCCTAGGCCACGGAAGGAATAAGGGGAGCTACGAGGTTTGTAAACGCCACCGCGCATGATGCGAACGCCATTGGCCTTCAAATGCGCTACCGTTTTTTCGATCTGCTCCTCGCTCTCAATCGAACAAGGCCCAGCCATGATTTGAAAGTTTCCACCACCGATTTTAACATCGTCTCCTAAGTCAATCACAGATTCAGCTACACGCCATTTTCTCGATACGAGTTTGTAGGCATCACTGACGCGGTGAATGTCGCGAATCCCGGGCAAGGTGCCGATAGCGCGAATGTCAAATTCCTTTTTTCCCACTCCGATGATGTAGTGGTTAAACTGGGTTTTCACCTCAGTCGTTTTGTATTGAATATTGTTGAGTTTTTCTTTGAGTTGTCCCAATTGGGCCGTTTCAATATTTTGGTCAAGTTGAATGATCATGTTGTTGAGGGTTTAAACGTGAAGAGAAGAGGCTTTAAGACCACCGACAAACTCGCTGACAGCGGTTTCGATGGAATTGTTTTTGGCTAGCGCTCGGATAAAAGCACTGCCGATAATAGCACCGTTGGCGTGGGCACAAGCGGTATTAAAGGTCTCGCGGTCGGAAATACCAAAGCCAATCAAGCGAGGGTTTTTCAATTGCATGGCTTCGATTCGCTCAAAGTAAGCGATCTGAGCAGCTGAAATTCCTTTCTTGGCACCAGTAATTGCGTAGCTCGACACCATATAGATAAACCCGGTACTCAGGTCATCAATTTTTCGAATGCGATCCGTTTCGGTTTGGGGAGTGATTAGGAAGATACTTTCCAAACCGTACTGCGCATAGAGTTCGCGATACGATTCCTCGTATACTTCGAGGGGCATATCGGGTAAAATAAGGGCATCTACCCCACTCTGCTGACAAGCGGACAAAAAGCGCTCTACGCCATATTGCATCACTTGGTTGAAATAGCCCATGAGAATAATCGGCATTTCCGTATTGGGTCGTACGGCTTTGATTTGCTCAAAGAGTAAGGGTAAGGTCATCCCGTTTTCCAAGGCCACGGCACCACTTTTTTGGATGGTCGGCCCGTCCGCTAAAGGATCAGAATAAGGCATTCCAATTTCGACAATGTCGACGCCCATATTATCAAGGGCTTGGATAACCGTTCCGGTGTCTTCCAAATTGGGATAACCTGCAGTAAAGTAGATATTGAGTAAGCCCGCGGGCTTTTTATTCATTAGTTTCTTTAATCGATTCATTGCAGTTCTGTTTTGTCGGTTAATACTCTCCTACATACTTGACGTAGGTTCCCAAATCTTTATCTCCTCTGCCAGAGAGGTTGATCACGACAACATCCTCCGGCCCGTATTTGATCTTATCTAAAGCAGCAAAAGCATGTGCTGTTTCAAGCGCAGGAATAATTCCTTCTTGGCGCGATACAAAGAAAGCCGCATCCATCGCCTCGCCATCGGTGATACTCACCGCCTCCGCTCTACCCGCGTCGATCAGATGCGCATGCATCGGGCCAATGCCGGGATAATCCAAGCCTGCGGAAAGCGAATAAGGCTCCACAATTTGACCATCGTCGGTTTGCATCAATAGCGTTTTACTACCGTGGATAATACCTTTGGTTCCCAAGACACTCGTAGCAGCTGATTCTCCACTATCAATTCCCAAGCCCGCAGCTTCTACGGCAATTAAGCGCACCGCCTCCTGATCGAGGTAGTGGTAAAAGGCACCGGCCGCATTACTCCCCCCACCTACACAGGCGATGATGAGATCAGGATTTTCTCGACCTTCTTTTTCCTGTAGTTGGGTTTTCATTTCTTCACTAATGACGGCTTGAAAACGAGCCACCATATCGGGATAAGGATGTGGACCAACCACCGAACCAATAATGTAGTGGGTATCTTCTGGATTGTTGATCCAGTCGCGAATCGCTTCATTGGTAGCGTCTTTTAGGGTTTGGCTACCACTGACTGCAGGAATCACTTTGGCACCCAACATTTTCATCCGCGATACATTTGGAGCTTGACGTTCGATGTCGACTGCCCCCATGTATACGATGCATTCGATGCCCATCAAAGCACAAACCGTAGCGGTAGCTACACCGTGCTGTCCTGCACCCGTCTCTGCAATGATGCGTTTTTTGCCCAAACGTTGGGCCAGCAAAATCTGACCAATCGTATTATTGATTTTATGGGCTCCGGTATGATTAAGATCTTCGCGTTTGAGGTAAATTTTAGTTTTATAATGCTCCGACAAGCGACGAGCATAATAAAGTGGGGAAGGTCGCCCGACGTAGTCCCGCAGCAATTCTTGAAAGGCTGCTTGGAAGTCTGGTTCCGCCATGATATCGAGATAGCGGCGGCGCAATTGTTCGACATTGTGGTATAGCATTTCGGGGATGTAAGCTCCCCCAAATTCTCCATAAAATCCACGTTGATCTACTTGGTAAGTCGTCATAGTTAAAGTATGATACAAGTTTACTAATCCCAGTTCGGTAGCTGGCTGGCTAGGACGCGCGCTTCGCGCAGGTCGTCGATAAAGCGATGCAACAGCCAAATTTCTTTACGGCCCGGCTCAACTTCAAAGCGACTGTTGAGGTCGAGGCCTGCCCATTGGGGATGTTTGAACTGTCGTAAGGCTCGAATCGACTCGGGGCCGATACCACCACTGAGTAGAAAGGGCGTTGTGCCCTGATATTGATCCAACAAGCTCCAATTGAACGGGACGCCATTTCCTCCGGGATGTTTACCCTTGGTGTCGAAGAGGAAATATTCGCAGAGGTGTTCGTAGGCACTGGTCAGATTAAAGTTAAATTTTTCATCAATCGAGAAAGCTTTGAGGAGACGCAAGCCTCGCTTTCTCAGTTTTTGGCAGTAGAATAAGTTTTCCTTTCCATGCAGCTGGATATAGGTCAGCCCGTATTGGTCTGCCTTTTCCAGGACATATTCTAAAGGAGCATCTACAAAGACGCCAACTTTTGGAATACGTAAAAATCCACTGTGGGCATAAATCGGGTCTCTTAAAGCTTGTTGTAAGCCTTGAGCTTCTACAAAGCGGGAAGATTTTTCATAAAAAATCAAACCGATCATGTCCGTTCTTAGATGAGCCAGTTGCGTTACATTATCTGGCTCGCGCATACCGCATACTTTTACTACCATTGCGCATTGGGTTTTTGAAGAAAACCGCTAGGTTTGGCTAACCAAACGCCCTTGTAATCCTTGGATTTCCTGAACCATCTGGGCACAGGTACGCGAAGGATGAGCGGTTTTCATGAAATGTTCTCCAATTAAAAATCCACGGAAGCCTGCTTGGCGCAATTCGACGATTGTCTCGGCCTCGCTGATGCCACTTTCGGATATTTTTACAAATTCATCGGGAATAGCTCCCGCTAGCTCGAAGGAAGTTTCAACATTTACGGAGAAGTCTTCGAGGTTGCGATTGTTGACGCCCACCATATCGACTTCAGGGCATAGTTTTTCCAACTGCCCTAGTGAATGAACTTCCATCAATACTTCCAATCCCAAACTTTTGGCCAAAGTTGCCAAGTCTTTTAATTCTTTCTTACTTAAGCATTCGGCGATCAGCAAGATAACATCTGCTCCGATCGAACGAGCTTCGATAATTTGGTAGGGATCAATTACAAAATCTTTGCGGAGGATGGGGCAAAAATTGAACTTACGAGCCTCCGTTAGATCGGCATTGCGGCCGCCAAAAAAATGCTCATCGGTGAGGACCGAAAGGGCCGAAGCTCCTGCTTGCATATAACCAATCGATACCGACTCGACGGTCGCATATGGATTGATATTGCCTTTGGAGGGGGAACGACGTTTAAATTCGGCGATGATCCCAGTTTTATCTTCTCGCATTAGGTATTTAACCATGGAGACCGCTTTTGTTTCGTAGTAAATGCTCTGCTCCAGCAAGCGGACGGGGTATAATTCGCGACGGTTTTGTACCTCTTGTTTTTTATGGGCTACAATTTTTTCGAGGATATTCATGATGTTGATTTTAGTTCAGATTGTGGTTTCTAGTAGAAGGGCGCTGCCCTGATCAATCTGGGTTAGTTGAGGAGTTTTTTAAATTGTTCTAGCGCCCGACGACTCAGCAGAGATTCGGTAGCTTCGGCAATACAATCTTCGATTGATTGCTCGGGGCGAAAGCATTGGATGGCCAAACCAGCATTGGTCGTCACCACATCAATTTGAGCGGAAGTTCCGCGACCTTCGAGGATATCGGTAAATATTTTGGCTGCTTCGGGTACGGTATCGCCACCGTGGAGATCTTCCTGACGAAGCGTTGGTTTTCCTACTGCATTAGGAGAAAGTAATTTTTCTCCGGCGTGGGTACGCAATTTAAAATCTCCGGTCAGAGAAACTTCATCGTAGCCATCCAAGGCGTACACGATGGTATAATTGCGTCCGGTACTTTGGAGGATATAGTGATACAAGCGGCTCAATTCGAGGCTAAAAACGCCTAGTAATTGGTGCTTGGGTTGGACGGGGTTAACCAAGGGGCCGAGCATATTGAAAAAGGTTTTCACCCCTAATTGTCGACGAATGGGAGCCACTGCTTTCATCGCAGGATGGAAGAAGGGAGCGTGTAAAAAGCAAATATTGCTACGGTCCAATTGGGCTTGAAGCGTATCGGAATCATTACTAAATTTGTACCCTAAATGTTCGAGTACATTAGAAGAACCGCAGGCAGAAGAAACTCCATAATTCCCGTGTTTGGTGACCTTATATCCTGCGCCTGCCACTAAGAAGCAGGAAAGTGTAGAGATATTAAAGGTATTTTTTCCATCTCCGCCCGTACCGACAATATCGATGGATTCCACTCCTCCCAGATCAACTTTTAGGCAGAGTTCGAGCAAGGCGTCGCGAAAGCCTTCCAACTCTTCGACGCTGATGGCGCGCATCAGGTAAACGGTTAAGAAGGCAGCGATTTGTGCTTCATTGTATTCATTATTCGAGATGCTCACCAGAATATCGCGCGCCTCGGAACGGCTAAGACGTTTGTGTTCAAAAAGGTGAGTAAGTATTTTCTTCATATCGTGATGGTGGTTTCGTTGAGGAAATCTGGAGTCAAAAGTTTAGGAGTTTTGTCTGCTAGGACTGGAAACGGTTTCGGTGGCCTTGGTGGCAACATCCTCCTTGGTGAGGTAATAGCTACGCGCTGCTTCGAGGAAGTTTTGTAGCATTTTTTTACCATCAGGAGTCATCACCGATTCGGGGTGAAACTGTACACCCCAAGTTGGATAGTCGCGATGGCGAAGGGCCATAATTTTATGCAAATCATCCACAGCCGTCACGAGTAAATCATCCCGAACATTAGCACGGTCGACCACCCAAGAATGGTAGCGCCCTACTTCAATGCGGTTTGGCAAATCGCGGAATATGGCATCATCGGGAACGATGACATCGATATCGGTAGCGATACCGTGATAGACTTGGTCGAGGTTACGTAGTTGGCGGCCAAAGGCTTCACCGATCGCTTGCATTCCTAGGCAGACGCCAAAGATGGGCTTGCTCGGTGCGTATTTATAGATCAATTCGGGCATGATTCCCGCCATTCCTGGTAGGCCCGGCCCTGGCGACAGTACGATAGCATCATATGCTGCTACCTCTGCTACGCTTATCTTATCGTTGCGGAATACTTCGATTTCGCCATCGTGCAATTCCTTGAGGTACTGCACCAAGTTGTAGGTAAAAGAATCGTAATTATCAAGTACTAAAATTTTCATTGGAACCATTTTTAAATCTGTTGAGCCTCCTGAAGCGCTTTTGTCAAGGCACCGAGTTTATTATTCACTTCTTGTAATTCCTTCAATTCATCACTAGCCGCTACGATCCCCGCACCAGCTTGATAAAAGAGGGTGTTATTCTGACTGAGAAAGGAACGAATCACGATGGCCTGATTCATTTCCCCATTAAATCCCAGATAGCCAATTGCACCGCCGTAATAACCACGGTTTTGATTTTCATATTCGCCAATCAACTCAATCGCTTTGTATTTAGGAGCACCGGAGAGAGTACCTGCTGGAAAGGTGTCGCCAAATACTCGAATCGAACTGGTATCTGGTGCTAACTTTCCTTCCACCTTCGATACGAGGTGAATGACATGACTAAAGAATTGGATTTCTTTCAATTCTTTAACCGCTACATCATCGGCATGTTTTCCCAAATCATTTCTTGCCAAATCCACTAGCATAATATGCTCCGCATTTTCTTTGGGATCTTTTGACAATTCTATTGCCTTGCGACTATCTTCCTCATCATCACCACTACGATGGTAGGTTCCTGCGATGGGGTTGACACTAGCAATATCATCTTTGATCACCATTTGTGCCTCGGGGCTGGAGCCAAAAATTTTGTAGGTGCCGTAATCGAAGAAAAAGAGGTAGGGAGAAGGATTAATAGAGCGGAGGAGGCGGTAAACATTAAATTCATCGCCAGAGAAGGCATGAGAAAATTGTCGGGAGAAAACGATTTGGAAGACATCCCCTAGTTGACAATGCCGTTTGCCCAATCGAACCAACTCCATAAATTGTTCATCAGTAAGGTTGCTAGATTCAGTGCCTTTCAAGCGAAAGGGATAAGTTCCGTAGTGTTGGCTTTGGATGAGATCTTGGATATGATCCAGGTTAGAGTCGTGGCCTTGTGGAAGGTTTTCGACTAGATAAAGCTCATCTTTAAAATGGTTGATCGCCACTACGTAGCGATAAAGACTATAGTTGAGTTCGGGTAGGTCGGAATGGCGCTTGGCAGCATCAAAACGCATGGTATCAAAATACTGTACTGCTTCGAAGGAGGTATGGCCAAAAAAGCCATTGATGCCTTGATATTGCTCCTCCTCGGCGATAGAAAAACGTTGGACGAATTGCTCTAATAATTGAGGCACTTCCGAAAGGTCGCTTACTTTGGTTTGTTCGATTTCGTGACCCGGTAGCAATTGACTAACGGTTTCTTGCTGGGCGGTAAAATTAGCGATGGGGTCAACCCCGATGTAGGAAAAACAATTTTCCTTACTTCTAAAATCGGTACTTTCCAATAGGACGGCGCCTCCAAAATGATCGCGTAATTTGAGGTAAACGCTCACGGGAGTTACCGTATCGGCTAGCATGCGACGAGTGTGGACGCGGATCAGGACTTTGCCAGTGACGGTAGGGCTACTCGTTGTAGTGGTTGTCATATTATTAATTAATTATATTTTATCAGGGACAATATTTATGCCTTAATGTTTGGACAAAAGAAAAAGCGGCTTGTCGAGTGTTCGACAAGCCGCTTTTTCATAGAATAACTACATAAGGGGGCTGTTCTCACTCGATATGTCGAACAAGTTTGTGCCACCACCAATTTTGAGTATGTACGTAGGTATTCATCTATTGATTTATTCTTTGCTGTGGTCAAGATGTGATAATTGGCTTAAAAAGGCAATAGCTGACCTATTTTTTTTTCAATTTTGGTACAAAAAGGTCTGGATTAGGTCCAATTATATTTCTATTGGGGCTAGTTAAGAATCTTGTATACCATCTCACGCAGCAACTCACCGGGAGGTGTATTGTGACTATCGACCCCTTTGGATTTGAGATCGTATTCCCGCAAAACGGAGATTACCGACTCCGTTTTAGGTCGGTTGAAATGACGCATCGCCATCTTATAATCTCGGAGAAAAAAATCAGAGCGAAGCCCAAGAGCTTGGGATAATTCGCGGTCAGAAACACCCTTCATCGAATGGGCGATATAGACTTTGCTAAAGAAATTATACAGGGCACCAATCACTACCACCAATGGATTATTTTTGGGGTTAGCGATAAAATAGCGAACGATCCGCTGGGCCTTAGCGATATTTCGACTACCTAAAGCGTTCTGTAATTCAAAGACATTATAGTCCTTACTAATGCCGATATTGTCTTGTACAATTTTGGGATTAACCGTAGTTCCCGGAGCCAAGTTGATCGCCAGCTTATCCAGTTCATTGGCCACTTTAGAAAGATCAGTGCCCAAATATTCTGCAATCAGATGAGTAGCGGCAGGCTCGATCTGCAATTTCTTTTCCCGCAAATACTGTTGAATCCAATCGGGCATTTTATTATCGTAAAGCTTCTTGGATTCCATTACCGTGGCATGCTTTTGCACGGCCTTGGCAAACTTGGTTCGCTTATCAAATTTCTTATGCTTAAAGCAAATGGCTAAGATGGTAGTAGGCACGGGCTTTTGGATATAGGGCAAAAGATCGGTCAGACTACGCATATCCTGTGCCTCCTTGAGCAAGACCAATTGATAAGGAGCCATCATCGGATAGCGACTCGCCGTATCAATCAAGCTACGAGCATCAGAATCTTTACCATAAAGAACCAACTGATTAAAAGCCCGCTCCCCTTCTGTTAAGACATTCTGCTCCAAATAACGCGCTACCAAATCGATATAATAAGATTCAGGACCGTGTAGAAAATATACCGGTTGATACTCTTTTTTGCGTAATGATTGGAGAACTTCTTGGTAAGTCAAGGCCCCATAGTTTGGTGATAGGGCAAAGATAAAAATCTCGGGCTAGGAATAAAGATTTAGCGCTTTTTAAAAGCTTTTCGGGAAGAATTGGCAGAGAGAACTAAGATTTTTCCACCTTGCTAAACCCCTGATAATGAGGAACTAAAGCATGATTTTCAAAACTTTAACATTTGGAGTTTATGGAATTTTTATATCCGGAGCGTCTATGTACCGAATTTTTCCTGATTCTAGACGATGGAAAAAGCTTTCTATATTACCATTGCTAGGATAAGGTTCCTAGGTTGGGTGATGGAGCTATGCGTGGCATGGTTCTCATTAAGGAGACACACAGCGGGTGATGTCTTGTGGGTGGGATCCCACCCTTGCCCAAAATCATACCTAGTTCCGAAATAAGACCAATAAGATCATAGATCTGATTCTTCTAAGCTCTTCCCCCCAACAAATCATCTACTCCCCCACTCTAACTCTCCCGCACCATCGTAGCCACGGCCTCTATCCACATAGGATTATCATTTAAACTTTCCACCAAATCTAATTGCTCACCGCCCATCTCTTCAAACTCCTCGGCATATTCATCCGTAATTTCAATCGTGGTTTCCAAGCAATCAGAAACAAAGGCAGGACAGAAAACTAAGATTTTCTTATCGCCATGTTCTTTTGCCCGTTCTTCCAGTACATCTGAAGTATAGGGCTGCGCCCAGGGATCACGGCCCAACCGGGATTGGAAGCAGACCTTATAGCGCTCTCTTGGCAAATCAAGCTTGGCGGCGATGGCCTTGGCCGTATCATAGCATTGGGCCGAATAGCAGAATTTGTTTTTATGGCTCAAGGTTTCGCAGCAATCCTCAGATTTCAGACAGTGGTTACAATTATCTGCTTTGCGCAACTGGCGTTGAGGTAGGCCGTGGAAGCTGAAAAGGAAATAGTCGTATTCTTCGAGTTTGTATTTACGGGCATTGGCGACGTAGACATCGATCATCGGGCCATGATCGTGGAAGGAATTAAGCATCTTGAGGGTCGGGATCGCTTGCTTTTTGGAGAGCACTCGCATTACCTCTTCCATCACAGAGCCTGTAGTGGCAGAGGCATACTGCGGAAATAAGGACAAGACGATGATTTCTACAACTTGCTGGTCGAGCAGACGCTCGATGGCCGAAGCAATAGAAGGTTTCTGATAACGCATCGCCAGCTCTACCACATATTCTTCTTCTCCCAGGACCTCTTGAACCCCTTCGGCCAAACGTTCGCCATAAATCTTCAAAGGCGAACCTTCCTCCATCCACAATTCTTGGTACAATTTAGACGATGCCCCCGAGCGGAAAGGTGCAATAATACCACGCACCAATAGATTGCGAGGCAACCAAGGAATATCAATTACCCGTGGATCCAACAAAAATTCTTTGAGATAGCGATAAACCGCTCCTCGGCCGGGGTCGTCCGGCGTTCCTAAGTTGACGAGTAGCACTCCTTTTTTTCCAGCTAAAGGCATATTCTTGTATTTATTTCACAAAGTAAAACAAGAACTTTGATAAGTAGTTGAACTGGAAAGTAAAGGGAACGTAAAAATCTAGCGAATAAGTTGATATCGTAGGGCTAAATTTAACCCAATTACGGTATATCCCTCTTTCAAGCGATCAGCATAGCTGTTTTGGTTGAACTGAGCAGGGTAATGATGGGCCCGGGTGGAAAGTCGCAAAGACAAATGTTCCTGCAAAGCTCGTTCGAGGTGAAAGTCTAAGGAATAGGACCAACGCATCCGATCGACGTAAACGCGATCTTGTTCTTCGGCCAGTTTAATATTTTCAGTACCCGTCAAAGCACGGATTTGCCCCTTGGTACGTAGCGAAAGATTCGTCCAAAGGCCCAATCGGGTGCCAAATCGCCATTTCCCCATCGCTTGAGAATATCCAAGTAGGATCGGCAAATCAATCATAGTGTAGCGATTGTAAATGCGCTGGTTAATGGTCGTAGTCCGAGTGAGCGGCAATTCATTATCAACCCGAACTGTATCCCCATTGGTTTGAATAAACACAACT
>SPJL01025423.1_pt1 | contig 13290 bp, 11 predicted proteins | sample 3741751 | NCBI WGS metagenome assembly SPJL01 (sample SAMN10925998, study PRJNA522277) | cold seep metagenome | isolation source: Elba SIP-enriched marine methane seep metagenome, extraction at timepoint T3 | place: Italy: coast of Elba, Mediterranean Sea | reverse complement strand
GTATCAATTTCGATGAAATGCAACACTGGTGTTGAAAAAGGGAAATTGGGCCGATCGGGATCAATTCCAATTAAGACATTCATCTCTAGTGTGCCAGCAGAATTGACTGCAGGAGAGCCGTGAAGCCCTTTTGCACAAGAGTTGGCCTGATTCATTGGGGTCACGGTTTGCACAAAAAGTTTACTGTTGGTTGAATCGTGATAGTGCTCGACTGTTACGGTGGATAAATTGGTTGACATAATTAACGAGTTTTGTTTTGAAAATAAGTAAAATAAGTGCCATTCGACAAAGAATGACTAATTTTTGTTGCATTGGGGACTTGAGGGTAAACCCAGTCTATGCTCAGCTCTCTGCACCTAACCTTAATCCCTCGTCAGAATTTAGGTCGTGCAATGTTGGTTTTCTATTGGAAATTAGGGATAAGAGGGGCAAGTCAAAATAAGTTGGCCCACCGTTCTTATACGGTGGACTAACTTACATCAAAAGAGAGCGGTTTTAATAAAAACCAAAATCTTAAAACTTACTATTACTTATCTGGTAAGCAAGTTCGTTCCTTTGGGCAAGGAATAAATCGTTATATGAATGGAATTTGTACTCATTAAAAATGAGTAGGGCAGACTTACTTCACCAAAGAAACCACCAACCAAGGCTCTTGAAACCTAAACTCTTCCAACTGCAACAAACCCGCAAAACGAGGCAACATCACCGAGCGGCGACGATTACCTAGATCTATCACCAATTCGTCGCCAAACTTCTTGAGTTCTACCTCTTCGCCTTTGACGAAGGGGAGTTTGGTCCGAAAAAAGTAACCTTTAGGGTTTTCGATGAGTTCATATGGTTTGTCATCGTGAAGAATGGCTGCGGCCTCATGATCCTGATAGATCGAATCCCCAATGCCATTTAAAAGCTTTTGGCCGAAAACTTCGCGGCCTTGATGCTCCACCTTGAGCACTGGAATGGGATTAAAACTTTCCTCAATCTCCTCAATGTACTGACTCTGAGATTCCAAATAGTATTTGAACACCTCGCCCCCTGCCTTTTCCGGCAAAATCCGATTGATCACCACCGCATCTACATTATAACCATAAAGCTGAAGATAGGTATAGGCTCGTTTGGCCTCCCGAATAACCATTTTTTCAGGATTGGTAACGATGCGAATGGAGCAAATTTTTGGGTCGAGGAAGACCTTTTGGATACGTTCTAGTTGATTGAATAATTCATCTAGCTCCTCCAAGCCCTTATCCAAAGGCACGCCGGTAAACATGCGTACGCCCTTAGTTACGGTCTTGACGGCCAGGTTTTTACGAGAAAAAGCCTTAGTCATCCAGGATTTGGCGACCTGAGGCAGGGAAAGTAAAGTCAGGGTCTCCCCCGTTGGGGCACTATCGATAACGATGAGGTCGTATATGCCCTCGCGATAGTATTTGTCCAACCACAAAAAAGCAGAAGCTTCTTCCATCCCCGGCAATACGGAAAGCTCTTCGGCTACTACATTATCCACCCCCTTCCAACGGAAGATGGTTTGCATCAAATTGCGCATATTATTCCAATATTTTTCCATGGAATAGTATACATCGAACTCCTGGGCAAAAAGGTTAGGTGCTACCTCAATGGCCTCCGGACTAAGCTTGGTATCCAAGGCATCAGAAAGGCTGTGTGCCGGATCTGTAGAAATGACGAGGGTCTTTAATCCACTTTGAGCGGCTTTGAGTGCGGTCGATGCCGCAACGGTTGTCTTGCCCACGCCGCCTTTACCAGTAAATAGAATGATGCGCATAGTTGGAAGGAGCTTTAAAAAAAAGGAAGTTGTAGAGCATTAGAGTCCCTAAACAACTTCACAGTCAAAGGGTGTCAATATTTGTTTACTTGTTGGGAAGCAAATCGTCGATCTTCAAATCCTGCGAATTGCGTTTCTTAGCTTTGCTTTTTCGTTTGGTCGTGCTTTTTTTAGCTTTAACTGGAGCCTTTTCTTCTTGGCGGAAATTATCCGCAGCATCCCGAAGAGCTTTACCCGAAGTTTGGAAAATCTCCTTCTGATTGTCAATCGTCAGCCGCAGTGTACCTTGTACCACTTTTTTCCCAATCTTATAAGTCTCAACACCAGCGTCTTTATAGAGTACCGCAATTTTCTTAGCAGTTTGGAAAGAAGTCTTGAGCATCTGTCCTCCCGCCTTGCGGAGGATAGAATTGGTACGTAGTATTCTGGGGAAGGTATTACCGATGATTTTATTAGTCATGATCGAAGTGTTTAAAAAAAGGAGCATTCCAAGCTTGGAACGACTCCTTCTAAATTTCCCTATTTTAGCTAATATTGAAATCTGTGATTCTTTATTCCTTTAGGATTTATGAGAACAATTTGCGGAAGCGCTTAACGCTAACTACCAACTGTCCTTTTACGGTATCCAAAGTATCAAAAACGATTTCTTGTTGCTGAGCAGCTAACTTCAAGCTACCTTTCATAGCTTTAGCTGTAATGCCTTGGATTTTCTCGCTGTTTGAAAGCGCACCATCTACAAGTTCTTCAGCAGTTTTCAAGGTGTATTGGTTAACATTTTTGGCAGTGTCTACCAAGTTGTCAACAGTTACGGTATCGTTTACTTTGTTGATCGCTTCTTTTACACGCTTAACCGCTACGTCTGCAATTTGCTGACCATTGTGACGCAAGTCATCTACTACATCACCAGCAGTATTCAATACTTCTTGGTTGATATTCAATGCAGTATCTTTGATCTTAGCCAAGCTATCGCCGAATTCTACTTTGTTTACTTTTTTATTTACAGTTTTCGCGGTCTTTTTTGCAGTTCTGGATGCCATCTTACTAGATTTTATTGTTGTGATAATTTTGTTTTTATTGTCGATACAAAGATCGGTATCGGAAGTTACAAATCAGTTACAGTGCTTATTTCTTGGCTTTGCGGCCACCTTTAAGCGTTGCTTGCAACTTCTTCAATTGAGTCATCTGGCCTTTAGCCGCCAATTTGGCTTGCTTGCGCCATGTAGCAGGATCATGAGAGCGGTAGCGAGGACCTGCTTGCTCCAATACGCTGCGGAGTGTTTTTAAATCGGCACTAGCCAAATTTTCAAAGCTGTGGATACCCGCTTCGTGAAAGAGCGACTCAATCTTAGGGCCAATACCTTCGATAATCCGTAGGTCATTAGTCACCTTGTCGCTTTTAGCTGTAGCTTTTGTCTTACGTGCTACTGTGCTAACCTTAGCTTTGCGACTGTTGCTTTTACGAGTCGTCTTAATGGCTTCTTTACGCGCTTTAATTTTGGCGATTAAAGGAGTCTCTAAAGGCTTAACCGGCATTTCAATATCAATCAATTTGCTAACGCGCTTCGCACTATATTGGTAGTGATCTTTCAACTCTTCGAGCGTATCAAACATGATATCTTGTTGCTTGCTCAATAAGTCAGTGCTGCTTTTTAGAACTCTGGCAAATAATCCTTGCCATTGCTTTCCTGCTTTCAAGGAGAGGTCTACTAAATTGTCGGTTGCTTCGATTGCGTTGTCGTTTACACTCTTAGCGCGAGCTTTGAGCTGGTCAACTTGCTGGAGTACTTTGAGATTTGCTTTCTTCGTCGCCATTGTATGTGGTATTTTTATTTTTAATGTTAAATACGACACAAAGATAGAGGGGGGGAGTTACAAGCGAGTTACAGTGGAGTTACGGGAGGTATTTTTATTGAAAAAACTTTGCGGATTGCGTGTTTTTGTTGTTGTGAATCTGTGCATGAAAACCACGAAAAATGAGAATTGATATAATTTTATCATAAAGGGTGGGACCCACCCACAAGACATGACCCGCTGCCACGTCCCCTCGACGGCTACCATATATACAGCTCCGCCACCCAACCTCTGCCCCAGTTTTTACCGAGGCAAAATTGCCCAATACTTTTTCACCCTTTTGGTACCTTAATTCCAGCAAAAAAGTCGACACATGGACGCTTTTAGAGCACTAATTCCATAAATGTTATGAAAAATAATATATTTTAAGAGGCTAAGTTGTTGATAAACAGTGGGGTAGGAAGGGAATTTTTTTATTCCCCAAAATACATTTTACACCTTCACCCCGCGAATCCGCTCTAATAAACGTCGGGTTTCTGGCAGGGGATCAATACCAAACTCTTCGTCCAATACCTTTTGACATTGCTGATAGGTTTTGATGGCCATCGGACGATTGCCTTTAAGAAAATAGGCCTCCATCTGAATCCGGTAGGCATCTTCCCAAGCCTTATCAATCAAAAGTGCCTGTTGGGCCAGGCGAATGCTCTCCATCGGATTTTCACGGAGCAATAATTCTCCTAGACTGATAGTGGCACCGAGTGTCAATACCTGTAATCTTTCCCGTTCTTCGCTACTCCAATCTTCATAAAGTCGATTGGGGAGGTAAACGCCATGATGGAGTTCAATGGCTTCTCGATAGGCTTGGCGGGCCAGTTCGGGGTGATTGGGCAGGGCTTGGTTTCCTAGGGCGATAAAGTGTTCGAGGGCATCGGCATCGATCCAAATAGCGTCGAGCTGTAGTTGGTAGGTGACGCCTTGGCGAAGGATGAATTTGGCCTCCGTACGGCTTTTACGCTGGGGCTCTAAGGCCTTATTGAGGCCATGAAGTGCTACTTTGAAATGTTGTTGTCCCGTTTTATCACCTACGCTTTCTCCCCAGATGCGGTCGATGATTTGTTCTTTGTGCAGGCCCCGGCGATGCCGGGCGGTCACCAGGAATTGGAAAAGCTGAGTGCTGATGTCTCGGCCCCATTCCTTGGGCGCAATCGGAACCTGAGCCCGACCACTTTCATCGGGGCGCCAAACCTGGAAACTTCCGAGCGTTTGGACCCTTACCGCAGCTTTTTCGCGCTGCTCAATTAGGGCTTGTATTTGACTTTCAATGGATTCCATCAGCAGCGGACCCTATTTCTTGGTACGTGGTTTCTTCGACAGCTTATCCACCTTTTCGTGTAAGGTGTTGATGTCATTATTGATCTTGTTTAACATCTCCGCTAAATGATTAATGTCGACCTTGGTGGGGCCAATCCAATTGTCAATCTCTAGTTTTTGACCAATCTCATCGCGAACGTGGCTAATTTGATCCTGTAGCTGGTCCTGCAATTGGGCAACTTGCTTTTTGGGATCTTTGATCGTTTCGATGACCATCTTAGGTGTTTCCATCGCCATTTTTCGCCATAGGTCAAAACTCTTGGAAAGGATACCTTTTTGTTCTTCTGGCGATTTTCCTTCTACCGCTTGGATCGTTAGGTCGGCCAATTTATTTTGAATAAACTGGTAGGCTTCTTCAAATTCGGAAAAACGTTTTTCATCTCCTCCTTGGACGTGACGGATGTTGCCCCGCCATTGAACTTGCGATTCTCCATCCTCCCCATTGTAGATTTTTTGGGTAAATCGTAGTACGAAGGAGGCAGTTTCCTCTTTTTTCTTGGCCATCTTGGATTGGATTTAGTGTTTTTTTTCTATACTTAGGTTAAGTTGCGATTAATGCAGGTAAATCTGGTCGATTTTGCCAGAAATCTCTGCTTATCCGCAAAAATTACCACTAATTAGCCTTTTCCGGCTTCATCGTAAGTGGGAAACGCTAATTCTAAATAACAAGAAAGTAAATTCTTCATAAAAATTGCTAAAAAGTGATCGATAAGCTCCTCAAGCAACTCAATAACGCTGACCTTAAAGCTATTACCGGACTTGATGCCGCCTTCCTTTATGCCGAAACGCCGACTAGCCCAATGCACATCGGTAGTGTGGCAGTGATCGAAGGGTCTTTACAGTTTGAAAAATTCCGGGAAATAATCGCCTCGCGGATTCACCTGATTCCCAAGTTGCGACAAAGACTGGTCTACGTACCAATGAGTATCGATTATCCTTATTGGGTAGATGATCCAAATTTTGATTTGGACCTCCACCTCAATCATATCGCCCTGCCCCAACCCGGTGGCTGGCGTCAACTCCGCGATGTGGCCTCTAAGATTTTTAGCGAACCCCTCGATATGTCGCGGCCGCTTTGGTCTTTTACTTTTGTGGAAGGACTCGATTCTATCCCTCAGGTACCGAAAGGCTCCGTGGCCATTATTTCCAAAATTCACCACGTCGCCATCGATGGGGTAGCAGGAGCGGGAATCCTCAGCCTAGTTTTTGATTTTACCAAAGAAACACAACCCTTACCAGCACCTGTTCCTTATCAGCCCAAGCCGCTGCCCAATGAACTGTCGATGGTGCTTAAGAGCACCTTGAGCTTTGCGGAGAAACCACTAAAGTTCCCTCGCCTGCTGACGGATGCCGTTACGGCCTCGGTCAAAGCTGGGATGCTTACAAGAGCTAAGCGGATGGATCTGCCAACAGCGCCTTTTACCGCTCCACCGACACCTTTAAATGGTATCATCTCGGCACGCCGCAAATGGAATACGGCTATCCTTTCTTTGGATCGGGTAAAAGCGCTCAAGAAAATTTTAAACACCACCCTCAATGATGTCCTGCTCGGTATCTGTGCTGGAGCACTACGGCGTTATTTGTTGGAGAAAAATAAATTGCCCCTCAAACCTCTCGTCGGAATGATCCCGATTTCTACCCGGGTGGAATCAGATGATGATGAGGGCAATCAAATTAGTTCGATGCTGGTCCAGTTGGCTACCAATATTGAGGACCCTATCGAACGCTTGGAGGTAATCCACGAAAATACGGTTCGCGGTAAAACGTATCAAGGAGCGATTGGTGCCAAGACCTTGGGACAAATGGCGGAAGCGGTTCCTTTTGGAGTCGCCAATCAAGCCGCTCGTCTGTATTCGCGCTTTAAGATGGCGGAGATGCACAATCCGGTTTTTAACGTTACGATCACCAATGTACCCGGCCCTCAATTCCCGCTTTACCTGAATGGACATAAGCTGCTCTCGATTATGGGCATGGCGCCGATCATTGATGGTATGGGCTTGATCATTACCGTTTTTAGCTATAATGGCTTGATTACACTCAGCCCTACTTCCGATGCTAAGTCGATGCCGGATCTCGACCTCTTTTCCCGCTACCTACGCGAGTCTGCCAATGAGTTGGAAGAGGCTGTCTTGAAAATGGATAAAAAGAAGTCGGCGAAGAAAAGTCGCACCAAAAAAGCCAAACCTGTTTCGGATAAAGTGGTCCAACACATCAAAAAACAGTTGGTGGCCAATGCCGAATTTATCAAGCCTAATAATGGTTTGTTTCAATTGGTCGTTACTGGCCCGGTGCCAACAGAATGGCGGATAGATTTGAATAAATCGCCAGGGGTGATTCGCCGTGGGAAGGTGACTAACCCGGATGCTACCCTAACCATTGCGGATGAGCACTTGGTGCGTTTAGGGAAAGGAGAACTCAACGTACAAACGGCCTTTCTACAAGGGCGTTTGAGTGCTGATGGCGATTATGCCAAAGCCATGAAGTTGGGAACAATTTTATCGAAACTACCAAAAATGGAATAAGCCCTAGCCCGGATCGGCCTCCGATCCTAAACGATGCCGGAGCAGACCTCGGAAAGCTTCCTTAGCGGTATTGCCCTCATTGACGACCTTGTATACCTCGTGAGTGATGGGCATCTCAATATTGTACTGCTGGGCCAATTCCATCACTACGCCACAACTTTTTACTCCTTCAGCGACCATCGACATTTCTTCGATGATCTCATCCAAGGTGCGCCCCTTACCCAGTTGAAAACCTACATGACGGTTGCGACTCAAGGAACTGATACAGGTAGCTACCAAATCTCCCATTCCCGCCAAACCGGCAAAGGTAGCTGGACGGCCGCCCATTGCTGTACCCAGGCGGGTAAGCTCGGCAAGGCCACGGGTAATAACTGCCGCGCGGGTATTGTCGCCTGCGCCTGCACCGTCGCCCATTCCTGCGGCAATGGCGATAATATTTTTTAAAGCTCCACCTAATTCACAACCTACTACATCTTCGTTGGTATACACGCGCAATAAACCAGTTCTAAAGACGCTTTGCAAAGCCTTGGCAATGGTATCGTCGACCATCGCAATTACGCTGGCTGCGGCTTGCCCCGCCATAATCTCTCTTGCTAAATTTGGCCCGGTGAGTACTCCCGCTGGATGGCCGGGCATCACACTTTCGATAATCTCCGTCATCCGCATCCGACTGCCTCGTTCTAAGCCTTTGGACAGACTAACGATGGGCACCCAAGGGCGAATATGAGGACGGGCATCTTCTAATACGTGGCGAAAACTTTGTGCAGGAACTCCCATTACGATTACATCTGCATCGGAAACTGCTTCTTTGATGGAGGTCGTGGCGGTCAAAGACTCCGTGAGCTGGGCTCCGGGAAGATACTTTTCATTGCGATGATGTTTGTTGATATCATCGACCGTTTGAGCATTCCGAGCCCACATTTTGGTGGGTACATTCTTAGCAGTCATGGAGGCTACCGTGGTGCCCCAGGAGCCGCCGCCTAATAATCCGACGCGTAGATTCATGATAGGGAGTTTGAGGAAGTCAATAATTAGCGTAAGCGCTATTTGAGTTTTGCTTTTTTGTTATTGTTACTTCGGGGGATTTTTTCTTCGGCTTGTCCCAATTCTTTGAGGAACATATTGCGAACCTTGGCTATATTTCGATCCAAGTTGTCCGCATTCCAACGTTTGGTAGAAACGGGAGGTAGCACAATCACTTCCACTGCCGTGGGGCGGAATACATTGGTGCCGCGCGGCATGGCATCATGCGCATTTTTGGTGATTACCGGAATTAATGGAACGCCTGCCTGCATCGCTAAGTGGAAAGCCCCCTTTTTAAATTTACCCAATTGATAATCGTAACTCCGTGTGCCTTCTGGGAAGATGATAATCGAAGTGCCATTCTTAAGGGCATCGACGGCGGGTTTCATCGCCTCGATTGCTTTCTCCCGATTTTTTCGATCGATAAAAATAACTCCAGCGGCAGTCATCAACTGTCCTAAAATAGGAGTCATTTGCAACTCTTTCTTGGCAATTCCTCGGGCATCCTTGCGGACCAATTTGGAGGCGATAAATAAATCGGCGCTACTTTGATGGTTAAAGATAAATACTGCCGGACGCTTTGCCCAGAGGTTATCTTCGCCTTTTACGACCAGGCGGATCCCCGCCATAGCAGTTACCAAATCTCCAACGGTTGCCATCATCGAATTGATCCCGTCTTTCCAGGACATATTGAGCGTTCCGGTGGCAATCCCATTGATTACCGCCGGAACCAAACTGCCTACGGCCAATCCGGTACGGAGCATATTGGAAAAACCGGGTCTTTCGTCATCGTTGAAGCGATATACAGGCCAATCATTTTCAAAGGCCAATACCGAAAGCTTGGTATCGGGGTTGAGGGGGCGCGGATGACCCACAATTTCCAAGAGCGGCATATCTTCTGCGCTATCGGTATAAAAATAACTTTTGTTTAAATCCAGATTGTATTGCTTGGTCAATTCCTGAGCGGCATGTGCTTTACCATCTCCCCAACATGCAGGTTCGACGATATTACCCGTAAAGGCGCCTTTTTCTACCTCCATCCGAGTACACATCACATGCTCAATCCCTAAATCTCGCGCAATCGGCGTGACTTGATAAGGTGTAGCAGCAGAAATAATGGCTACGGTATGCCCTTTGGCCATATGCGCGGCTACCAAGGCCCGAGATTCGGGGTAAATGGCATCCGCCAAATGCTCGCGGTACACTTCTTCCCCCACTTCGAGGAAGACACTTTCTTTTACGCCCTTAACCCCTTGGGCACCCACTGCTGCTAATCCGGCAAAGTTGCCATTGCCCATTGCGTAAACCAGCACTCCGGCAAACTGAGCTACGATCTCCCGAGTAGTGATTCTTCCACTCAACAAGCGAGTTTGAAAAAATTCCTTGGCCGAGAAACCTTTGATCAAGGTACGGTCGAGATCGAAAAAGGCGCCGATATGAGGCCCCGATTCTGATTCCATCACTTCGCGGGTAATCGCCTCGGTCTTAGAGCCGGGCACGATGTCCCGTTCGATGGGTACCACTGGAGAGAGTTCCTGTGGTTGAGTAAGAATTATGCCTTGTAGCAAACGAGAAAGATGTGCGACCTCATCCAATCGTTGGATAAATTCTTGGATAGCCGTATGGCGATTGTCTTCTTTGCTAGGGAGTAAATTGAGGTTTTTGACTAAACGAAGGCCATTGACCAAGAAGGGTTTAGAAACCGATTCGATTCGCTGAATCCGACCTTGCCATTGCATTTCCTCACCGAGGAATAAGCAGGTATCGACAAATTCAGCTTCGTCGAAGGGTAGGGAAGTGTCGAGACTCAATAAGGCCTGACAAACCACTCGGTAGGATTCCAAATAAGTATTGAGTACTACTGGAGATACCAGTACCTTTTGTGCTTTCAAGAGGCCCATGAGGTCTGCCTTAGGATCGGCAAAGGCTTTGGGCCAATCGGGGAGTAGAAACTCCAAGTTGGCTTCAATTTCGTCGCTAAATTGAGGCTTGCGCGAGTAGAAAAATTCGAATTTAAACAGATCGCGCAGCGCCATGATTTCGGTCCAGAAGGTAGTGAGTCTTTCTTCCGGTGGAAGGTCGGCGATTTTGACCAAGGACAGTTCGATAAAAGCCCGATGGTAGAGGTGGTGTACCGCCATATTGGCGTAGTAGATCGTCGACAGATAATGATCGGAATTGATCACGTATTTGGCATTCAGGCTTTCGCCTTGTTGTTTGATGAGTTGGGCGCGTTGTAAAAGGGCCAAGGCCGATTGAACGCTTTCGCCGATGGGTTTGCCCCGGTCGACCAAGGCATCAGGCTTGTAGCTTTCGATAAGCTGCATCAAGTCCGAAAGATCACTTTCGATACCGCGTTTGCTCAGCGAATACTTACTAAGCAGAGAGATACAGATCAAGGAAGTCGTAGTAACGGGGGTGATTTGATTGATCTGATGGACCAATTCGAGGGCAAAACGCGGAATGGGAGCTGCCGGAGCATGGATCGTCGCAGGTTGGTTGGGCGACATAGATTCCGCAGAATAATCGACCGGATCACCAAAGCGCAGCGAGATTTTACCAAAATTATCTCCCATCTTATTGATGTAGTTCAAAAACCAAGATAGGCTTTCGGCTTTCTTGGCTTTTCCTCTGCCTTCCTGAGTCATTTCCTTTACATCGGGAATCAAATCATAAACGATGGATACTGGCACATACTTTACCGCTTGGGTCGAATCGATTTCAGCATCCTTGATGTATTTCAAAATCCCCATTTTAGGCCATACCAACTTACCCGTCCGAGAACGTGTACCCTCGATGGCCCACATAAAGTGAGATTTTTGATCAACGAGCGAGGAGATAAAATGGCGAAGACAGGCTTTGTACACTAGATTTTCGCGAAAAGAGCGCCGGATAAAGATGACTCCTGTTTGACGGCCAAATTGCCCCAAACCCATAAAACTCATGTTGATTCCTGCAAAAGTATAGGGAATCGGCAGCCCGTGCCGGACGAGGACCACGGCAAGCACAAACATATCGATATAGGTCTTGTGAGTCATCACAAAAGCAATCGAATGATCACGCGAAAGCTTAGTAATTTTCTTGATCTCAGCCGGGTTGATGTCGATGGTTTTCTTATAGCCCCGCGACAGGATATATTGCGCTCCCTGCGCTCCGATCAGGTTGGCGATAGGTTGGTGAACCGTATATAATTCCGTTAGGTAGCCACGAGCGGCTTCAATGACGCGTTCGTAGCTTTTCCCGGTTTGTTCCGCGATTTCGGTCAGCTTCTTTTGGAATTTCAGATCGTGTAAGAGGTGTTCCATATGGTCCTTAATCCGTGTTTTATCAATGTAAGCCTAATATAAGTCAAGTTGGGAGGAATGCGGGTAAATCCAGCCTTTTTTGTCAGGAAAGCCATGGAATTTTGTTTAAACCTCGGCCAAATGGAGCTTAGGTGGAGAAAATAGAAGGATCTTTGGGCATTTAGGCCCCCGTAGCGGGATTTGGAAATGGTATAATCGAGCAGTAAAAAGCATTTCGGCCAAATATTTGTACATTTTATATTTTAGCAAAAGAATAATATTTTTTATATCGAAAAAAAACATACCTTGGTCCCTTAATTATTTCTTAAGACCAAATTAAAATCGGAAATTGAAACAACATTTCCGAATACAGGATGTTTATCCCTAAACCAATACCAAAGGCCCAAATTGCAGATTGAACTATAAAAACGATGACTATGGGTATCTTGAATAGTAATGTTACGTCGGGAAAGAAGAAGCGGCCCTCTTTGTTTTGGCTAGCTACTGAGGCTGGTAGAGCAATCACTGAATTAGGCATTTCCATTCCTTTTCGCAGTCTATACCGGAACGAATTTCAAGGCGATGGCCATCCCGTGCTAGTACTGCCGGGCTTTATGGCTAGTGATACCTCTACCGCACCTCTCCGTAAGTTTATCGACCGTCTGGGATATAATGCCTATGGTTGGGAATTGGGGCGAAATTATGGTCGTTTGCAGTTTTTAGAGGCCATGATGGCTAAAGTGGATGAACTACATGAAGAATATGGCCAAAAAGTAAGCTTGATCGGCTGGAGCCTTGGTGGCGTCTATGCTCGTCAGGTCGCCAAAGAGAAATCGGATAAAATTCGCCAAGTAATAACTTTGGGCTCCCCTTTTCGAGGAATTACCCGGCCCAATAATGCCACTTGGATTTATAATATGTTGCCCGGCAACAAACGCATCGTCAAACTAGATCCCATTTTACTAGAAGACTTACCTCTGCCGGCCCCTCTACCTACTACCGCCATTTACACCAAAGAAGATGGTATCGTACCCTGGGAGGTATGTCTGGAAGAAGAAGAGGACCATATTCACCAGAATATTCAGGTGCGAGGTAGCCACCTCGGTTTAGGTGTCAATCCTTCGGTATTGACCATCATCGCCGATCGTTTGCAGTATCGAGAGGAAAACTGGGAGCATTTTAAGGCGCAAAACCTCTTTAAGGATTTGCTTTTTTATCCTTCCCTCTAACTTTTATTCCCATTCCAAGTCCAATTCTATTTGCCACTGACCCGCAGGATCAGCGCGATAATAGTGTTTTTGTCCTGGTTTGACCTTACTAGGGTCAAAATTAAACTCCAACATCAACTTAGCACCGCCGTCTACCTCCCAATCATCGTCGTATACGCGAATTTGGAGGTCTTTTGTCGTACTTGTTGCCGGGCCTCTAAGGGCTAGGCCTTGAGGAAGATCCTCCCGTAGAGATAAATTGGACCATTGTGCTTCGCGATTACTGACCAGTAGATCACCATCGCGGAGGATGT
>SPJL01015062.1_pt1 | contig 13311 bp, 10 predicted proteins | sample 3741751 | NCBI WGS metagenome assembly SPJL01 (sample SAMN10925998, study PRJNA522277) | cold seep metagenome | isolation source: Elba SIP-enriched marine methane seep metagenome, extraction at timepoint T3 | place: Italy: coast of Elba, Mediterranean Sea | reverse complement strand
CGTTTGTCGAGCGCCGAAAAGGGCTGCTATAGCCGGATTTTCCGCCGAATGAGCCGCCGCCGCCAAATCGCTTGGCTTCAGCTTCGGACATGTTCAGCATGAGTAAAGATAAACTGATTAAGAATGTCGCAAGGATGGTTTTTAATTTTTTCATAATTGTGAAGATAAGTTCAAAGTCATTGAGCAGAAGAGAGTTATTTGTTTTTTTGCTATAATTGTACTCTTTAAACAACACTCTCTACATTTTAGTTCCATTCTGTTCGGCACATTCTAATACACTTTGCCTTCGAATATTAGGCTTACCGCCATGAGAATTTTTGCTTTTTTCCTGTTTTTCTTTTTTTATTCGGCAGTTTCTGCTGAATCACACTTCTTAGCGCTTTCAAATGCGCAAATGTTTAATTTAGGCGTAAAAACCGGGCCGTTAAGTCGTGTGGACGACATCCCCCCTTTTATGGCGAAAGCGGTGATTAAAGCGCCGCTTGAACAACAACATATCGTCAGTAGCGGCCAAAAAGGACTGGTCGATAAATTATGGGTCAGCCCCGGCAATCAAATCGAAAAGGGTCAACTTTTAGCGCAAATAAAAAGCGGCGAGTTTATTGAATTGCAAAAACAATTTATTCAAATCAACAAAAAACGCTTAACCGCCTGGTTCGCTTTAAAAAAAGATAGAAAATTATTCAATGACGGCGTCATTTCCAACACGCGCTTGAAAAAAACCACTAATCACTATAATGATCTAGCCGAGCAGACGGATATTTTAAAACAGCTCTTGGAAGTATCCGGTTTGTCCGCTGAAGAAATCAAAAAATTGGGCAAAACCAAAAAGTTTTTCAGATCATTAAAACTTTACTCCCCGGTAGCCGGCGTGGTGATAGAGCAAATGAAGCAAGCCGGACAAAGAGCCGAACAGTTCGACGCAATATACAAAATAGTCGATTTGCAAAAGCTTTGGTTAAGTATCGAAGTGAATCAAAAACATTTCAATTTTATCAAACCGGGCGATCAAGTCATTTTGGAGGCGTTAAATTTAACCAGCTCTATCGATCTAATCAGCCAAGTCGCCGATAATCGACAGCAAACCTTTTTGGCGCGCGCCAGTCTTACCGAACAACTTGACAACGTTTTAATCGGACAAAGATTAGATGTGAAAATCAGTCATCAAAACGATGGACATTTCTTCAAGATCAATCAGGCGGCAATGGCTAAACACCATGGCATTGACTACATTTTCAAACGCACCGAAAAGGGCTTTAAATTAACGCCGATTACGATTGTTCAAAGTATTGACGAAGAAGCCATCATTAATGTTGATTTGGAAGACGGCGATGAAATTGCGGTGCGCGGCGCGGTAGCTTTATTGGCAATGTGGTTGAATATCGAGCACGATGCTATAGAATGACCGAACAAGCCGCTGATCAATCAGCTCAAGCCCCGCCATTCCTGGAAAAGATCCGTTTCCACGCCATACATTGCGAGTATCCTGCCGACGCCTTCATCCACCATTGCCGCCAGGGAATCGGAGCGATTGTAAAACGCCGGCATCGGCGGATAAATAATCGCCCCCATCTCGGTAGCGGCGGCCATATTGCGGATATGCGCTAAGTTTAAAGGCGTTTCGCGCGGCATAATTACCACTTTTCGACGTTCTTTTAAGGCGACATCCACAGAACGGGAAATCAAATTATCGCCAAAGCCATGAGCAACAGCCGCCAGCGTTTTCATAGAGCAGGGGGCAACAACCACGCCTTCGGTATTAAATGAGCCGCTGGCGATGCAACTAGCGATATCATTAATCCCATGCGTCACATCGGCTAATTGATAAAGCGTAGCCTTATCCATGTCCAGTTCATATTTCAGATTCACCAGTCCGGCTGAGGAAATGACTAAGTGCGTTTCCCATGCCGTCAGTTCCTGAAAAACTTGCAACATCCGTACGCCGTATATTGCGCCAGTGGCGCCGGTCATGGCAATGACTATTCTGTTTTTGCTTTGATTCAATGGACTCAGGAAGGCGGATTTTAAAGAATGGACAGCATTTTATCAGTTGCCGCCACCAATGCGTCGATCATTTCATCGCTGTTCGGCACATGCCCGGCTGTCGGCAAGGGTTGAAACTCGGCATGCGGCATATGCTCGGCAAGCGTTAACCCTGCTTCCATCGGGCAAACGAAATCATGACGCCCGTGAATAATGATACAGGGAATATTGCGTAACTGATCAATATTAGCAATGATTTGATTTTCTTCGATAAAATATTGCTTATGGGCAAAATGGATTTCCATTTGCAACTGCTGCACCATTTGTTCGGTAATATGCTGCGGCTCGTTTTCAGCCTGAAAATCCGCGCCTAAGGCTGTTTGTCCGCCCCAGGCGCGCCAAGCGCGGGTTAATCTTCGTTTGGCGATTTCGTCCGCGCCGAATGCGACTTCATGTAAACCTTGCACCAGATTATTGTGCAAATCCGCCGGTATGGCGTTAACTAATTGCCTCCATAACTCAGGATAGATTCGTCCTGCGCCCTCTTGCACAAACCAGTTAAAATCTTTCTGCCTGGCCAAAAAAACGCCGCGAATAATCAACCCGGAAACCCGTTGCTGATGCTGTTGGGCATAAAGCAGAGCCAGTGTCCCGCCCCAAGAGCCGCCAAAAACCAACCACCGATCAATACCTAAATGCCGCCGGATAGATTCCAAGTCATCAATTAAGGCCTGAGTATGATTGCCGTTTAATTCGCCGAAAGGCAAAGAGCGACCGCAACCCCGTTGATCCAGAAGAATAATATGGTAGCGTTCAGGATTGAAAAAACATCTGTGTTCCGGTCGGCACCCGGAGCAAGGGCCGCCATGTAGAAATACGACAGGATGCCCCTCAGGGTTGCCGCATTGCTCAACGTAAACTTGATGAATTGAATCGGTATTTAAATGGAAAGTGTTGAAAGGCTCGATTTCCGGGTAAAGTTTTTTCATTGATAGGTTAAATTAAGCGCTTCGTAATGTAGTTGCATTGAAAACGCTCTATTGTAAACTTAACCGCTGATTTTGTGCAGTTGCTTTAGGTTTTAATGATTCGGGGGCGTTGGATATGAGAGTGTGAAATAATTCACTTAAAATTCAAAAATGATGAAGACGTATACTTCGCGCGGTGACGGTTACGGATTTTATATTGAATACTTTTGCAGTCCCGTATGCGTTCCCACCGAGAAAGGCGGGAACAGTGAACCGCATTCCTAACGAATATGCATGAGCGCTTTTTTTTCGTCCATTTCTTTTTGGTATAAACGATAGGATGTATTTTTTTGAGTCGCCTTTAACGGAACGCCTTTAGAAGAAAGCTCGGTTAAGGTGTTATCATCATTAATTCGGTATTTTCGCGTTTGGGATTTTTTGAACGGGCTAAGTGTGACAATTTTTGTTTGCTCATTCCAATCATATTTACCTTTTTCAAAATACTCCCGGGCGGAATTCTTGGCTTTCTGAGAGACCAATAAATAATTGTTCCTATTCTTTAAGGACAGCGTAACCATAATTCCCGCACAATCATTACAGGGAAGCACGCCATAATAGACGCCATGATATTTTTGGCTTTCCGCTTGTTGTTTTGAATCATTTTGCTGTTCCTGATGACTCGCTATAGGTTTTTTTACTTTATAGCCCTCAGAAGTCGCCATTGCTGAGGTGAAAGTCAACGAGCCGAATAAAGCCAGTATCAGTTTTTGTTTCAGAGTATTTGATGACGTTTTCATAGATAGATTCCCGGAAGCCCTAAACCACCCTTTTTTATTCACAACTATTACCGATTTTATTAATCGGAATTTTCAAATATTGCGCGCCGTCATCTTCGGCGGGCGGCAGCTCGCCGGCGCGTATATTGATTTGTATGGAAGGCAGAATCAGTACCGGCGCTTCCAATGAGGCATCGATTCCGTTTCTAACCGCTACAAACATTTCTTCAGTAACCCCTTGCTGAACATAAATGTTCTTTTTCTTTTCGTCGGCTACGGTTGTCATATGACGCGGATGCGGTTTATCCGGTTTGTAATCATGACACATGAATAAACGGGTATCCTCCGGCAAAGTGTAAATTTTTTGGATGGATTGATATAAGGTCGCCGCGTCGCCGCCTGGAAAATCAGAACGCGCGGTGCCTGAATCCGGCATAAAAATGGTATCGCCTACAAATGCCGCATCATCAATAATATAGGTGATGCAGGCGGGCGTATGGCCCGGCGTATGCAAAATTTTACCGGTAATATTGCCGATACTGAAGGTTTCGCCATCGCTGAACAAATGATCGAATTGCGAGCCGTCTATCTTGAATTCGTCTTGCAGATTATAAAAACCCTTGAATACCTTCTGAACCTGAGTCACATGCTCGCCGATAGCAATCTTACCGCCGACTTGTTGTTTGAGGTAATGTGCGGCGCTGATGTGGTCTGCATGGGCGTGAGTTTCCAGCAACCATTCAACGGTCAATCCTTCCTGCTTAATATAATTCAGCACTTCATTAGCAGCCATACTGCATATTCTGCCCGCTTTATAATTCAGGTCCAGACAGGGATCGATAATCGCGCATTTTTTGGTTTCAGGATCGGATACCACATAGGTATAAGTCCAAGTGGCGTTATGAAAAAAATGTTTTATATTCGGTTTAGCCATGATCTCCTCCTCAATTACTATCATGTTTAGTGCAAACGAATTGTCGTTATTTGCTTGCCTGGCGGGACTTAAGTCCTACCTACTTTTAATTTCAAAATAACTTTGAATAATATTTAGTATATTATAATTTACTTATATTTGAAATGTTTTTTTGCCTTTTTTTAATCTGATTTTGTCATTGTAGCTTCATAATACATGTAAATTATTGATTTTCAATATTTTAAAGCAATTTCAGCCTTTGGGGCCGCTTTAAAGCGTCTTGTCTTTTTTTTCTTCCTAATAAGCTGTCATGGTTATCACTGCCTCCCACCATGCCATAAATCTTCCCATCAACCATTCTAAGTGATTGTTTCAGGCAGGGGATGCAAAGTTTTCTTTAAAACCCGGCCAAATAAAAAACCCGTTACAAACATAAAAATACTATAGGTGACTGCTGGAATCATCATTGTGCTGTTGCCAATTAATGTGCCCGCGACCATTAAGGCTAAGGTTCCATTTTGAATTCCTACCTCGTAAGCGATTGAAATCGCTTGCGGCCTCTCAAGCCGGGAGACTTTAGCCAGCGTATAGCCTAAGATTAATACCAGTACATTCAAGCATAAAGTGGCGGCGCCCGTTTGCATGAAAAAACCTAGCATATGGTTTTTGTTTTTTAGAATAATCGCCATCACGATCAAGAACAAAAATAGAATGGAAAATACCCGAATAAATGCTTCGGTTTTGGCTGCTGCTTTCGGCCATTTCGATAATATAAACATGCCAACCATAACGGGTATTAGCGTAACCACCAGCAATTGAATAATGCTTTTTAGTAATGGGAGTTCAAATGTGCTGGCTGAGCCCAGGAAATATTCCATCGCCAGCACTGTGAAAAAAGGAATACTGAATGGCGTCAATAAACTAACAATAGCAGTTAGGCTGATAGATAAAGCAACATCGCCTTTTGCCAAATTGGTAAACATATTTGATGTCGCCCCGCCCGGTGCGAATGAAATAATCATTAAACCTACCGCCAGCTCCGGCGGTAATTTAAAAGCTACTGTCATTAGCAATGCTATTAAAGGTAAAAGGATTAGTTGAGCCGATATTCCAATCGCAACCGCTTTGGGGTGTTTAACAATACGGGCAAAATCTGAGATGCGCAGAGATAACCCCATACCAAACATAATGATAAACAATGAGACAGGAAGGATGACGGTGGTGAGTAAATCTGCTTTCATAATGTCAAATCCTGCTCAAAGCCGAATTGCATTTGATGCAGTTTGGCATAGGCGCCGTTGGCGCTGAGTAGCTGTTGGTGTTGACCTTGTTCTACAATGCGACCCTGTTCCATGACTAAAATGGTGTCGGCATTTTCGATGGTGGATAAACGATGGGCGATAACCAATGTCGTGCGGTTTTTCATAACCCGGTTCAAGGCTGCTTGGATAAAGCGTTCCGATTCGGTGTCCAGCGCCGAGGTGGCCTCATCCAAAATAAGTATGGGGGCGTCTTTCAATAATGCCCTGGCCAGCGCCAGGCGTTGACGTTGGCCGCCAGATAGCTTAACGCCGTGTTCGCCGATTTCGGTATCCAGTCCTTTCGGTAGATTGTTGATAAAGTCCATGGCGTAGGCGTCTTCAGCGGCTTTGATGATCTGTTCGCGGGGCGCGCCTTGCATAGCGCCATAGGCGATATTGTTGGCGACGCTGTCATTGAATAAGGTGATGTGTTGGGTGACCAAGGCAATTTGTTGGCGTAAATTGCTCAGTTTGTATTTTTTCAGTTCCACGCCGTCTAATAAAATGGAACCGTAACGGTAATCATAAAAGCGCGGGATTAAGTTGACTAAGGTGCTTTTGCCGCTGCCGGAAGCGCCTACCAGCGCCACGGTTTGTCCCGCCTGTATTTTAAGATTAATTTTTTTCAAAGTCGGCGCCTCAGCTTGTTCATAACGGAAAGTCAGACCTTGAATATGAATGCGGCCTTCGACTCGCTCTACTTCATATTCGCCTTTATCTTGTTCGGTCGGTATGTCCAGAATATCGAACAAGGATTCGGCGGCGACAATACCGCGTTGAATTTCCGCATTGGCGTCGCTGAGTTGGCGTATGGGGCGCGGTAGCAAAAAAGCCGCTGTTAAATAAGCGACAAATTCTCCGGCGCCAGCGTCTTTCATCATGATCAGCGCCATATACATCAACGCCGCCAGCGCCAATGAAATGAGAAATTGCAATAAGGGGTTATGAATTGACATTGTCATAATCAATTTTAAGGTCTGATTACGGTTATTGCGGCTGCTATCGTGAAAGCGCGTTTTTTCATATTTTTCGCCGCCGAAGCTTTTTACGATGCGTTGGCCGTTGACTAATTCCGAAGTGATGTGGGTCATATCGCCGATGCTGTCCTGCATACGGTGACTGATGCGTTTCAGGCGTTTGCTGACATAGCTGACCATTATGCCGACGATGGGCACAATCAATAGGAATACCAAGGATAATTGCCAGTTGCTCCAGATTAGATATAACAATAAGCCCAACGCGGTAAAACCTTCGCGGACAAAAGTACGAATCGAGTCGGTGGTGGCGCGGGTAACTTCGCCGACATTATGGGTGATTCGCGAAATCATGTGACCGCTGTTATTGCTGTCGAAATATTCGGTGGATAAATAAGTATAGTGGTCGAAAATTTCGCAGCGTAGCTTATGAATCACATTGCCGGAAATGCGGGCTAGAAAATAACTGCCTAAAAAAGTGCCGATGCCTCTGAGTACGAATAAGCCGACGAACAGCAGCGGTAAATACATCATGCCTTGTTTTTCTTCCGTGCTCAGGGTATCGATAATATGTTGTATCACCATTGCAAACAGCGGTTGCGTCGATGCGTAAAATAGATAGCCGATCACGCTGATAATGAATAATTTCCAGTAGGGCAGCATATATTTCAATAATCTGCGATAAATCTGCATACTGGTTTTTTGATTTTGTCGGTCTGTCATTCGAGGGCTATTGAGTAGAGGGTTTTAGGAATGGGGGTTTTATAACGTGTGCATTCCTTAAAAGGTCGTTTGCATAGCGGCAATTTCGTGACGAGAATTAACCCCGCCTTGTCTGTTTATGGCGTTACCATAACAAAGCTGGGTAAAACTCTCAGTTAGAAAACTGCAACCGCTTTTCTGTGAAGTATATAATATAGCGATTCATTGATTATTCAATTTACTTATGAAAAAAGTTCTACACATCGTGAAACGTTTCGGTCCGGTCGGCGGGATGGAAAGGTATGTTTGGGAGTTATCGCATGCATTAGCCAAACAGGAAGTGGAAGTTCATGTACTGTGCGAACAAGCGTTTCAAACTGTAGAACAACCTGAAATTATTGTTCATCAATTGGGGAAAAATATAGCCAAACCGCGTTGGTTATCAATGTTGATATTTTCTTTTCGGGTCAGTCGTTGGCTGGCGAAACAGACTGAGCAATTTATCGTGCATTCTCATGAGCGGATTGCCGATCACCAAGTAACGACTTTCCACACCACTTTATTCGCTTATGATAAACCAGCGCCTTGGTGGAAACAAATTTCACTGCGCAAAGCGGTTTGGCGCTATCTGGAAAAACGCGAAGTTTGCGGCGAACAAGTACGAGCGATTCTGCCTAATTCGGGCTTGATTGGGCATCAATTGAAGGAAGCTTATCCGCAATTGCAAAGCCGATTACAAGCGCCTGCTTACCCGGCGGTGCATCGTTATGAAAAATTGCATAAGCCGAAACGTCAGTCGGATGTAAAAATCATTTTATTCGTCGGTCAGGAATGGAAACGAAAGGGATTGGAAAAAGCGGTGGATATTGTCGACCGGGTTCAACAGATCAGAGAAAAAGTGCATTTCTGGGTATTGGGTCCTGAGCCTGAACAAATTGCGCATTTGTTTACCGGTATGCGCGGCGATTATCAATTATTGGGGTGGCAGGATTCCGAACCCTTTTTAGAAAAAGCTGATTTGTTACTGCATCCGGCAACTTCGGAAGCATACGGCATGGCGATAGCCGAGGCCAGTAATGCGGAGGTTCCGGTCGTGATTTCCAGGCAATGCGGTATTGCCGCCCGGTTAACGCCTGCGTCCGGTAGTGTGCTTGATGCTGAGGAGCCGGTTGATCACTGGGTATCGGCTTGTTTAAGCGAGTTGGATAGAAGCGATCCGGTTAAGCCGGTCGGCCAAACCTGGGATGAACTGGCGGCTCAACATAAACAAATTTATCAACAAATCGCATTATCCGCATAAACCTTGTTCCAACCAACTGGGAAATTGAAGATGAACCTGGACTTCTTTGTTTACGATACTGAACAACTCAATACTTTGGCGAGCCGACAAACCGTTCAAAACGGTTTGAGCTATTTTACCGAAAATCGGGTTTTTGACCTGAGAATGGATGATTATGGCGTCACCGCCATGGTTGAAGGCCATGAGCAGGATCTAGACTATACCGTTGAATTGTTTGATAACGGCGCGGAAGAACTGGATTGTTTGTGCAATTGTCAATCGCCGGAAACATTTTGCAAACATGCTATCGCAGCTTTATACCGCATTGCCGAATTTCAACTGGAGCAGCAACAGGAAAGTCTGGGCGGAGCTGTGGATGAGGCGATTCAGGAGCGGGTAAAAAAAGGCCGCAACGAAGTCAATGTCAAATTAGTCAGCGGTAATTTGGCGTTCGGCGTTTGGGAAGCGCGCTCGATTATTTCGGCGACTTATCGCAAAACCGCTTATCAAGTTCATATCCGTTCTTTGGATCAACGGATGAACTATTGTACCTGCCCCGATTTAGCGACTAATCGCTTGGGAACCTGCAAACATATTGAAGCGGTTTTACACTCGGCCAAAAAACACAAAGATTATGATGCGTTGGCGGCGCAAGGCGCACCATTGTCGTTTGTTTATTTAGCCTGGGAATCCTCGACTCATCCGATCATAAAAATGCATCCGGCAAAATCGGCGGAAGCGGATTTGCTGACCGAATTGCGTGAGTTTTTTGATCAACGCGGGCAATTCAGCGGCCGATTACCGGACGATTTTAATGCCTTGTTAAACCGGTTTCAGGGTCGTGAAGATTTGCTGATCGGCGAAGATGTCAGGAACTATGTGCGGCAAATCGCCGAAGATATGGCGCATCAGTTGCGGGCGCAGCAGATAGAGCGGCAGATTATGCAAATGCAAGGTTTGATGCCGGGCATCAAGGCCAGATTATTTCCTTACCAGCGAGAAGGCGTGGCCTTTTTGGCTTCGCGCGGTCGCGCTTTGCTGGCCGATGATATGGGCTTGGGGAAAACTTTGCAATCCATTGTCGCTGCGACCTGGCTGGCCGATAACGCCGGCGTGAGTAAGGCGCTGGTGGTGTGCCCGGCTTCTTTAAAACATCAATGGGCGCGGGAAATCGAAAAATTTACCGGCAAAACCGCCCGCATTATTCAAGGAACGGCGGAAAACCGGGCCGTGCAATATCGAGATCACGCATTATTTTATATTGTCAATTATGAATTGGCCTTACGTGATTTAAGTGTAATCAACGAGACATTAAAGCCTGATTTATTGATTTTGGATGAGGCTCAGCGGATCAAAAACTGGCGCACTAAAATCGCGTCAACTATCAAATTAATCCCCAGCCGCTACGCTTTTGTCTTGACCGGGACGCCGTTGGAAAATCGGATAGAGGATTTATACAGCCTGTTGCAAGTGGTGGACGCCCGCATTTTAGGGCCGTTATGGCGTTGTTTACTGGATTTCCACGTCACCGACGAAAAAGGCAAAGTGATCGGTTACCGCAATTTATCGGAATTGCGAAGACGGATTAGCTCGGTGATGTTGCGGCGCAATCGGTCTCTGGTCAGCGATCAATTGCCGGAACGCAGCGAAGTGGTTCTGGATTTGCCGCTGACGGCGGCGCAAAAAGAATTGCATGATGCGGCGATGAGTGCTGCGGGGCAGCTCGCTAATATTGCCGCGCGAAGACCGTTGACGCCCGGCGAATCGAATCGTTTGATGGCGGCCTTGCAACAAGCGCGGATGGCCTGCAATGCGGCGGGCTTGGTGGATAAACAAACCGAGGGTTCGCCGAAACTGGATGAGTTGGCCGATTTGTTGGATGAAATCTGTCTGCAAAGTAATCGCAAAGTCGTGGTGTTTTCGCAATGGACGATGATGACCGAAATGGTTGAGCGCTTGGCGCAAAGTTTAAATCTCGGTTTTGTGCGTCTGCATGGCGGCATTCCAACCCATAAGCGCGGCGAGCTGACTGACCGTTTTCAGAATGATGACGCCGTGCAAGTGTTTATTTCCACCGATGCCGGCGGGGTGGGATTGAATCTGCAATCGGCCACCGCTTTAGTCAATTTGGATATGCCGTGGAATCCGGCGGTGTTAGATCAACGCATCGCCCGGATTCATCGCCTGGGGCAGAAACAAAATGTGCAGATATTCTTGTTGTTGGCGGAAAACGCTTATGAACAAAGGGTGGCTGAACTGGTCAGCGGCAAACGCAATTTGTTTGATAATGTCGTCAGCCCGGAAGCCACCGAAGATGTGGTCGGGGTATCCAAAAAAATGTTGGATAGTATTATTGACGACTTGAACGGTCAACCCGCGGCGGCCAAAAAGGAACAAGCAGAACTGACCGCGACGGCTGAGGCGGCGGAAAAAGCCGACGACCCGTCGAAGGCTAAGGCTAAATCGGGTGGCGAAGATAGCGCTATAAATGCATTGGTCGGTGATATTCAATCAACTTTGGGGGCGCGTATTGAACGCATAATCGGCTCCGGCGGCGGTTTGTTGGTGGTTGTTCATCAATCCGAAGCGGAAGACGATGCCTTGGCGCAACAATGGTCGGCGGAGGGCATGCCGGTGGCGGTGTTGGATGGCAAAACCTATCTGAGTTTGCAACGCTTGGGGCATTTTATGGCGGATGGGGAAAATGCGGTGGTTTATCAAACCGAAAATGCCGAACCGCAGAAAAACCCTTTGTATCAATTGGCCGCTGAAAAACTCAATGCGGCGGAAATATTGCTGCAACAGCAGTGTATGGCGGGGGTCATGGATTTACTGGCGGCGGCTGCTTTAACGTTAACGGCGGCATTGAATGATCAGCAACAAGCGCCGGGGCTGGATAAAGCGGCGGTCTGGTTAATGACCGACATTCAAGCCAGGCAATTATTGAATGGCGAGCAGACAGCGAAAATTATCAGCATCATTTCATTGGCGCAAAGCGATGAAATACCGGAGGCTCTGATTGAAAATGCTGCGCAGGATGTAAAGCAGCTCATTGAACAATACGGCAGTGAATAAACGACAGAATCCGAATATCTTATGATGATAAACCCGATTCAAACGGTACATTTTTTTTATTAAAGATGAAATAATGTCAATTTTTTTTGAAGGCCAAGTCTATGTCTGTCGGTAGAAATGATCCTTGTCCTTGCGGCAGTGGCAAAAAATATAAATACTGTTGCTTGGAAAAGCAAAATTCACCTTTTTCACCCGATCCTGAGGATTTCGAGCAACTATTGAAGGGGGGGGAGTTCGATTCAATGGAAGAAATGCAGGCTTTTGTGAACCAATTCATGAATATGGAAAATGCCTCGCCGATTGATGATTTCGACGGACTTTCTTCGGATCAAGTGCACCAATTGCTTTATTCTCCTTTAGATTCGCCTGACTGTGCGACTTTTTTCAATGTTCAGGAAAAAGATTTGAAGGCCCCGGTGATGACGCTTTTTTCAATGTTGTTTGAAGCAATGGGCGAGAAGGGTTTGAAAGCGACGGCGAAAGGTAATTTGCCGAGACAATTTTGCCGGGACAAGGCGGCTATTTTTTGGGCGGAGCAAGGTGAGGATTCATTTTTTGAGCCTGAAAAAATAAGAAGTGAAGTGGAATTCTCGGAGATGCATTATCTAAGGATTGTGGCCGAGTTAGCGGAATTAGTGGGTAAAGAGAAGGGCAAGTTCGTCATTTCAAAAAAATGCCGAACGCTATTAAATGAAGAAGGCATGGCGGGCATTTACCGACGATTGTTTATCGCTTATACCCAGAATTTCAATTGGGGTTATTGTGATAGATATCCGGAAGTGCATTTTTTTCAGCAGTCTTTTTTGTACACCTTGTTTCTGCTACAAAAATACGGCGGAAAAATGCGGCATCAACGATTTTATGAAGATAAGTTCCTCCAAGCTTTTCCGTCGATTGAGTCGGAAATGCCGGAAACCGCTTATTCAGATAAGCAACAAATAGCCAGAGATTGTTACTTTCATCGCTCCTTTTACTTGTTTGCCCGATTTTTCGGGTTGGCTGAGTTAATAAAGGATGATGAAAAAGATCCTCGGAGGTGGGTAGCTTATTTGATAACAAAACGTCCGCTGTTGGATAAGTTGATTACTTTTCATTGCTAACAAATAACGACAATGAGAATAGACAGATTAGAAATTGAAAACTTTAAACTTTTTGTTGAAAAGTCTTTTCCATTTCATCCGGAATTCAATTTACTAATAGGGATAAACGGTAGTGGAAAAACATCTTTGTTAAGAGCTATCGCGGTGGCTTTAGGCGGTTGGGCGCACGCATTTGTAAAAAATGAGCAGAATTTGAGGCCAATTCTGGATGAAGAAATTAGAGAAATTCAAGTAGATAAT
>SPJL01000327.1_pt1 | contig 13361 bp, 9 predicted proteins | sample 3741751 | NCBI WGS metagenome assembly SPJL01 (sample SAMN10925998, study PRJNA522277) | cold seep metagenome | isolation source: Elba SIP-enriched marine methane seep metagenome, extraction at timepoint T3 | place: Italy: coast of Elba, Mediterranean Sea | reverse complement strand
TGGGACAGCGCGCGCATTCTTTTGTATTTTCTGCCCGTTTCAACTGACTGAAGTAGATCGACCAAAGATTTTCTGACAATGTTTTGCGACGATCACCTCTTGATGAGCATGAACAAATGGTCACCGAAATTGCTTGCGCCTTGGCTACAACATCAGCAGAACCATCGTCTACTCAACAGCGTGTGCCACGATGGCTCTCACTACATTGCTGCTGCGAAAAACCTGTTTTCTCATCATTTGCTGACCCTGAAACCGGAAGCATTACCGACATTAATAAAACAGCTTTTAATAGCATGATCATTGTCCTCATCACCGAACCTTTGTTGTTAAGTTGACATTATTTAGTTCGGATTTATTAACTCATGGTGCTAAAAATTCAACGATGAAGACGCTCACTATAGCCACCATTTTTTAAACTCATATATCTCTAATCTTTGTCGTTTTATACTCTAGGCTTTATTTGCCATTGCACCGATGAACTCATGGATAAAGAAAAACTAGACCAGTGTAAACACATCCTTTCCAAAAGCTTTCTGTTTGAATCGCTGGATGCCGATGAAATTGAACGATTACTCGCCTACACCCGCCGCAAAAAAGTCAAAAAAAAGGACATCATTTTCTCCAAGGGAGATTCCGGAGGGCAGTTGTATGCCATATTAAGCGGCAAAGTCAGAATCAACACCTTATCTATGGAAGGTAAGGAAATCACCCTGCGTATAATAGAAGAGGGTGATTTTTTTGGTGAAATAGCGATGTTTGATCATGAAACACGCAGTGCATCAGCTATCATGCATGAAACAGGCGAGCTGCTGATTATCGAGCAGGCCAATTTCAAAAAATTCCTGGAACATACTCCCAAAACATCGTTTACCTTGATCATGGCCCTTTGCTCAAGGCTTAGACATACCACAGAATTATTGGAAGATACGTTATTTCTCAGCCTGCCTGTCAGGTTAGCAAAGAAGGTAATGGACTTATCTGACAAGCATGGTCAACCAAAGGACGGAGGCATATTTATTAATCTGAAGTTATCTCAAACTGAATTGGGGCATTGTGTCAACAGCTCGCGAGAAAGTATCAACAAGCTTCTGAGGGAGTGGTCACACGCAGGCATTATTGATTTTCAGAAAGGCTATATGACTGTAAACAACTTTTCCATGCTTGAAGATATTGAAGCGGATGAAGGAGAAATGTAAACTGTCTGAGTCAGATAGTTTGCAGGAGGCTGTCAATTTTGAATTGATAGCGTACTCACCTAAACATTTTAAAATTTCGTTTTAAAGCTATCCTTCGCATCGCAATGGAAAATCGCAGATGTTAAACAACCATCATACTGAAACACAGCTGAAACAACGCTTTTTATTATTTTGGCAATCGCGAATCCACCAGGCCCCGATTGAGCAGGAAAAGATTGATGTTGTATGGCGTTTTGTTTCTCAGCATTACAATACAGACAAACGCCACTATCATGGGTTAAATCATATTTATCATTGCCTGGACAGCATGGATCATGCCCTTGATTATATTGATGATCCGGACGCCATGTTAATGGCGATCTTCTTTCACGATGTCGTTTGTGATCCGCAAATAAAAAGCAACGAGCAAAAAAGCGCCGACTTGTTTCAGCTTATTCATCAAGACACCCTCAGTGATGACTTTATTCAACGTGTCTATACACTCATTCTGGCAACGACTCACTCTTTTAAACCTGAAACTAACGATGAAAAAATCATTTGTGATATTGATTTATCCAGCTTTGCCCTGCCCTGGCGGTTATTTCTGAAAGACAGTGATGCGGTTAGAGTGGAAAGCCTCCATCTAAGCGATGACATGTATTATGAAAAGAAATGCAAGTTTTTGAAATATCTGCTGAATCGCCCCAAAATCTATTACAGCCACTTTTTCTTCAACCGCTGTGAACAAAAAGCCAGAAAAAATATCACGCGGTTTATCCGTTCAATTCAAAAACAAGGGCATGGCTGTGCGTTAAATTGATACCTTCCCTGGCATCATTTTAATCACTGTTTGGTTAAAGTCCGCAAAGGCTACCATCAACGAGAGAACCATCCGCCAAGTCAAAACATAACCTGTACGGCGTTCCCCCTGATATAAATTCATAGCCAAGGAAAGGACTGCCTGTTTTGGCAAACGTAATTTCAGGGCATCCCGCTTTACGCATGCCGCCAGCATACACAAGTTTATCAATAGGGTCTTGAGCCGGCACGGACGTACCTTCTCCCTGACAATTAAGCTCGGTATATGCATTCATTTTGGTTACACATCCATTACCCCCTCTTTCAACTGAAATACTTGCCTGATTAGCCGTCAACGGGGATCCATCTCCAGGGTCTATTGATTTTTCTTCCAGATTGAGACATTCAGTTGATGCCGATACTGCTCCTGGTTCCGGCACCGGTACAGGCACGGGCCCTTCAGTTAAACAGGCATCAAATTTTGGCCCCCAACGATGTTTGTTACGCGTTTTAAAACCCATACCAATAGGTCCAACCCTGCAGGTATCGGCGACAATTTCAAATGAATCAAACGTTCTATGTTTATGCCCTTTTTTATATCCTTCATCATCATCTTCATATTCCTTATGGGGCATCAATGTGGTCACGGTGGCCGGATAACCTTCCAGATATTTAATGCGGCCTGGCCCTCCTTCACTGCATTCTCCCTGGCTTACGACCTCGTCGCCTGAAATTGAAACGCCACAAGGAACGCCTATTTGCACATTACGGATAGACCAAAGGGTTTTGCTTCCCTGTTCTAACGCATATGAAAACCGGCAATGCTCAGGCCCAACTTTGGTTACACTATTCAACGCAGGATAGATGGTATTCGTCTCATCACATTCCTGCGCCGATACTATTGGAGATAACGGAAGCAATGCCACCGATAAAACGCCCATCAGCACCCTGATATTATTTTTTTTCATTTATTATTTCCTCTTGTTTTTAAATGGCAGACATTACTCATTTCTTTCAGAGGATAAAGGCGGAAAAATAATAAAACGACATCATATTTCCTTAACTTACCTCAATTGGCGCGCTTATCATCCTCAAAAAGACAAGGTAATTCGGGAGTATAGAAACTGGCTTGGCTGTATGGCCGGATTGTCTCTATCAATATCAAAATAATTAAATTTTTCATTCGTAATATTACTGGCGCCAAGACTGATAAAACCATAACGTCTTGGCAGACGATAGTTGACTGAAGCATCTATTGTCCAAAAATGGTCTGCCCCTTCTACAAACGTGCCTAATGAAGAACTTCTTTCAAAGCGCCCTTGTTGATCAACATACATTGCCTGCAAAGATAAGCTGAGCCCAGTACGGTCAAACACATTTAAAGCCAGGGGAATCCGGTGGGTCTGAAGATATTCTGCACCATCCGAAAAAACGCTATCACGGTTGAATTTTTCCCATTCATGGCGCGCACTCACAGCTAAAAATTCAAATGGCGTCCAATAAAAATATGCTCGTGCTATATCTTCTTGCCAACTGGATTGTTGCGTTGTTAAACCTGAATCTATAAACGGTACATCCAAATCCCGGTAACTGTATTCTGCGCCTATAAATACCTGTTTACCAAATTTCTGATCAATAGCGACCCCGTATCGCCATGCATCGGTTGCATTAAAATCGTCATAAAACTGGTTAAAGCCTGCAACTTGTGTGGGCTCAAGCGTTTGATCATAAGCTAATGTTCTTTTTAATGTTCTAAACGCCGCTGCCCGTATAGTTGTATCAGGCAACGGGGTCCAGACAAAACCAAGCTTGGGGTTGAGCTGATCCCTGCTTGCACTGCCCCGTTGATCACTTTCAAAAAAATCTGCAGACAGACCCAGCGTCAACGTTACATTTTCAAACACATCAAAGGAACTGTATAAATACGCATTAAAATGCTCAACATCTTTGTCTGAATTTGACCTGCTGGATACCTGAAAAGAAGGTAAAAAAGGTGGCGTAATAGTCACACGCGATAAAATATCTTCAGCACTATCTACCTTGAAGTACCCTACGCCACTGACAAATCTGTATTTTTCAAACGATAAAAGATGCTGGATTTCCCCGGCGTATGAGGTATCTTTTCCATCAATCTCAGTATGCAGGATACTACTGGGATCATCAGAAATATCCCTTTTTGACTCTTGATAAGAAAAATTACCCAACACTTTGGAAATTTCAGAAAACTCATGACGAAACCCCGCTCTGATAAAATGCTTTTCAACCTGTTTATTTAAATTTGCCTTGAAATCATCCTGAAAAAAACGCAGTTGTTGATCCCCAATCATCAGGTTTCTATACCGGTATTCAGCTTGAACACTGGTTTCTGGTGATATTTCAAATTGAAAAAATGCGGTCGCAACATCATCAATTTGATCAGCATTCTCTCGCCAACCCTCTGTCTCAAAATTGCTGAAACCCAGACTGAACGAAGCACGGTCGAATATCCCAGAAACGATCGCTTCACCACCATGTGTATCATTACTGCCGTATAACCCACTTCCCTGAAACGTCAAACCATCACGATTGAAAAGCGGATTAAACTCGTTAAATGACAACCCGCCAGGACCACCTGAACTGATCAGAAACAGGTTACTTTCTGACAGGCGTGGTTGAATGGGCGTCATATTATTGGGTTGCAGTAATTGTGACTGCAGCAGCTCACTGACTCGCGCAATTTCATGGCGTGGCAGTGCCGAATAGGAATCGGCCAGTAAGCGGTGCGCTGAATGATTGCCGGGATCTGTATTCACCGACTTCCAGCCTTCTACTAACGCAAGTTGTTGAAAACCAAGATCCGAATATATCCTGGCGGTTGCTGCACTTCGTGCCGCCAAATCTTCATCCAGCGCTAATTTTGAGCGATACACTGCACGGTTATTGTTCAATTCAATCGCTTTTTCAGCATCCCGCAAAGCCTTTACCGGGCGGTTTGTCGTTTGTTTCTGGATGGCGCTGTATAAATATGGGGTTGGATCTTTATCATCCATTTCTTTGGCAGTGAGAAATTCCTGATCCACAACGTTTGTATCACGCCGTTGTTCATAATAGGTTTTACCCAGGTAGCTGCGATAAATTGCCCGGTTCGGATTCAGGTTGACGGCAATTTCAAGATGCCGTCCACCTGAATCAAGGTCTCCACCACGGATCAACGTTAATCCCAGCCCCAAACGTGGCAACGGGTCTCCCGCAGCTAGCGAAATCGCTTTATTAAAAGATTCAGCGGCTGACGCCAGATCGGTTTGTGCCAGTTGAGCAAAACCCATTACCGAATAAGACAATGATAAGTCAGGGGCTATTTGCACTGCTTTTTCAGCCGCCTCAAACGCCTTATCATAATCTTTAAATGCCGCATGCAGCTCCGCCAATCTTGCCCACACCAATGCATTGCCTGGTTCCGCATTTGCGGCTGTCTGCAACGTGCTTAATGTGCCTGGTAAATCAAATGTTGCCTGCTGCACATAAGAAAGGGCGATCAGTGCGGAGGCTGATTGAGGCTCAGCAGACACCGCCAGACGTGCATATTTTTCAGCATCTTCTGGGTTGTTTTTTGTGATGGCAATAGTCGACATTAACCCCAAAGCATCACTATATTGTGGAGAGATTGCTAATGCGCTTGTTATATCCTGCTCAGCTTCCTTTATCTGGCCTACAGACAAATTCAAAGAGGCGCGATAAGTATAGTATTCGGCTTTTTTTTCCGTTTCAGCTACGTCATTAAACATGGCAAGCGCCTGTTCCGGCTTGCCGCTGGACACAAGCGAGGCAGCCTGAGTAATATAATCCGGCTTACTCACGCCACCATAGGCAGACAGGATGGGCGGAAAATACATTGCCCATTGAACTGCTTTACGAGGATTGACTTCCAGTGAATGCACCGGGGCCTTGCCTGCTCCGGAAAGCGAAGACTCTCCGGAATTGAGCCTGACTCGACCATATTCATTACTGGTTAACACCGTGCCTTCCATCACGGTAAATTTGGCTGCATCATCCGAAACTTCAACCCTGAACTCAGTACCTTCAATGGATCCGTTCAAATACGGCGTATTGACAGCAAATTTATGCGGCCGGCGGCTGAAAGACTGGATAATCCCCTTGATGACCTGCAAGAAAGACTTTTTCTCTTCTTCTACAGCAATTTCAGTCAATTTGATTGTGGTATTTTGCTTAAGTCGCAAGACAGCTTTGTTGACCAGAGAAACCGCAGCCCGACTGTCCGCTTCAACTCTGACAGTGTCATTCCGACATAAGAGACTGTCTACTGTCGCAGGCAGCCAACGGGCGCTTTCAGACCGCTGGATAATGACATTGCCTTCAATAGATACAATTGACCCAACAGGTCTGCTGCAAGAAACAGATGCGAAAGCAGGTGCATAAATAAAACTGGCAATGCAGATAATCAAACCCGCTAATGACAATATTTTAGCGCAGACCGACGCATCAAAAACCACTGTCCATGGAATTGCATACTTATTCATTTAAATTATTTGTAACTTCAATTGGCTTGTCACATTGACGACTTGAAGACTGATACTATCCACGCTGGCTGACCATGAAATAAACAAAATTCTGGAATTAGCCTGTGAACTGCTTCATACATTTGTTAAGAGAAATGTGTTAGGCCCTCACTTTTAACACAGGGAAAACACCCGGTCAACGCATGGTTTTGCACAAGATTTAACCAGAGCTGAATTTTCCTTGAAGTTTTGACTAATTTTTTGACTTCAGGTAAAAACTGAAGCCATCTTGTCACAAACACCTCATTCGCCAGTCTTTTTTATTACTATGTATCGCCTACGCAAAGCACTGGCCATCGGTTTTATTACTGGGGTGTTGGGTGCGTTAACCAGTTTGACGCCTTTTGGCGCCTCTCTTGAACGAAACCAGGGCTTAAATTTCTTATTCAATTTCAGAGGGCCTCTTTCGCCTCCTTCTGAAGTCGCGATTATTGCGATTGATACCCGTACTGGTCTGAACCTCGATCTACCACAACGCCCCAAAGACTGGCCACGCACTATCCACGTCCACCTGATTGACGCACTGGTAAAAAAAGGGGCTAAAGCTATCATCTTTGATCTTCACTTTTTTAAACCGAAGAGTGCAGCACAGGATCAACAACTGGCTGAAGCTGTAAAAAATGCGGGGAATGTGGTTCTTGTTGAACAGGTGAATGGTAAGCGCCAACCGATTAGCGATGAAACAGGTAAAATCGTCGGCACCGTATGGGCAGAAGAATTGCTGCAGCCTTTCCCAGTGCTGGCGGATAGCGCTCGCGGCCTTGCCACGTTCACTTTACCCAAAAATGAAGCCAAGGTGCACGGTTTCCTGGTGTTTAAAGAAAGTGTTGGACAGGCTCCCACGCTACCAGCCGTTGCCTTGCACCTGGCTTTATCCACGCAAACCCGCCCAGGCCTGCACAGTGATGGGCGCAATGCTGAGCAACTAAGCCAGATCATGAAATCGTTACGCGCTCATTATTCTGGCAATACGAACCCTGTACCGCCTGAACAGGAGGCTTTAAATGGCGCGTTACACCCGGCGTTGATCAACATGTATCAAGGGTCTGCCTATCAATATCTCAACTTTTACGGTCCCCCTGGAAGCATTCCTACCATCCCATATCATGCTGTCATCAAAGGCTTTGATCCTAATCTTTCAGAACATCAGCTGGATGTTGCAGGAAAAACGGTCTTTGTCGGTTATTCAGATTTATATGACCCTGGACAACCCGACCGTTTTTATACGGTATTCACCAATGAGCACGGCGTGGATCTCAGTGGCGTTGAAATTGCCGCCACGGCGTTTGCCAATCTTTATCACCAGCAAAGCCTGCAATTACCGCACTGGTACTGGCCGCCTCTAGGGCTCTTGTTGTTTGGTCTGATTTGCGGTGCCTTATCATATGTACTGCCTGCTTTTTATGGCATTCCGCTCATTCTTCTGTTGTCTGCAAGCTATCTGACGGGTGCCATTTATGCATTTAATCAGCATTACCTGTGGTTACCTCTCATCATTCCGCTCATGATCACCCTGCCGTTTTCTGTCTTGCTTGGCTTATTTGCTCAATATCACCTGGAACGTAAACGTAGCCAGCATTTCAGCGAAACCCTGAATTATTACTTACCTGAACATGTCGCCCACGAATTGACTACAAATAATGCCAGTGCCGATGCGTTTAACCGGGTCGTTCACGCGACCTGTCTTGCTACCGATATGGCCGGATTCTCACGAATTGCTGAACAAATGGCGCCAAACGCTCTGGCTGCCATGCTGAATGATTATTTTGACACGCTGGCCGCACCACTAAAAAAATTCGGCGTCAGCGTCACTGAATTCCGGGCAGACGCCATCATGTGTGCCTGGGTGGCTGACACCCCGAACAAGGAATTACAAATTAACCCCATTCTTGCCGCACTTGAGGCCGCCAATGCCATGCACAGCTTCAAACAAAAATACAACCTGTACAACACCGATTTACGCATCGGACTGGAAACGGGAGAGGTCTACATCGGCCATGCGGGCGGGGGCGGGCATTTTGTATACAGTATTGTCGGCGACTGTGCCAATACCGCATCGCGCATTGAAGGTCTCAATAAACACATCGGTACAAAAATCCTGGCTACAGCGTCGGTCATTGATGGTATGGATGATGTGTTATGCCGTTACATTGGCCATTTTATGTTCGTTAATAAAACAGAAGCCAATCCCATTTATGAAATTATCGCTCCCTTATCGACAGCAACGGACGAGCAACATGCTTTATGTGATGCTTTTGCCAGCGCTGTACAAACATTTCAGCAAGGTCAATGGAAACCTGCTGCCACCAAATTCATGGACATTCTTACGCATTTTCCAGACGATGGGCCATCCCAGTTTTTTCTCCAACGCGCCCTCTCCTATCAGGACGTCAATAATCAGCCAGAAGATCCTAAAATCATTAGGATGGATGCCAAATAGAAACGCTACATTTTCAACACCACTTAATCAGCCAACGGAACAGATAAATGCCCATTAATGACCTTTCCCCCATCCAGCTATTTCTTGAAGAACTGTTATGCGAACTGAAAACCATTCCAGGTGGTCAGGTTGCAGATTACATCCCCGAATTAACCCGCTCCAAACCTGAATGGCTGGGCATCGTGATTGCCACCGTTGATGGGCATATATACCAGGTAGGCGATAGCCGGGAAAAATTTACCATACAGTCGATTTCCAAAGCCATTACTTACGGACTGGCGCTGGAAGATCTGGGGCTGGAATCTGTATTGGAAAAGGTTGGCGTAGAACCGTCTGGTGAAGCGTTTAACTCCATCAGTCTGGAACAGGATTCCGGTCGACCGATGAATCCAATGATCAATGCCGGCGCTATCGCCACGACCGGCATTATCAAACACACAGAAGGCTCATCCCGCATGGACAGGATTCTAAAGAAGTTTAGTGACTTTACTGGCAACCAGATCGGTATTGATGAAAAAGTCTATCTGTCAGAAAAAGAAACCGGCCACAGAAACCGTGCGATTGCGCACTTGCTGTATGGTTATGGCATTCTTGATCGCGAACCGGAAGACATTCTGGACTTGTATTTTCGTCAATGCTCTATCCTGGTTAATGCCAGAGACCTGGCGGTAATGGGTGCAACATTGGCCAATGATGGCGTTAACCCAATTACCAACGTGCCTGCGTTAAAAAGTCAATATGTTGAGAAAGTACTCAGCGTCATGACCACATGCGGGATGTATGATTTTTCTGGTGGCTGGATTTTTAACGTCGGCATGCCTGCAAAAAGTGGTGTTGGCGGTGGCATTATGGCCGTTTTACCCGGGCAATTTGGACTAGGCGTTTTTTCTCCCCCCCTCGATGAGAAAGGAAATAGTTTACGTGGGATTGAGGCCTGCAAACGAATTTCCAATTATTTTAAACTGCATCTATTCAATGTCGCTAAGTCGGTGTCGGCTTCCAGCGTCCGATTTCATGATAACGGCAAAAACATACGCTCTCGCAAAAACCGTTCACCCCAACAACGCAACATCCTTAATCAGCAAGGCCAACGTATTTTTCTGTATGAATTACAGGGAGAGCTGATGTTTGGTGCCTCAGAATCGATCAGCAAACAGATTTTTACTAATATTGAACAGTTTGATTTTGTAATATTTGAAATGAAACGCGTCTTTAATGTTGATAATGCTGCCATATTAATCTTTGCCAAAATGGCAAATAAACTGGTTAGTCTGGGTAAATCTGTGTTTTTCACTCAGGCCTCGCACAACTATCAATTCAGTAAAAAGATTAAACACTATTTTCAGCAGCCCGACCCATCACGCCTGTTTCAATTTGTTGATACAGACAGAGCGCTGGAATTTTGCGAAGACCAAATAATCGCTAAAATGGATCAGTCTTTAATCGCCAAACCAGGCCGCAAGACAATTGCTGACCAGGTGTTATGTACAGGACTCACAGATACAGACCTTAAAACGCTGGAAAGCCTGGCTGAAAATGTAAAATTTCCTCCCGGTCAAACAATCTTTAACACTGACGACGAAGCCAGTTCCATGTTTTTTATCCTGGCTGGTGAAATAGAAATTACCATCGCGACCAAAGAAAAACACGTCCTGCGTCTGGGTACATTGTCAGCCGGTCAATGTTTTGGCGAAATGTCGCTGGTCAATGGTCTTAACCGTTCCGCCAATATCGTCTCGACTGCTTACACAGAATGCCTGGAAATTCCATTTGATACACTGGAAGGAGCACTCTTGACCAAAATATTGATTAACCTGGCATCTCATTTAGCAGAAAAGCTTAATAAAGATACTAAATTGTTACAGGACGCTTATTGACCAGGGTCTCTCACCAGGGTGTTCTTTGTTGAATGTAATGCTCAATTGACAGCCTGGCAGACCATGTATCAAAAAAACATACACGCCAAGCTGGTGGGTATGATCAATCAACAACAACTTATTGCGGCTCTCAGCACTCGGGAGCTTGGCTGATTAAGTCTTCCACCAGCTCCGGCACTTTATTCACTGCGGAATCCTGATACCAGACCGCATTTTCCGGTAGCTGGTCTATATCCTTGGTAATCAGGATTACAGGGCAATCTGCGGATACTTCATGCACCAGCGCTGCCGCCGGATACACCTGCAATGAAGTCCCGATCACGATTAACATCTCTGCCTGTTGAGCCATTCGGCAGGCAGTGGCGTATTCAGGCACCGCCTCACCAAACCAGACCACATGAGGTCGTAACTGGGCGCCCTGCTCACACAGATCGCCCATTTTAATATCATTTTCACCCAGGTCGTAAAGGGTGACATTATCAAACGAGCTTCGCGCCTGCATCACATTACCATGCAAATGCAGCACTTGGCTGGAACCCGCCCGCTCATGTAAGTCATCAATATTTTGGGTCACGATCGTGACCTGATAATAATCCTGCAAGCGGGCCAACGCGAGATGCGCGGCATTGGGATGCGCCTCGCGCGCCTGTTGTCTGCGCAGATTGTAAAAGTGCAACACCTTGGCCGGGTCTTTGTGCCATGCTTCTGGTGTGGCCACTTCTTCAACAGGATAGTTTTCCCATAAGCCTCCGCTGTCGCGGAAGGTTTGCAAACCACTTTCCGCGCTGACCCCGGCGCCGGTAAACACCACAATATTTTGCATGGCTGTTATTTCTGCTGTTCCAGCCAGGCAATCAGCGCTTTTTCTTTGACGATGCCCATGTGCTTAATCAGCTTTTTATCTTTGCCGGTAAAGTAGGTGAGCGGCAATTCGCCTTGCCAGTTGGGGTCAATATCTGCGTAGAGACGCTCGGCAAAGCGGTCAGCAAAGACCCAGGTTTCCACATTTTCAAGTTGTTTTTTAGACAGAATGCGCTGCACCGTCGCATCATCCAGAAACGGATCTGTGGTAATGGTGATCAGTTTGACATTGGGGTATTGCGGCAGCAATCTGCCCAGCATCGCCAGTTCCTTCATGCAATAGGCACAGGTTTCCGACCAGATGGCGATGATATACGGGCTCTGCTGATACGCTTGCTGAATCTCGACAAACGAGCCTTTTTTAAACGCGTGATAAGGCGGTTCTGCCGCTATGCTGACCGGGCTTACCCAGGCCAACATAAGCGACAACATCATTAAGCGGATTATTTTCAAAACGTGCATAACAGCTTGGTGTGTTTCTTTGCTGAAAAGTTCGATTATAGTGATTCGTCACGCCTTGCTCTATCTTTAATCAACTGTCCCGCCTACTTCACAATACGAGCAACGCCTCTCTGATAACGAACAACCCGCAAAATCATTGCACAAAGAATGATCAAAAACGCCCAGGGCAACGGTATGCTGATTGCGTTACCGGTTATGTCTCCGCATTCATCGGGGATATGATTATTATCCTGATCGCGGCTAAATTCTAATTCAATATCGCTGACATCTGAGCGTCCATTATCATTACAATCTGGAAAGACGTGTAGATAATAAACTTCCTGTTCCCCATTGTAAGTGCCGGTATAAGCAATATGCGCACCGTGGTCATAAGATAACATATGAGTATAATCGCCTATTTTATCGGCCTGATACTCCTTATCGTTGACAATGCGAGATGGGGTGTGGGCGTTAAATAAGGGCGTTACGGGGATATTTTCACTCCAGCTTTTACCCCCATCCCAAGAGTAGGTATAAAATAATTGCGACATGTTATATGGCGGCAGTAAGGAACCATTGCGGGTGTCATACCATACGGCATCAATACGCGAGTTTGATGCGACAGAGAGCATTGGAAAATACTGATATGAATGTTTGCTGGCCGCATCGGTATTGAGTTTTAGTGGTGGTGACCAGGTGTCGCCACCACCCTCACTGCGGATAAAACTGACATCGATCGGATCGTCGCCGGTGTGCCACAAATACGATTGACGATTCGCCATCAAATAAATATTACCGCCCAACAGACTGTCGGAGACATCCGTGGCAACCTGCATATCACCCTCTGCACCAAGGTGATTGGGGCCATCCAGTGTAAACAGCCAGATCACATTGCCCCCCATATCTACCTTTTGGACACTGAAGCTTGGAGAAACAGCCGGATCTTTGGCATTGGTGGATTTTAAAAAATAGTGGCCTTTGCGGATAATGCCAATCGAATTTACCGAAGCAACATCCTCATCCACACCGGATAATTACACATCGCCTTGCGCGTGAGTGTTGCGCTGTTTGAATGCAAAGCCAGATAAGGGTTCAGCTTACTGACATCTGCCTGCTGTGCATACGTTTTACCCACAATTTCCATCGGCTGCAAAACCTTCATGCCTGTCTCACTATGGGCAGGCATTACTGGTTGAGAAGCATGCGTCTGCTT
>SPJL01022752.1_pt1 | contig 13362 bp, 8 predicted proteins | sample 3741751 | NCBI WGS metagenome assembly SPJL01 (sample SAMN10925998, study PRJNA522277) | cold seep metagenome | isolation source: Elba SIP-enriched marine methane seep metagenome, extraction at timepoint T3 | place: Italy: coast of Elba, Mediterranean Sea | reverse complement strand
CTTACTATCGATTTTAATTACTTAACTCTTCGCGTAGATAGGCCAAGCCATGATAAGTACTCCCAATTTTTTCCGCACGATCAAGGTATTCCAACGCGATATCATTTTCCCCTGTTTGTTGGTAGTAAAAAGTCAAATGTAGATGCGTCAAAGCCACTTCGGGGTCGAGGGCGAGTGCTAGATCGAGTTGTTCTTTGGCCAGGGCCAATTGACGGAGGCGTAATAAGACAAGACCTAAATTGGCATGTAGCTCAGCGGATTTGGCGCCATGGGAAAGAGCAGTAGAAAAATCCTGAAGCGCCTCTTGGTAATCGCCAGATTCGAGCTGGGCGAGGCCGCGGTGATACAATAGATGAGGGTTGCGAAAATCGATGTAAAGGGCTTGGTTGTAAAAATGAATGGCCTGAGCATATTGGCCGCGTTGCTGGTAAGCCGCTGCCACCAAGCCTTGATCCTCTGGCTGAAGTTTATGATGCTCCATCATCTGCGTCATAGTCCTCAGCACTTTTTCCGCCTCTTGATTTTGCTCGTAAGTACGAGCTAGCAAGCGGTAGATTTCGCGGTCTTGTATTCCTTCATCAAGGATACTTTGCAGTTCTGGAATAGCGGCGGAATAGTTTTTTTCGGCCAGGTATTCGAGGGCCTTGGTATAGGCGGGCGGATACTTGGCGCTGCGCCAGAGTTGACGGAGTTGGTAGCCATCGTTGTAGCAAAGGCTGCCGTCGAACATGGGCAGGGGGCGATCATGAGGAATGATATTGGTAAAGAAATCCCAGACGGCAGAGACGATAAAAAAGGTCAGCAGGAAAATGGGCGTGGGCTCCAATTCGGTGAGGAGTACCCAAGTAATCAGTAGTCCGCCAAAGATCAGGCTGGCGAGAGGACCGCCAAGGATAATCAGGAGATTATCGAGCAATCGCGAAGGCACTTGATGAACACAGACGCCAAGATTCCATTCGGTAATTTTCCACTTAAAATAAAGCTGTAAACGCCCCAGGCTGACGGGCATACTATTTTTTTCATCCCCATACGACCCCACATAGACTTTTACCGGCCCATTGGTATACAATAAAGCGGGTAAGGCATGCCCCAATTCGTGCAAGGTAGTCGTCACCATCCTCGTGCTGAGGACGATCAAAATACCGAGGGTTAAATAAACGATACTGCTTAAGATCGACATGTTATTGATCTACATTTTTCAAATCTCTTTCTCTTAACCAATACAAAAGTTTGATGTAGGTAAGTTTCCTAAAATCGATAACAATTTTCACCAAATCTTCCATATCCATCCATTGCCAATCATCAAACTCGTGGTGTTCGGCCTCGCTTAAGTCAAAAGAGAAGGTGGTTTCATCTTTCACCTGATACAATAACCATTTTTGGATTTGCCCCAGGCCTGCATGACGGCGCTGCATCTCTTCGGGCAGGGTATAATACAACCACTCGGGATACTCCGCTAGGAAATTTAAAGCCGTGGCCGCCACAATACTGGTTTCCTCTTTCAACTCTCGTTCCCCTCCTTCCCGAACCGTTTCGCCCTGATCTAATCCGCCTTGCGGAAATTGCCAAGCCCCGGGAATACCATCGCGTTGGAGCGCCAGCACCTTACCTTCGCCATTGAGGACGATAACCCCAATATTGGCGCGGAAAAATTGATCTTTGTTTTCGTCAGACATCAAAATAAATATTTAATGTTGTTGCGACTTCCCACTAACAGGAAATACCACTGCTCAAAGATAAGCTTTTCCCTTTAAGACCTCAAAAACTCCAATCCTTCTTCCAAGTATCAATCAAATCGAGCGAAATCTTAAAATTGGTTTGGGTTCCAAATACATTAGACTCCGAAAGTACGCCATAGCCCCCTACCCGCAAACGCCGACGAGGGCCTAGTTTAAAAACCCGTTCAAGGCCAAAAAAGATTTCTTCCTGACGGAAATTACTCTCTTTAATCCAGAGCATTCCAGCTCCTCCAACTGCCCACAAACGCAGCTTCTTAACCAAGGGAATATTATTGACCAATAAGCCATTAAAGTGATGGATGAGGTGAGCTTCGAAAAACCAATCCGTAGCAATCAAGGCCGTATCTAAGGCCTGAAAAGAATACAAAGGGTTGGAATACAAAATGGGGTCCGACTGGCGAAAACGCCGCACATCGACAAAGCGGAGGTCGCGGGTATTGAAAAATTTGCCCGCCTGAATGGTATACTTGCTATTGCCCCAAATTCCCAACGAAGCATCCTGGGCAATCTCCAGTTGCAAATAGTCAAAGTCGATATCACTGCCCAGCAAGGCATTCCAACCTCGTTTATGGCTAAGGGTAAAAGTGGGAAAAGCGCTCCCCAAAATCACCTTTTCCTTTGGCTTAGTCATATACCGCTGTTTAGGAGTGTAGCTGATGCTCCAATAGCTCACCAAGGCCTGATAATCTTCAAAGGCTAAAGGCGGCTCATCGGTGATAATGCCATTGAGAAAATTACGTGTATTATAGCCCTCCAACGATTGTCGATCATTATACTCTCCCTGAACCGTAAGGTAAAAGCCATTGAATACTTCAAAGCGATGCCTCAAACCAAAATGATCGTTGAGAATATAATTCGAGCTTCGCAATTGATTGAGGTAGGCATCAAAATCATTGATCGATTCAAAACCTCTGCCTCCCCAAAGCGAAAGATCAGCCAAACGGTGAGGTTGATACCGCCAAGTCGTCGATAAATTCCCTTGTGGATCGAGGTTGCGAATACCTAGACTAAGGTTGCCAAAGGCGCTCCATCGTTGGCCATTTTCGTACTTGCGGTTGTAGGATAAATAAGGCCCAAAGCGAAAACCGCCAATTACCTCAAAATCCAGAAAAGAAGCGATGGAGCCGATATAAATATTTTGTTTTTTATCATAATTCCGAAAACCTATGCCATCCCAAATCACTTCCAAAAAAGTAACTTTATTATAAGCTGCCTCCACCGAATCGAGATAGGCGGGGCTATTACGCACCGCTTCGATGCTATCGCGGTAACGCACCATTTGGTGCTCCTCCATGCTTAGAGGTTCAGGGCGAAGCGCCTGCCAATATGTAGTATCCCGGTCGTAGGCGTCGGAAGTGTAGCGAATGACTTCATTGCCAAAGAATTTGGGAGGAAAAGGGTAATTGGCCTCGTATTCAGAATAACGCAGCAGGGTTTGGCCTTGGAATTTCTTATACCGTCCCTGTTTGGTTTCGTAATTAAAGGCTTGGCGATCAACGATCCAGAGGCTATCCTGGTGTTGGACATAGCGTTGCTCCATGGCAAAGGCATCGTAAAAACGCAGTCCTCCCTTGGCCAGCTTCAACTCGATCCGATTGATATTCCATAGGCCATCATTGATGTAAATAAAGCCTTTGGCCGTAGCATTTCCCACTTTACGTGGAGTCACCTTAATTTTATGCACCAGTTGATTCCCCTCGGCGGTGCTGCTAATGAGTTTATATTTGTAGGACAAAATAGCGGTACGGCTGATCGGTGAAATCAGAGGAACATCGGCAATGCCTTTGAGCGGGACGAGGTTGCGGTAGAAATTGAAATCAATTTCGGCAAAGCGAGGTACAAATAGGCCAGCCTGGTTGCCATAAGCCTTATAGGCGAGGCGTTCCTCTTTATAGCGTTGGGGAACTTGGAAGTTGAGAATCATTTGCATCTCCACCAAATTGAGTCTTGCAGCCAAGTCAGCCTCCTCTGGGGCATCCTCGGGAACCGGCGGTACTCCTCCCCCACTGAGTTCGATAAATGGTTCGTTGTTTTGCTTTTCCTTATCCTTTTTACGTTTAGGGCGTTCTTTTTCCTCGATTAGCTCCGTTGCCTTGAGGTATACCTTGGAGCGTGATTGCTCTACCTGCTTGAGGTATTTTTCTTTGGCATCTATGGTCTTTTGGATAATGGCGTAGGCAGGATCGCGTTTGGAGGCTCGAACGATGACTTCCTCCAGTTCCAGGTCGGAGGGGCGAAGACGAAATTCGACCACTAGCTCTTGATCACCGAGTTGGATGATTTGGGTCAGGTTTTCGTAGCCCATTGAGGAGATGACCAGGTTGTATTCTCCGGGGACGAGGGCGAGGTAAAACATTCCCGCTTCATTGGCGGAGGCTCCGGATTGATTTTGTTGGACAAAAATATTGGCAAATGGAATCGCTTCGCCTTTGGTATTGAGTACTTGACCTCGTATGCCTTGGCCCCAACTTCCGGTGGGAAGCGCGAAGAGGAAGAAAAGCACGGGAATAATAAAGGCCGAAGCAAAACGAAGCATAAAATTGGTATAGCTTACCAAAAAAACTTCAAATTCGACATTTTATTTTAGAAATGAAACGATCAATCGATACTAGCTCCATAAAAAAAAGTTTGCAAAACCAGAGGATCGAAATCCGGTTTCACAAACTTTCAAAATGTAATATTCTTTCAGGGAAGTTACTTCAGTGCTTTAAAGCCCTCCGCAACTTCATTTTATTTCACTACAGATGAAGTAAAATGCTTAAACTTTTACCGTAAAAGTCTGAGTTGTACTACCACCTACTTGTACTTGAAAAGTCAGTTGGTTGTTGACTTGAGACAAGATTCCAACTGATTTATTGCTCTTATTGTCGGTGATCGTGTATTCGTTATTACTAGAGCTAATATCGATAGTTACATCTGAGCCATCGAAAGAGTTAGGGCCGTGGGGCCAATTGATTACTGAAGACATGTTTAGTTGTTTTAAGTTATTTAATGAGGTTATTTAATCTAAAGCGTTGAATGAACTGCGCAATTCTTTATTTGCTTTCGATACCTCAAACATAACCCTATACACCCTAGACAGATGGTACAAAGTGGTAAGACAAATGGTAATTAGGTAGGGTAAATGGTAACTCAGTGTAGACATTTGTACCAAAACAGCCCCTAGGACAGGTAATCTGATGGTTTTTTCCCAAATTTTTTGGTGAATTGTCGAGAAAAATAACGAATATCTTTAAAGCCCACTTCCAGGGCCGCAACCTTTACCGAGTCTACTTCGCGTTCTTCCAACATCCGCAAGGCCCGATTGAGCCGAGCTTCCTGCAAATAATGGATGGCCGTTAAACCACACACTTTTTTGATCTTACGATTCAGCGTCTGCCGACTTACGTTCATTCCCACGGCCATTTGCTCCACATTAAAATGAAACTGAGTCAAGCCCTTCAATACCAAAGCCTCCAATTCTTCTAACCACTCCAGGTCATAAGCAGATAGCAATGGCTCCTCCGCAGCTTCCTCTACCCCATCAGCCATTACCGTCGTTTCCATCACCTGCCCTTGCCCAATCCGCGCCCAACTGTTGCGCAGCAAATTAGCCAGTCGCGCTTGGAGTTCGACCTCTTCAAAAGGCTTGAGTAAGTAATCATCTACGCCAATCCGTAAGGCCTTCAGGCGATCAGCTAAATCGGCCCGAGCGGTCAACATCAAGAAAGGCAAATGTCGCCAGCGATCATCGGCCTTCACCTTTTCCAACAATTGATAACCATCCATCACTGGCATCATAATATCTGAAAGGATCAGGGAAATATTGCCTTGAGTTTCCAATACTTTTAACGCCTCTTCCCCATTTCCTGCCGTAATAATCTCATAATCATCGGTCAGGAGTAACTCGATATAGGAACGCAAACTTGGATTATCTTCTACCACCAATATCCGTTGTCGGGTAGGCATTTCCTCCACACCACCCAACAGTTCTGATAAGTTTGGTTCGGCCCGTTCTTCCTCTTCTTCCCAATTCAACTCGGAAGTTTCGGTACTGCTCACTCCCATCACCTCTTTTTTAGGCAGTTCAAAAAAGAAAGTACTGCCCTTACCCCATTCACTATTGACCCCTACCTTTCCATCCATCAACTGAGCAAATTCGCGGCAGATGGCTAGGCCAATGCCACTTCCTCCTTCCACGGGCATTCCGATTTGGCGACTTTGGTAAAAACGCTCAAATACCTGAGGAAGGTCATCTTGGTGTATCCCTCGCCCGGTATCACTAACCTCTAAGCGCAGGTGGTTCGCCCGGTCGTAGAGGGCCACCTTAATCAGGGCACCGCTTTCGCTGTACTTAAAGGCATTGGAAAGGAAATTATTGACGACCTTTTCAAATTTCCGACGGTCGATCTGAACTTGCAGGTATTCATCTGCGCAGTAGCGAAATTCGAGTTGGATGTTTTTATCTTGCCCCAACGACTCAAAGGCTCCCACCAAACGTTGGAGAAAAGGAAACAATAAAGTAGGCTGTTCCACCACTTCAAGTTTGCCCGATTCCAATTTCGAGAGGTCGAGAATTTCGTTGACCAAACGAAGCAGTTCGCGGGTATTATTCTGGACTAGTTTACCCAGTGCAAAATTGCGAGGATCGAGTTTACGGCTTTTAAGCATCGAGTCGATGGGGCCGAGGATAAGACTCAGTGGAGTCCTTAACTCATGGGAAACATTGGCAAAGAATCGAGATTTGAGTCCGTCAAGTTGCCGCAATTCACTTGCCTGCCGTTCGATGGTATCATTATCCTTTCGAATTTGTACCGTCCGCTGGTCTACTACTCTTTCTAATTCAATTTGCCGCAAGCGATAGAGTCGTAAACGCCAGCGATAAATCGCCCCAAGGCTTAGTAAGGTCAATGTGCTTAGGAGTAGCCAAAACCAGGTTTGCCAGTAAAAAGGGCGCAGCACTAGGATGGGTAGCTGTAGTTCTTGAGTAGAATATTGGCCATTGGGCAAACGGCCTTTGATGTGCAGATTATAACTGCCATAAGGTAAACGGCCCAATTGAATCGTATTATTATTCCCCTCCTGCCATTGTTCCTGATAACCCTCGATCCGATAGGCAAAACGATTGTTTTCTGCATTATTAAAATTGCTCAAGCCCAGTCGAATACGGCTAAATCGATGTTCTGGACGCATAATTATCTTTTGCTCTGCCAGTAGTTCAGAAGTTAGATTTTCCAAATGGTTGGCCTCACCGGAAACCTGTTCAAAATCAAGGACAACGAGAGCAATGTCATTATTTGCAGCATTATTCCCTTGTTGGATATCTCGTGGGTTAAAACGCGTAAAGCCATTCGTGGTGCCTAGAAAAAGGGTTCCATCCTCATCCTGAAAATGGGCCTGGGGTTCAAACTCTCGGTGGGAAAGTCCATCTTCGATTAACCAAACCCTGGAATCGAGGTTCTGAGGGTTAAATTGAATCAAGCCTTGGTTGGTGGGCAACCACAAGTTTTGCCATTCATCTTCATAAGCGGCCAAGACCCAATTTGTGGCCAAGCCATCTTCTATGGTATAATGTCGATAAGCTGGTTTGGCTTGAGGCGTCCAATGAATTAAGCCTTTTTTTGAGGAAAGCCAATAGCCCCCCGAAGAGGCTGTACGCATATCGTAGAAGTCAACTGCGGGAAGATATTGATCTCCTTCTTGCAGGTGGTGATAATGTTTCCAATTGTCATTATTCAACTGATAGCGATAGAGGCCAGTACTGGTGGTCATCCATAGTAGGTTATCGCCATCGTAGTGAAAAGAACGAATGAGGCTTTCTTTGCAGCTTGGTGGCATACCGGGGGGCAGCCAGCTTTGAAAACGTTCGGTTTGGTGGTCAAAGACCCATAGGCCTTTATGAGTACCGATCCACAATTTGCGGTCATGGTAAAAGAGGGTATTGGGGCTTGCCAAAATCAGCTCTCGCGGAAACTCATATTCTTGTTGCGACCAATCTGAAGTGTCGAGCCCCAAGAGGGCGTAGTCTTGTATCGCCCAGACTTTCTGATCATAGCCTAGGGTTAAGGCCCGAGTATTTTTGTATTCTACCTCATTATTCAAGACCAGGGAGACTTCTCCCTTTTCCCAAAGGTAAAGTCCCCGATTGTTGGTTCCAGAGATACTTAATAATACCCTTTGATCGTCGATTTTACAAACGGATAAGGCCAATGGTTTCCCGGTGCCATCCCATTCTGGGGATCGTCGGCAAAGGATTTGTTCGAAGGCACTTTTTTCCAATTTTACCTGAATCAAACCATTCCGCCCCGAAATCCAAATACTGCCATCATCCGTATGAGAGATATGGCGAACAAACTGATCTCGTTTAAACAAGGGGTGCCAGTTACTAAGGTCGCAAACAAGCTCTCCCTTGGCATTGAAGATTTCATAGATGGCGTTAGTTTTTGATTTGGTGAGGTAGCTGCTATTCCAAGGGATATGATAAAGGGTCGAATTTTCTTCGTTATGATGAGGTTCTGCATACAAAAGGCCGTCTTGGTCAAGATAAAAAAGGTCGACTACGTTTTGGTTTTTAAACCTCATTTTATAATGTAAGCGCTGTTGATCATCCATTCCTAAGCTCCGAAATTCGGTGGCTAACAGGTTATAAGAACTTGTAAAATGACTTTTTTCCACAGCTTGACCATCCAATTGTAGCCAGAGGTAATGTAAATCCGTTTTGTTTTTAAAATGAAAATAGTAGGCGGCTAGTTTATTCCCTTCCAATGTTTTGAGGAGGTAAATAGGTTTATGGCCTAGGGAGAGGTTCACCTTTTGCCAATTCAAATCGGCATCCCGGTAAAACAATTGGCCGGGAATGGTAAAATAAATGCGGCCTTCTTCATCCGCTATAATATCGTTGATGGTGCTGGTAGCCGGTAATACCGAAAAAGGGAGGTGTTCCTCCAAGGTACGCACTTCGTAGGTGATGCTATTAAAAAGGACTAATTTTTTGGTACAGTCTGGTTTATTCTGACAGCTACAATAGAGCCACAGCCAACCGTCGAGTCCCTCATGGATTTCCATGATTTGGGGAAAGGGCAAACCATCATCTTCATTAAAGACTACAAATTCGCGACCGTCGTAACGATGCAATCCAAACTGGGTGCCGACCCATAGTATTCCTCGCCGATCCTGATAGGTATAATTGACAAAGCGACCTGCCATACCATCATCGGTACTGAGGAAGCGGACACTTACATTTGGCGTAGCCGTGCTCTGTCCGGATAGGGGAATTCCATTCCAAGTGCAACCAATCCACAAAAGGATTAGCCGAAGAAAATATTTCATCGGTTTAAATCGGTATGAAAAAAATTAAAAAAATATTTCTGATCTCGTAATTCAGATGTAGAATGGAAAGCCTTGCTAGAAGGGCTAGACAAACATAATAAAAAAAAGTCATTCAAACAAAAAATTGCCTTCTAGTAACCCAGCGCGCGATAACGCTTTTGCCCTAGGTCACTTAAATAGGGCCATAGCAGCTGATTAACGTATCGAACATACTTGTCTCGGAATTGCTCCATCTCTTGGGGCTCAGAAGGAAGCCACTTTTGAAAGAAGAAGGTTCGTACCACACCGCTCAATTCCAGGAGATAATCGAGTTCAGGCGCCCCGAGGTCAGTGCGTAAAAAATCTTGTTTTTGTAAGCCTTTTAAGGCCATGAGCCAATAGCTCTTGCGTTGTTCTTGCTCCCGATCAACCCGTTGACCCAAACTTGGATAATGTCGGCGCAGCTCTACATAATCGACAAAAAAGAAAAGGTAGCGCCAAGAAAGCTCAAAGGTATACTTCGGAGCAATAAGCAATAGATCGAGCCCCTCCCCTTCTTGTTTTTGTAAAATAGCGACGGTCTCCCCAAGCTCCTTCAAATAAGTCTCGTAGAGCGCCTCCAAAAGATCCTGTTTATTCGAAAAATGATAGGTTACGTTGCCATAACTCTTTCCCAAAGCAGTGGCAACATCGCGTAAAGTAGTGTTGCGCAATCCCCGTTGGTTAAAAAGTAGCCGGGCACTCTCAATGATGTGATCTTTTGTTTTCAAATTAAAAATTTTAGTCCATTTGGCCTAAAAATAAAAAATTAACTTATCTTGCGGAAGTAAAACTAGTCAAATTTGTCCAAGAACATCGTATGAAAAACTCCATCTATAAATCTGATCAAAGTCGCAAAGATTTACTTGCCCTTTACGAGCAAAAGCTGGCTGAAAGTGGCATAATTTCCTATGAGGATCGTTATTTAGAAACTCCTGCTGGAAAAACCCACGTTATTGTAGCGGGCAATCCTCAAAACCCTCCTATAGTGATTTTACATGGGATTAATGCGGGTGCTCCTTTAGCCATGGAACCTTTGGCTGATTTGGTGCAACACTATTGCTTGTATGGGATTGATACCTTGGGGCAGGTTGGTAAAAGTGAGGAGGTGCGGCTTCCACTAAAAGGCCCCGCGATTGGGCAGTGGTTGACCCATTGCTTGGATCAACTGCAACTGACACAGTCTACGGTAATTGGGATTTCCTATGGTGGTTTTTTACTACAGCGCCTCTTAGCTGAATCACCACAGCGGGTGGGTCGTGGAATATTCGTCGTTCCGGCAGGCTTTGGAGAGGGGCCATTTTGGTCCACTTTCCGTCGGGTTAGTTGGCCTTTGTTGCGTTTTCTATTGAGTAAATCGGAAGCCAATCTCAAGCGGTTTCTGAGTGCCTTTAGCGTTTCAGAGGATAGCTGGTCGTTAGCCTTTCATCGCAATATTTTGTTGGGGGTAAAGGTAGATTATCGACGGCCGCCGATGGCTACGGCAGCAGAGATGGCAGCGGTAGAAGCCCCTATTCATTTGATCGGTGCAGATGACGATGTCTTTTTTCCTGCTGAACAGTCGGTGGAAAAATGTCGTCGATTCTATAAAAATTTTCAGGGATATCATATCTTGACCCAATCAAAACACATTCCCGCTAGGGCTCAATACCCCGAAATAGCGGGGCTAATCGAAAAGTGGTTGAATACATGAAAGTTTGCATTGCCGAAAAACCATCCGTAGCACGTGAAATTGCCCATATTCTCGGAGCAAAATCTAGGAAAGATGGTTATTTTGAAGGCAATGGCTATCAAGTGACCTGGACCTTTGGTCATCTCTGCGAGCTCAAAACACCGGATGATTATCAGCCCGAATGGAAACGTTGGGATTTTAATACGCTCCCGATGCTCCCTGAGAAATTTGAGACCAAACTCAAAAAAGACAAGGGGGTAAAAAAACAGTTTAAGATCGTCAAGTCGCTCTTTCAAAAAGCCTCGATGGTGATCAACTGCGGGGATGCGGGCCAAGAGGGGGAATTGATCCAACGGTGGGTCATTCAACAAGCCAAGTACAAAGGGCCGATGCAAAGGCTCTGGATTTCTTCTCTTACTGCGGAAGCCATCCGCGATGGTTTCCAACAACTTCGCCCTTCACAGGATTACGATAATTTGTACTATGCTGGTAGTTCTCGCGCCATTGGAGATTGGCTTTTGGGGATGAATGCCACTCGTTTGTACACCCTCAAATATGGTGGTTATAAGCAGGTGCTTTCTATCGGCCGGGTACAGACTCCTACCCTAGCCATGTTGGTAGAACGGCAAAAAGAAATTGACAATTTTGTTCCCGAACCTTATTGGGAATTACATACGCTCTATCGCGAGGTTGATTTTCACTATGAAAAAGGACGTTTTACCAAAAAAGAAGATGGCGAGACCTTACTGGCCCAGGTGGAAGGAAAAGAATTTGTGGTTGTTTCTTTTGACAAGAAAAAGGGCCGGGAATATCCCCCTCGCCTGTTTGACCTAACGAGTCTGCAAGTTCATTGTAACAAACGCTTCAGTTTTTCCGCAGATCAAACCCTAAAGATCGTTCAAAAACTTTACGAACAAAAGGTGGTCACTTATCCTCGGGTCGATACCACCTATTTGCCCAACGATATTTATCCCAAGATTCCGGGTACACTTGGGAAAATGCAACAATACCAGCAATTTACCCAATCGCTTCTCGGGAAAAAGATACGTAAGTCTTCAAAAGTATTTAATGATAAAAAAGTAACGGATCACCACGCCATTATCCCAACGGGCTATGAAAAATCCCTGCCGACGAATGAGCAAAAAGTCTACGATGCCATTGCCCGTCAGTTTATCGCCGCCTTTTACCCCGATTGTATTGTGGCCAATACCACCGTTATCGGAGAGGTAGATGGCATTAAATTTAAAGCTACGGGGAAAGAGATTTTGGAACCCGGTTGGCGCATTGTTTTACCCAAACCACCTAAGAAGAAAGCATCGGTTCCTGCTGGAAGTAAAGAAACGCCCAAGGAGGAAGAAAAAATATTACCCACCTTTAAAGTCGGCGAAAGCGGGCCACATGAACCTAGTTTGGTGGAGAAGAAAACCCAGGCCCCCAAGTACTATACCGAGGCGACGCTACTGAGAGCAATGGAAACCGCTGGAAAAAAGGTGGATGATGATGAGCTTCGCGAATTGATGAAAGCCAATGGCATCGGTCGTCCTTCCACCCGAGCCAGTATTATCGAAACGCTTTTCCGGCGCCGCTATATTCGAAGAGAGAAAAAACGCCTACTCCCCACCGAGGTGGGAATGCAACTGATCGATACCATTCAAAATGAGCTACTCAAATCCGCCGAGTTGACGGGCCGCTGGGAAAAACAACTCCGCGAAATTGAATCGGGAGAGTTCAGTGCCCTCACCTTTATTCAGAATATGAAGAAAATGGTGGACGAACTGGTCACCGAGGTCCGTCTTGCGCCCAATGGTCAACGAATTATGGCCGCTACTGCACCAGCAACCAAATCTCGGCGTAGTAATAAAAGATCTAAGACGACAACTAGCAAAGCTAGTCCAGCCAAGAAAACGACGAACAAGACCAAAGCTGTCACTACAAAAAACGATCAAGATTTGAGTGGTCAAAATTGTCCTAAATGTCGGCAAGGGAAATTGTTAAAAGGATCGACGGCTTATGGCTGTAGTCGCTGGCAGGAAGATTGTCAATTTCGGCTGCCGTATGAGCATTTGGGGAAAAAATTGCCAGCAAAGCAATTGGCCAGACTCTTAGCCAAAGGGGGAACCGTTCAATTGAAGGGCTTTAAGATCGACGGTAAGAGCAGCACCGGAAAATTAATTTTTGATCGGGATTTTAAGCTAAATTTTGAAGCGAAGGTGATGGCTCCAAAGGCGAAGGCGTCCAAAAGAGAGGCTCCGGCGAAGGTCCCCGATCCTTTGCCTTGTCCGCGTTGTGAAGTAGGCCGGGTATTGAAAGGAAATTCGGCTTATGGATGTAGTCGTTGGCAAGAAGACTGTGAATGGCGGATGTTGTTTACCGAGGTGGTACGTGAGGCTGGTGGCAAGGCATTGACTAAGGCTCTGGTTTGGGGGATTTTGCGCGCTGGGGAGGGGAAATAGTGGATTTTTTTGAGATGACAATTAAAGATGATTTTTTCGTATATTTTTTAACCGGGTAGAGTATGGGGCTTGGGTGGGAATCCCACCCACAAGACATCACCCGCTGTGTGTCGCCTCAGCGATCACCATGCTTAGCATAGCTCCGCCACCCTACCTAGGCCTCTAATCCTAG
>SPJL01021410.1_pt1 | contig 13382 bp, 13 predicted proteins | sample 3741751 | NCBI WGS metagenome assembly SPJL01 (sample SAMN10925998, study PRJNA522277) | cold seep metagenome | isolation source: Elba SIP-enriched marine methane seep metagenome, extraction at timepoint T3 | place: Italy: coast of Elba, Mediterranean Sea | reverse complement strand
GGCTATACCTGTCTGGCCATCGACCAGCGTTCGGGAGGTGACTTTGCTGGAGCATCTAATGCCACCGTTGCAGAGGCCAATAAGCGCGAACTAACACCCACCATGTGGGATGCCAATGCAGATATCAAGGCCGCCATTGATTTTCTCAATCAAAAATATCAGCAAAAGATCATTCTCTGGGGAAGCTCCTATTCGGCGAGCTTAGTACTCCATGAAGGCGTGAGCAACGAGCAGGTAAAAGCCATCATCGCCTTTAGCCCCGGTGATTATTTTGGCGAGGCGGCCCCTTCGTTGAGCAAAATTTTTCCAAACCTACAACAGGCTTTTTGGATTAGCTCCTCTCAGCAAGAGTCGAGCGGCTTAGCTACCTTATTGGAGGGAGCTTCGTTGAAAGAAAACCAACAACAGTTTATTCCTCAATCGAAAGGCTTTCATGGTTCGCGGGTACTCTGGGGCGGGCAGGAAGGAGCAGAAGAATACTGGGCTTCTCTGCAAGCTTTTTTGACTCAATTAAAATAAGCTGATTCTGAATAGCTATAGCGAGCAGGAGTGACGAAAATCATTCTGCTCGTTTGTTTTTAACGGAAAAGGTCATTGTAAAGATCAGAAAATCAAAGTAGCTTTGGTCTTAAAAAATAAGCATGCCACGTCCTACTTCAAAATCTAGTTTGCTAGCCTTGGGAGAAAAGAATTACCAAGGCTTGTTGACATTGATCGATCAATATTCCTCGGAACAAAAAGTACAAGCATTTCCCGCTGCTTATATGAACCGGAATATCCGAGATGTACTGGGGCATCTTCATCATTGGCATTTAATGATGATTGATTGGTATACGGTCGGAATGCGTGGAGAGAAACCGGATATGCCAGCAAAAGGTTACACCTGGCGAACAGTTTCGGATTTGAATAAGGTAATTCAAGATCGATATAAGGAGACTCCGCTGGAAGAACTTCGCGATAAGCTTGAGCAGTCTTATCAAGCGGTTCGTCAGTTTGTAGAACAGCATACGGATGAGGAACTGTTTACCAAAAAATATTATCCTTGGACGGGGAGTACTTCGCTAGGCGCTTACTTAGTGTCTGCGACGTCGAGTCACTACGATTGGGCGTATAAATTGATTAAGAAGGCCTTGAAAGACTAGGGTTAAGAAAGGAGGGCTTCTAATTCTTGCGTAAAATCATACTGCAAATCTTCGTGAAGCATATCGATTTTTTTACGAATCATGGCCAATTGGCGCTCGTAGATATTTTGCAGCATTTGGTAGCGGGTGATAGAGGGTTGTAACTCTCGCATTTGCCAACAAAAATGGAGCAGCAATTCTACTTCGGTTTCTTTTTTCTTGGAGTAGCGAATGTATTTTTTTAGTTGTCGTAAAATCTTGCGAACGCTTTTTTTGATGAAATAAAAAGTCTTGCGATTCATCTGGGCAAACTGTTCGTCGATCTCACTTTTTACACTGCGGATATAGGCCGCTTCATCTTCTGCCTCATAAACCAAATAGGTCAAAAATTCCTTATTGTCTTTTTTGAACTTAGCCAATTGTAAGCAGAGTTCTACCAGTTGGGTAGAGGACTGTTCTTGAAGCGCAATTTTTAATTCTCGAACACTAGCTGCTTTCATTTTAAGTTGATTTTTTAGCCAAAAGAATGGTTTCTCCCCGCTTTAAACCCAAGCGATCTGTTGCCTCGCCGGGGAAGTCCCGCCGCTCTACTACAAAGCCCACTTGACGGAGCCGATCGATCAATCCTTGGACGGAATAAATACGTACGTGATCGGCCTGCCCAAAATGGATCAAACGCTCTTCGGGACGTACAATACTGAAATCTTCATAAATATCTCCCGTTTTAAATGGGGTTTGGATCAAGCAATGCCCACCCGGCCGAAGAATGCGATACAATTCACGCATAGCTAGCTGATCGGCCTCGATATGTTCTAGCACGTGGTAGCAAAGAACCAGATCGTAGCTTTGATCGGGCAATTCCATTTGCGTGAGATCGAGCTTAAAATCTGCTGCAAATTCTCCTTCATAATCAGAACGATGGTAAGTGGTGAGGGAGCTTTGCTGGAGTTGCTGCGCTAGACTTTTGGGGGGAGAAAAATGGAGTAGGGCCTTTCCTGCTAAGGTAAATTCGTCTTGCAAAAGTTGCCACAGCCGTCGCGTACGGGGCAGGCTGCCGCAGCGAGGGCAGAGTTTTTCGCCATTATCGAGTTCTACAAAACGAGCCAAGTTAAAACCGCAGCAATTACAATGGTATTGCTCTCCCCGATACCGCCAAGCGATCAATTGCCGCAGTTGGTCCTCATAGCGACTGAGCCAGGCTTGGGGCAGCAGTTGACGAGCGATTTGTTTTAGACTTTGGTACATGGCACTGGCAAAAGTAGGCAATTGGAAAACAGGATAAAACCTTCGGTGTAAAGGTAGCTCTTTGTGCCAAAGCTCCGCAAAAAATCACTTCCTAATTTTGGATAACTGGCATGAACTAGCTTAGCGGCATTAAGCTTTTATTTATTAATTCTATCGCTAACTCAAACATAATGAACAAACAAAATAATTGTTAAATTCACAATATTTACTAATTTGGCTATACATTTACTCAACCCCAAGTCGTCTCATGCCTAATAATGACACCCTGAAAGCTCTGCTCCATAATGCTCGTTTGATCTATCAGGTCAAGACAGTACACATTTTATCGGATCTCAGTAGCCCCAACCCGGCGGTTAATACGGTCAATGATCAAATGAATACCTTCTTTGGTCATCTTTCCAACCCCAAACTCTGGTCGGAGCCCATTACTTTTGATCGGGGGAAGATTTCGCAAGAAATTCTCAACATCAGTTCAGTAAAGTCAGATCAGGTAGATCTTTACCTAAAAAATACCCGGAGCTTCTTGGAAACCATGGAGGATCAAGTGCTCAAAGCTGCGCTTCAACGAGTAGCTACTACGCCAACCCAGCCCATGAACCTAAGGACTATTGATGCCCTCAACCAAACCACGCGAACCCTCGAAGGTCGTTTGGATCACTTCGCCAATGCTGGGAACGATTTGCGTCGTGACCCTACCTTTAGCCCCCTCGCAAGTCGTCAGGCTAGCCTATTGAGTACTTACACCGAACTACTAACAAACAATGCCATCGAATCCACTCAAAGTAAGGTTAATACCGTCAACCAGTGGAAAACGATGTTTGGTAACATGACCGATACTGCTCTTTTTCTACGGCTTTATCCAAAATACAATGACTTCTTGGCCAAGCAAACGGAGGCTTCGGATCAACCCGTGGTATTGACCAAAGGGGCTTTGACCAATAACCAACAAGCGCTCGATGCTCTAGCGGTGACGATGGTAAAGTTGGATCGCGAGGTGTCGAAATATGCTGATGCTGGGGTCGACTGGGCCCAGGACACCAGGTATCAAGGATTAAAAGATGCTTGCCCAACTATCCTAAGTGCTTACCGACTGGCGCTTTTTAATGATACCGTCGAAGCTACTACGACTGTGATTGAGGAAATACAAAAAGCCGGTAATCAAATTGCTGCTTCTACCAGTAAGGATGATTTCCTGGATCAATACAGTGCTTTTAATGATTTGATGAAAAACCAAACCCCAGCTACGACTTAAGTCAACTTCGTCTAAACCCCAAGATCAAAAATAAACTTCATGAGACAACCTATTTCGCTCTTGTTGCTTTTACTTTTTTTCGGAGCATTACCCCTGGGAGCGCAAAGCATTTGGAAGGATACCCGTGATATGGTTCAGGCCCTTGAAACGCTACGGGCCAATCCCATCAAGGTTGATAGCTTTAACATCAAAAGTTTGCAAGCCACGGCCGATATCCTCGCCATCCTCACAGCCTATGATACCGATATTATTCCCGATTCCTTAACGGCTAACAACTGGGAAAAAACGCTTAGCGATTATAACGATAATGATTTGATTGCTAGCGCACTTGACAACAACAATTTTATCTTTAGCGATTCTTTGCCTTTGACCTTGGTATCGCTTTATGGGCGTACCCTTAAGGAAATTGATTCGGGACCCCGCGAAAATATCATTCGCTTATTGCAAGCCGAAGGAGCCGTTTCTCCAGCTGCTTATTTGTCGGTTTCCAATACCTTGGAAAAGTATAGTCTACCGCCGATCAAAAATACTACCGCGCTAAGACAGGCCGCGGAGGGTAGTAATGGTAATATGACGGGAGGAATCCTCAATTCCGTTGCGGTGATCGAGGGCTTGTTTAACTTTATTCTCGATCGCGCTAAGGATGAGGTAGTGATCAATTTTTTGGATCGGATGTTGAATGAAGATAGCCCCGAATTCGAAGCTTTATTTCCCAACGTTATTTCTCAGTTTTCTAATCGCGATTTTACTTATTCCAATTCCTTTATCCAACGCTTGCGGCAGGCTTTTTACGAAGACATCCAACAGTTGAGTGTGCGATTGCCGTTGTTGATGTTGGAAGATGATTACTTTAAACCCTTACAAAGCGAACCGGTTGCTTATAGCTTTTTGGCCATCTATAGTATGATTGGAATGGCGCAGAATGATTTGACGGTTGAGGAAATTTTACCCATCACCCACCGCTACCTTTTTCAAAGTTACGAGGAGGCCATCAAGGAGACCAACCTCGAAGTCGCAGAGGTGGCCTACAAAAAACCGGCCTATGATTCTTTGATCGATTTGAGCCAAAAAGTATACAATCAAATCTCTGCGATCTATCAAGATATGGTGGTAATTGAAAATCAACTGCGTAGCTCTGTTAATACCTTGCGACAGTCGGCGAATGATTCGATTTCTGTGCCCCAAGCCAATGACTTTTTAAACAACAATACCTATAACCTCGGCGTCCTGCTTGGCGATGATTCAGGGGTAGACTACGACCTTAGCTTATTGCCTTCATTGCTGCGAGGCTATCTGGACTCTGCCTTGATTTTAAAATACAATACTCTCGCTTCTTACGATAAATTTTTTGGAGAAGAACGAGATCCGCAACAATGGCGTGCGGCAGGTTTGGAAATCATTTCGAATCTCAATGGAACTTGGTATCAGGATCAAACCATTGCCGATATTCTGACGGCTTGGCAACAGGATTTGGTTAATTACCGCCTACAGGTAGATCGATGGAAAAACTTGATTGATCCCGCCGGAGCTTTGCAGACAGAGATAGCAAAGGTGGAGGCCAACCGCGGCAATCTGGTAGATACCATTTTAGCAACACGTAGTTTTTGGAATACTTTGCTGACTTATGATGAAGGACTTGCCTTTGAATTATTGGCGTCCATCATTGCCAATTTTGACGACATTGACGAAGATCCACGCTATTTATTGATGGATGAAAATGAAGCCACACAACAGAAATTGGATCGTAAAAAGGAAAAACTTCGCGCAGTCGAACAACGCTTGATCCGACTCAATGATCAGGTGGCGGCAAAAAATCCCGACTTCCAAAACGGCAATCCCCTACAAATGTATTTGGCGGCTAAAAGCGGGGTAAGTCCTTATACTTATATCACCTCTGAAATTCAAAATCTGGAAACGGAGCTATTGAATATTGATCATCAACTTATCCTCTTAGACAGTACTTACGCCCGACAGGAAAGTCGGATTCGGGATAATGCCAAGCCCATCCTCCAAGCGACGGGTTTTGCCACTCAGCTGATGTATGGCCTGCGTAGCGATAGCCCCGATCATCAGTGGCTGACCAAAGGTGAATTGGATACTTTAATGGATGGTGGCTTACAACAAAATATTTTTATCGGCCTGCTGACCCAACGCCTTCGTCAAGTGGAAGATGTCCAGTTGATTTCTCCTACGGGAATGGCGCAATTGGTACAAATTACGGTGGAAGAATTACAAACCTTACCCCTCTACCAAAATATGCAAGGCGATAGTACTGATGTAGTGGATAGCTTATCCTTTTACCATCGCGCAGCCTTTTTTGTCCATACCTTCAACCGCATGCTAGAAGTGCCCTTGGTGGTAGATCAAGGAGATCCCCGCGAATACGTTTCGCTCGCCAAACGTTTTTCAGGACTTGATAAAGTACCGGAGATCACCGATCAGACCCTCAACTTTATTTACTACCTCAATATCAAAGATCACCGACACGCGGTTAGCTCTATGTTGCGTCTCTTTACACTCCTCGATGCGGATATTGAAGCGGATTTAGAGAAAAAGAACAGCAAAAAGAACAAGCGCAAATTGCTCTTGAGCTATCTCCAAAAATATGGCGATTTTATTGCTGACCTAATTGATGCGGAAACGGGAGCGGAGGTAGAAGATTTGTTAAACAATTTAGCCGATCCACCGGGGAGCTCGCGTTTAAAACGGACGGCGCAATTTACGGTTGGCCTCAATGCCTATTTGGGCGCCTCGGCCGGTTGGGAACAATGGGATACGAACAACGATCTCCCCGCCGATGAAGGCAGTGGATTCCTAGCGCCCACCATGCCCGTAGGAATTGCGATTAGCACGCTATTGGGCAAGGAAAAGAAAACCTCTTTTAGTCTTTTCCTCTCCTTTTTAGACCTGGGTGGTTTGCTAGACCTTCGCGCCAACTCTGATACTTTAGGCCAGAGTGTGGTTAACTTCCGCAATGTGTTTAAGCCGGGAGTACAGGTGCAGTGGAATATTGCCAAAACACCTTTCTACCTTTCGGTGGGAGGGCAGTATGGACCACAAATTCGCGAAATAGATGGGGAGCAAGTCAATTTCACTGCGACTCGTTTCTTTGGTGGATTTGGTATTGATGTGCCGATTAAAACGCTTTATCAACGATAGTCTATGAAAAATCCTTTAGCTGGTCCCGGAGCTCCGATTGACATTGCCGTGCTGTGTCCCTTGCGGGAAGAATTTCGAGCGGTGCGGAGGTATCTGGATAATGTAGTTTCTAAAAAAAGAAGTGGCCTCCATTTTGACCAAGGGACGCTACGAACTGCCAAACGAACTTGGACCGTAGCCTTGCTCGAAACCGGAAGTGGAGTTGCAAATTTAGCTTTTAAAACGACTAAGATTATTCATACCCTGCGGCCAACTTGCATATTTCTGATTGGCATTGCGGGAGGAGTAAAGGACGTTAAAATTGGCGATGTGGTGGTGGCGGAAAAGGCTTATGGTTATGGCGCGGGTAAGGATACCAAAGATGATTTATTGAGTCGTCCCAATGGTATTCCTGGGCCACCTAAGATCACGGAGCTGTTGCGACAATTGGCGCGGGATTATGAGCTAAAGGTTTCTCATAAAATTTACTTGGCGGCGATTGCTTCTGGTGATAAAGTATTATCGAGTAAAGACTCCTATACGGCTCAGCTTATCAAACGATTGTACAACGATACTTTTGCGGTCGAAATGGAGGCTTATGGCTTTGCCATGGCAGCACGGGATGAAGGAATTCCCTATGCCAATATTCGCGGTATCTCAGACTTGCTCGATAGCAAACACAGGAGCGACCACGATGGTAGCCGGGCCCTTGCGGCTGACCGGGCCGCCAGTTTTTGGGTCCAATTATTACATCGTTTAACCGAGTTGGAAGAGTTTAAAACCAATACTTCCACTTCCTCCTATACTCGTAGTCCTTTATTGGACGAATCGGATGCTTCTTTAGGAAGCCCGGTTTATTATCTAAACAAGCCGCATCGATCTTGGTACAGTTGGCGTAGGGAGCGGCGTGGTATTTTGTACTGCTATGCAGATCATTTATTGGTGGAGGGAAAGGTGGATCAAGAAATTCGCAATATCCAGCATTTAGAGCGGGTTCGGATGCCGGGAGATTTTGGTGCTCGTTGGGTTAAATTGAGCTATGAAGATGGGCAGGGAAACCCACAGGCGATCTTTTTATCGGATGCCAAATTTAGATTCCCCGTGCTGGCCAATCTGTTTAGCGGTGGCCGTAGCTTAATGAAACGACTTAGTAAAAAATACATGGAAAGAGGGAATGGCGTCACTCAGTTTTCTTCTATTTGATCAATCAAACAATTTCTTAGCTGTTTGCCAATCTTTCGAATCCGGTCTCTGATGTATTGAGTGATCTGTTCGTTCCGATGATGTATTATGATTTTATCATTATAGCCTTTGCCTTTACCAATGGCCGGGATCGCATAACTTACTCCGGGACAATACTGCCCATCAAGACTAATGCTTAAAGTGGACTTTTCATAGTAGGACTCTTGCTTTTTTAAAGCTTCATTGAGCATTGATTTAGGCGAACCCGTGACCGCAATCAGCAAGACAAAATCTTCGGAATTAATTTTTCTTCTAGGACGGATATTGATCCCACTCCATCTAGCTAATTCTTTTTCCAAATCTTCCTTGAGGTCGCATCCTTCATACTTAACGGGGATATTAACTGCATCGTAAATAAGCTCCGGTTCCTGTTGTAAGTAAGCATTAACCGAATAAGACGAAAGCCCTAAAAACCAGAGTAGGAGGGTGAGGGTAGGGGAAATAAATCCCTTTAGGAAAAACCAAGTAGCCAGTAGACTCAACAAGGTAACAACCAAGGAGAATGACCAGGGCGTAGCAAAATCAACCAATTGCATCATAATGAAAACCTCTATAAATATATCCTTCGCTTAAAATATGAATTTTTTTGATAATATAAGACGCTTTTAGTCTCTAATCCCTTTCCAATGGCTTGTATACTGCATAAAATGTAACAATTTACCTGCTGGCAGCACTACCAAAATGCAAGCATTGTTGGGCTAAGTTGATTTTTTGCTGAAGTACTTTAGAAAAATGTATTTGGGCATTTCCTAACAATAGTTTAATTTGTTTTCCTAACTAACTGTAGCCTTATGCCCTCCAAGCAAGAAAACTTTATTCGCCTTGCCTTACATTACCTGATTGAAGAAAGAGGCCTGAGCCAAAAGGAAGTTTGTGATAAACTACAAGCGCTCAATCTTAAGATTAGTCGCCCCAGTCTGAGTAATCTATGGCGCGAACAAGAAGTCAGTAAGAAGCTACTGCGTCGAGCGGAAGAAGGCTTACAAAAGATATTGAGCTTTGAAGATGGCTTGCACTACAATGCCGATGAACATACGCTAGTTCCTCTTCCCGAGGCCCCGCCACGCAAGGTCATCGAAACGACTGCCCCGCCCACGGTCAAACCTCCCGCCTATACCATCCACGATGGGCGTCGTGACGTACACCAAAAGGTTGCCTTCTACCGCGAAGCACAAGTTGAGATCATTGAGATCGGTCTGCGCCTACGCAATTTTAGCCAGTACTTTGATCGCAAACGCGATACGGCCTTTAGTGATCCGCTCAGTGAATTATTGGCGCGGGGCATCCAATTCAAATGTTACGTCCTGGACCCCCAAGGCAATTTTGCCCGCCGCTATTTTGATGATCGGAGTAAAGTTCATGCTTTTGAAAAAGAGACCTTGGCCGAAAGCCAAGTCATTATCAAAGAACTCTGTGAAAAAATCAAAGCCATCAATAAGCAATCTACTGCTGGCCAGATGCACCTGTACTATTACGACCATTTTCCCTACTTCCACGGTACCATCATCGATGGTGCTACCGAACAAGCCCAGGCTTTAATTGCGCCCTACCTCTACGGCGTCCGTCGTGCCAATACCCCCGTCATCGAAGTCTCTTACCAATCCCACAAAAAATTGTATCAACGCTACTGGAAATCTTCCCAGGCGCTTATCGAAAATCAAGTTCGTAAGATCGTGTAAGTGTTTTAGCGTGTAGTATCGTAGTATCGTAGTATCGTAGTATCGTAGTATCGTAGTATCGCAAAGGGCGCGAAGGAGTCGCTGAGGTACGCAAAGTTAGTTCCTCTAGCCAAGCTCTCTTTTCCTTTGAAGTGTAAACTTGTTTGCTACATCCTCCCTTAGGTATCTCTCTCTTCCTCGAAGCGCCAATTCGTCCTTCGTGTACTTTTAGCTCGCTATCGCTAATGAATCTCCTCCGTCGATTTGCGCCTCCTCCGTGCAACTCTGCGAAACCTCCTTCGAAGCGCTTACCGATCCCCATTTACAAAAATTTACCTGAATTTATCAAAATTTTCAAAACATTGATAATCAGTTAGTTGTGGTGTTTTAATCCTTCTTTCTCCTGCATCTTTGTCTTGTCAGTTACGGAATGGAAACGGCTTCTAGAGCCTCTCGCCAAACCAGTCAAACGACCCTGTTTGGCCAGCCATATCTGTGCTACAATCCCGGAGAAGAGGACTCCTGCGGGTGGCTGCAGACACGTGCCATAGAGATCCGATGCTCCATCATTTTTTCACAACTAAAAAATTTTTCTAATGAAAAAGAATTTGAAAAAAAGCTGGCATCAATTATCGGATTATCAAATTAACACTACGCAAATGCACCGCTTAAAAGGCGGTAATGGGCAGGGTGATGATGGCTCTAATGATGGAAGCCAAGATGATGATATCGTAATTGTGGAGATCATTTCTGGTTAGGAAAGTATCCCATGACTTATGGAAAAGGGGCTGGCTTTGGGGCTGGCCCCTTCCTTTAGATACACTCTAATGTTCTTTGATTTTTTGAAGCAACCATGATTTTAGAAAAATGGCCTTTTGATTTTGAAGTTGTGTTTGTAAGTTCTGGGCGTTTACGTCAGGATTGGTGAGTTTGCGTAGAAAGCGCACGACATTTAAGGCGCTTTGTTTTTGTTGTTCGGGGAGTTTACTGCGACGGACATATTTTTCATAGCTGGCACAAGCATCCAAAAAGGTGCTGCTGTAGCGATCGATCTCATAAAGACTTTGGAGAAAAAGCCAGCGATAACGCAGTTCGATATTGATGCTACTAGAGCGAAAATGCAGCAATGATTGTTGAACGGTATCATACTCTTTTTTCCCAAATAAAATTAAGGCTTCACTAATCTGACGAACCTCTTCGCGTTTATCGTCGCGGATCTTATCGAGCTTTTGATGGAGCCATTCTTCTGCCTGAACGTATTCTCCCAATTTACTTGCGATATCGATGAAATTAATAAAATGACTTTCGTTTAATACGCCATCCACTTCGAAGCTGTCGCGCTGCATGCCTTGCTGGGCCAGTTCAAAACTTTCGGGCATATAGCTTTGATCTCCTTCTAGGATACGTTTGGCGGCATAGTTGAGAAGGACCGTTAGCAAGACCAGTTGATCCCGTTTTTGCAATTGGTCGAGGTGTTGGAAAACGACTTGTTTGAGTTCCGCATAACGTTGGGGTTTTTCCGCTTCCTCTTCTTTTTGAATCAACTGACTAGCTAATTCATAGCAGCGGTGGTAAAAATTGGCCGAGGAAGGTTGTCGCATCCAGTGAGGATCAGGAGGGGATAGCCGAGGGATGTTTTCGCCACTAATTTTTTGCCGATTGAGAAACTCGCATTGATAACGAAGGTAAGCGGCACTGTGAAACAACTGTAAGTTTTCGTAAGCCTCTTGTAATGCTACCCCACCACTTTTACGATGCTCGTGGTAGGGGTTAAAATAGGTCTGATGAGCCAAAAGCATGGCGCGATACCAATGCCACATATCCGGCTGAGTCACCTCAGCCAGTTGATCTTGAAGATGTTGGAGGCGGTCGGTAAACAATTCCTCCATGCCCTTATTCCTATAGACCTGTAAGAGCACCCGATTACGTTCCCAAGTATCATTAGATAGCTCGCGCAGGATTAGGAAATCTTCCAGTCGCTTCAAAATTTTTAATAACTCCTTAGACTTCCGTTTGCTGTCAAAATGATTGGGCAAAACCTTTTGAGACAGCGAGGCAGGGTCGTAAGTATCCTTAGCTATGATCTTGATCGTTTTGCGAAGGATTTCCAAGCCGATTTGATTCTTTGCGTAGTTGTTTTGAAAGTACTTCAAGAACTCTCGACGTTCATTCGAAGATAATTGAGTCAATATTTTCAATAGTTTATGACGGTGCATACTTCCTATTCTAGGGTGAATGGTGAGGAGCCAAAGGGCTACAGTAAATAGTTAGTTAAACCTTGAAAATCAACAGCTTAGAATGATGTGGAGCGCGGAATTATGGCTTCAGTAAGCCCATTGAGAGGGTGAAAATCTCAAATTATGTCCTTGTCGCTCTTCCTGAGTCGGGGGATATTGCTGGTGCATTTCTACCCGATCAAAACGTTTGGGTATCGCTAAGATAAAATATTGTTACCAATGGAAAACGGAAAATTTCTTCTTGATACTTTTCAAAGACATTTACTTCAAAATTTTGACACCTATTGCGAACGGCAAAGGCAAGAAAAGGACCTCGAAAATTTGATTATTTATCTCATTGACCGTCAACTATTGTCCACCGCGATTATCCGGCGCTATGCCATCCAATACGAATTTGATGGCTTATTCCCAGAGCATGGCTTTCACAAAAGCAATACCGTGAGTACACTCGCCGATCGCTTTCAATTGAGTAGTCGACACATTTGGTCTTTGCTCAAATACAACCAACAAGCCACCCAACGCAAACGCTATCGTCCCTAGCCCATTGACTGCGGCGACTAAGAATAACTCTCTTTTTGTGAAAATGAGGAAGGGGATTCATGCGAATGATAAACCTTCCTGCTTTTCTATTCTTCCAAGCTACTCTTCAACTCGATAAAAATACTATTATGGCCAGATTTCTTTATCTACTCACACTGCTCTTCCTGAGCCTTGCCTGCGGTACTGATGACGATTGTAGCATGGATAGAAACTGTGCCGATTATAGTTCGCAAGCAGAAGCACAACGGGCGATGGAACGCAATCCACTGTGTCGCGCGGATTTGGATGCAGACAACGATTGTATTGCCTGTGAAGATTGGGTGAATTACTACCAAAATGGCGGTGCAGGTGGTGGTGGCGGCAATGGCGGCGGTTGTCCTAATACTTCGGCCTGTGGTTGTTCGGGGCACAATAAAAGCCCCTGCCAAGCGGACCCTTGCTGTCGGTGGACGGTGGGGCAGGGCTGTGGCTGTCGCTAGGTTTTACTTTGTTATTCGATCTATGTATATTACCACACACACAAGCCTAAATAATCTACGATGAACTTACTAAGTATACTACTATTGTGGTCTGGCCTTGGCCTTTCTTATTCTACGGTGGAGGGCCCCGAACGAGTACGGCGTTTTGAATTGACCTTTCAAAGAGTGATTATTCTAACCAATAATAAGGTTGGACACGATTGGCAACACGTCATCTATTATGGCGATCAAAAATTGGAAGTTGGTCAATCTATTGAGCTATCACTTCAGAAAAAGGGAGTGCTACGACTCTTATTAGAATCGACGGAAGAGGATAAAAAACAATCCGATATTGGTTCTAAGGATGTTGAAATCCCTTATTCAGAATTGATAAAAAATCGAGGTAGTACCTTTAAGCGTACCGTTATGGTAGTAGAGATGGATGGACGTTATAAAGGAAACGTTGCTACGATACAATACCGTTTTACCAT
>SPJL01014635.1_pt1 | contig 13409 bp, 11 predicted proteins | sample 3741751 | NCBI WGS metagenome assembly SPJL01 (sample SAMN10925998, study PRJNA522277) | cold seep metagenome | isolation source: Elba SIP-enriched marine methane seep metagenome, extraction at timepoint T3 | place: Italy: coast of Elba, Mediterranean Sea | reverse complement strand
TAAACGTGTTAACAACTGACGGCTGCCGTAGGACAAGGCCAATGCACGCGACTCACCATAGGCAGCTTTTTTATCTCGCGCTTCTAATACAGTCACTGACTGTTGTTGCTGACCCAACAACAATGCCAGCGTGGCGCCAACCGGACCACCACCGACAATCACTATCGGCTGCTGCACCTCTACGTTGTCTACCATAAGCTGCTTTAACCTCGCATCAATGCTTCGATATCTGTAACGCTTTTAACTGCCGCTTGTGTCAGCACATCACAACCAGACGCTGTGATTAAAACATCATCTTCAATACGCACGCCAATATTCCAAAAGGCTTCTGGTACATTGTCTGCTGGACGAATATAACAGCCTGGCTCCACAGTAAGCACATGCCCTGACACTAATGGCTGCCAATTACCTGCGGTATCTTTGTATTCCCCCGCGTCGTGCACATCCAACCCTAGCCAATGCCCCGTACGGTGCATATAAAACTGGCGATAACTGCCTGATTCAATGACGGCTTCTTTGGTGCCATCACATAAGCCCAAGTCAATAAACCCTTGCGCCAGCACTTCTAATGCGGCTTCATGTGGCGTATTCCAATGAGCAGCCGGACTCACAGCTTCAATTGCGGCTTTTTGTGCAGCCAAGACCAGTTCATACACGTCTTTTTGTACCGCTGAAAACTGACCACTGACCGGAACGGTGCGGGTAATGTCCGAAGCATAACCTGCATACTCACAACCAGCATCGATTAACAAAAGCTCACCGTTATTCAAACGCGCATTATTCGCGTTGTAATGCAAAGTACAGGCATTCGCGCCACCAGCAACAATGCTAGTATAGGCTGGTGAAGGTGCCCCATTTTGCGTAAAAGCGTGTAAAAACTCGGCCTCGACTTGATATTCATATTTCTCAGTGTCGACTTCCCGTTTGCCAACGTAAGCCATCGCTCGATTATGTGCGGCGGCGGCAATATCCGCTGAGCGCTGCATTAACGCAATTTCATAGGGCCGCTTAACCACACGCATTTGATCGAGTAGTTTTCTGACATCTGACAACTGTGAGGGCACTTGTACGCCACTGCGCACTCCTGCGCGCAACTGGCTCAACCATTTTGCCATGCGTTGATCCCACGCTGAATCGGCACCAAGGCTAAAATAGATAGCAGACTGATTACCCAATAAATTAGGCATCATCTCGTCTAGTTGATCAATCGCGTGCGCATTATCAAAGCCAAAGGTTGCCGCTGCGGCTTCTGGTCCATAACGAAAGCCATCCCAGATTTCTCGCTCAAGATCCTTATTACGACAGAATATAATACTGCGTGGATTTTCGCCGGCAATCAGAATTAAGACTGATTCAGGCTCTTCAAAACCCGTCAGATAATAAAAATAGCTGTCAAAACGATAGGGGTAATGGGAGTCACGATTGCGTACGACCTCGGGGGCAGTAGGAATCACAGCTACGCCCTCGCCCATTTTGGCAAGCAGCTGATCTCTGCGCGCCTTAAATTCTTCGGTTGCTATTGCCAAACATCTTCCTTCATCGCTAATCAGTGTTAACCGTTCATTTTACACGGATTTTTGTCAATCAATCTACGAAAGTAAAGACCTGATTGGCCATGAGAAATTCAATAAACAACCAGCTTAGGCTGAGTAAAACAAATAGTAAGGCACACGAATCAACGGAAGATACGGCACTTTTGCTTGATGCAAGATTAGCCTACTGTCAGGAAACAGCCTTTGCAAAGTTTGATAATGTGCCGCATTGAGATGCACACCATCGTGACCGAACCAACGCTGCCAAAAACTGGACAACCATTTAGCTTGATGTGGCGACAGCGTAAAGTCGACGACTGCCAAAACACCCTCTGGCTTCAGCATCGCCTTGGCATTGCGCATCGCGGCCTCCCAATCTGGAATCATCGTCAGACTGTATGAACAAATGACACAGTCAACTTTTTGAGCTGGTCGATAGGTACAGGCATCTGCCTCAACGACTTTAACTGCGGGCATACTCTGCGCACGCTCTTGAGCAATCGCTAACAATGAAGGACAAAGGTCGACCACCTCATAACTGGCGACCTGCGATAAACGTTCACCTAAAAATTCGACATTGCGCCCTGTACCACCACCCAGCTCGACAATGCTGGCATTCTCAGGCAAAGGCAATGCTGCAAACAATGCTTGTCGGCCTTGCAATAAGCGCTCACGAAAACTGTCATAGGCCGCTGCCTGATCACCATAAAAGCCTTCTAATCGGCTGGCATGGTCGCCTGATTGCGGCATGCCACGCAACAACTTAAACAGAATGCGACTGTCAGCGATCAAGCTCATGCGACCACGTCTGCAATATGAAAGCCTGCATACGTATGCACGCGATCTTGTTTTTGCAAGCGCGCCGCTAAATCGCCATGAAACTGCAAACGCTCATGCAAGCCCACGCGCCCTGCCCCGCTGGGCGATACCACTTGCAACTGACTTAAGTAGTCAGGCTGCACATGCGCACTTCTAAATAATAATCGCGCATCTGGTGTAGACGTGGCAAAGATTGCACGCCACTCGTCTGCCAGTGCTTCTGGATAATAGCCCGCCATCCAGTCCATGTGATCTAGCAGCACATAACGAGAAATACGGTCTTCGGTAGAATCTAAAAACTCCGTAATCGTGGTTGTGTGCGGCTGAATACTGTCTGCCAGGCCATTTTTCAACGCCATAAAATTATCACGTTTCAAGTACTCTGGGCAGCATTGTTCACCATACTTACCGCGAATATACACACTCCAGAAATAGTTATTCCACATGGGTAACTGACGGAATACATATTCAATTGAGCTGCGGATAAACCCTGCCACGCCACCTTCATGCTGGGCGATGACTTCCTGACGCTGCGGCCCTGGCACGCCTAAAAAGCTCATGGTAATTTGACGTGAAATCGCCCAGTTCATGGCCTTGCCCCACATTTGTGGATGAATTTCTTCGTCATAAATGCGTCTTTGAGATGCCAAATCTGAAACTTCAAACAAGCTATGCACAGAATCAGCCAGTTTAGGTCGCATCGCAATATAACTACTAAAAAGCTTGGCCACGAATCCTGATAAACCATGAAAATAAAAGCTGCCGCGACGACTGGCAAACCAGTTAATGTTTTTATCCCAATAAGCCTGACTGAACTCACTCAGGTCACGGCGCACCGCATCATGATAGACCTCGCGAAACTCCGGATGGTATCCTTGCCCAAACACTTTAAAAAAGTCAGCAAAATCAAGGTTACGTATGCCTGAGAGCTTGAGCTCTAGTAAAGCGGTTTGTCTGGGATTCGCATCGACAGCATGAATGCGCTTGGGGCCCTCCAAGGCATAGTCCAGTACGTTACAACCGGCACTAGTGATCACCACCATGACATCGTCTGAGGTTAAATTTAACGCCTGACGATCAACCGCAGGATCTTCCCAACAAGTGTTATAAACCAGTGACCTTGAATAGATTGCATTAAAGACCTTTTGGTCAATGCTGTCTTTAATTGAAAGTTTACGCGCCAAAACCAACCCCTGCCTAGTGAGCAAATAAAGCCTCTATTTAATGTCGATAACATTGCAGAATTATTAAAAGCTTATTCCGCGAGCAATTTAATCGTTAAATCATTCAGGCGTGCAGGGGCGGAATAGACGGCAAGTATAAAAAACATCCTGCACAAGCCTTCAAGTTATTCGATGTTAAACCGATAAGGTAATTGTTCATTTATTTTATAAAGCATTTGACTGATGTTTAATTTTTACTTAGCGCGATTGACGTTGATTGGCCTAGCCGCAATAGCCACTTCTACCAGTGCACTGGCTGCGCCAACCTGCTTGGATAATGACAATCTGATTTGCATTACCGAAACACAAGATGCTGCACTCACCTTAGCTAAAGGTGAAGATGTGTCCCGCTACAGCATTACCAATAACAGTGAAACACAAATCTTTGCATTTGCGATCACCAACTCAAACCCAGTAGAGGCATTTCTAGAAGATGGCTTTACTGGCTGGGATAAAAAAACATTAAGCGTTGAAAGTTGGGGAAATGGATCTTATATCAACTTCAACAGCGATACTTCTACACAAAGCTGGCTAACTGGCACCTATGGAAATGGCAATACCGCATTAGGCAGCTTTGAGTCACTTTTTGGCGAGACATTAACTGGGAATGGTAGCCCATTAAATGCCAATTTCTATTGGAATCGATATAACGACAATGCCTTAACAACAAGCACTACACTTGACTCTTTCTTGTTTTTTGGAGTGCCAGAGTCGCGCTTTGTCGCATTTGACCAAAACGGAAATGTCATTAGCTCCAGCATCAGCAACGCAAACATTAACGTTGCAGCAGTACCCGAGCCAAGCGAATATGTCATGCTAATTTCTGGCATTGTACTCATCTCGTTTGCACGCAAGAAAATGACTTAAACACCTAACAAAACGTTAAAAAAAAACACAACAAAAAAAACGTCATCGAGTCAGACCACTCATGCCTTAACCTGTGAGCCCCCCTCTCGCTCACTGTCAACCATACACAATACGCCCCAACCTATCTGGATGTATTTGTGTGCCCGCTATGCGGCCACGCAACAACTTTGTTGTGTCATTTTATTAAAAAGGAATGATACAAAAATGAAAAACACACAATATCAATATGCTGTGTCGCTGGCTTTCGTCGCCGCTACATTACTCAGCACGTCAGTTTATGCTGATAACCAGAGCACTAAGCTATGTACATCTGGTGATACCGTTATCTGCTTATCAGAGACTTATGACCCTGTTCAATCAGAACGTTATGGTAGTAACCAATCCTATTACTCCGTGACCAACAATACCAATCAACGTATTTTTGGTTTTGGGGTGACAAACTCTAGCAGCAACCCAGCCTATATCAGCGATAAATACCAAGGCGCCTGGAGTGCAGCAACACTGAGTCAAGGCCAATGGGATGCAGGTGCGATCGCATTTGGCTCGAAAACCAGTGCAGGTGAAAGTCAGCTAAACTGGGTTTCCGGAACTGAGTCCATTAACGGTTCATCCGCTTTAGGCAGCTTTGCGCAATTATTTGGCAAAAGCACCAACACCAATGGTGACCCACTGTATGTTAATTTTTACTGGAACTTTAAGAACTACTATATGCTGGATGCAGGCGCGACCATTGGCGTGAATTATCCAGGTAGTGGCTGGCGAACCAATGGACAGTTTTACTTTCAAGGCCTACCTGAATCCACAGCAACTTTTTTCAGCCAGTCTGGCAGCGTGATTGACAGCACAACCCCATCAGCCACAGATCCATTTTTTGGTCTACAGCCAACCAGCATTGCAGCGATACCAGAGCCACAGACTTATTTGATGTTTGCGATCGGCCTGGGCATGATTGGCCTAGCGCGAAAGCTTACTTAACGCATTACTTTTTAGTTTGACTTGCTAACCAGGCGTTAATCTCTGATAAGCGTTGTGGCGTACCGATGTCATGCCATTGGCCTCCATGAAGTGTCGCTGCCGCTTTACCCTCCGTAATGGCTTGCCTTAATAAAGGCGCTAACGGATACGCAGCATTGGGATTAACGCCTTTAAATAAGGCCGGATGATAAACTCCTATACCTGAAAAGGTAAATGTTGACTCTCCATCTACCAGCAATCGACCTTGAGACACCGCAAAATCGCCTTTAGGATTGTGTGGCGGGTTCGGCACCATGACTAAATGGATCAAATCGTGGCGACGCAGGTTGATCGCGCTAAAATCAATATCGGTGTAGACATCGCCATTAACCACTAAAAATGGCACTAGCCCATCAGGCGAAACTATAGGTAAGGCTTTTGCAATACCCCCAGCAGTTTCTAGTGCTTGTTGCTCTGGGCTGTAATCAATTTTTAGCCCCCATTTTTCGCCATTACCCAGTGTCTTTTCGATCTGCTCACCCAAGTGTGCATGGTTAATCACTATCTGTGTAAATCCTGCGCGCTGTAAACGCTCAATATGCCAGACAATTAATGGCTTACCACCTACAGCCAATAAAGGCTTAGGCGTGTGATCAGTCAGAGGGCGCATCCTTTCACCGCGTCCAGCAGCAAGAATCATGGCACGCATGATTTATTGAGTCTCCTGAGTTGGCAAGCCGACTTTATCCAGTAGCGTTAATAAAGGGCGTAACTCTAAATAACGCGCGCAGACATCACGCAAATACTGCATGACTAGTGGCATGTCATTCAGGTAATTAGACTTTCCATCACGATGATGCAAGCGGGCAAATATCCCGAGAATTTTAATATGCCGCTGCGCGCCTATCCACTCAAAGTCCTGATAAAACTGACTAAAGTCATCAGGCACAGGCAAGTCTGCCTGTTTTGCAGACGCCCAATAACGTACTGCCCAATCAATCACCAATGGCTCATCCCATTGAATATAGGCATCTCTAAGTAGTGAAACCAAGTCATAAGCGATAGGCCCCACCACAGCATCTTGAAAATCCAAAATGCCAGGGTTGTTGTGCTCAGTTTGCATCAAGTTACGTGCATGATAATCTCGATGCACCATCACCTGACCTTGTGCAACCGCGCGCGCGGCTAATAAATTAAAGGTTTTTTCCAACAACCTAACCTCTTTTTCAGTGGGCGCATAGTCACAATGTTTAGCCAAATACCAATCTGTAAAAAGCTGCATTTCTTTGACTAACATCTCTTGATCATAATCAGGCAAGCCAGCCATTGGCGGATATTTTTGCATAGTCACCAACGCATCACAGGCATCACGATATAAATCAGACGCTGACGCTGCGTTAAGACGATCTAAATAGGTCTGATTACCCAAATCCCCCATCACCATAAAGCCTAAATCAAGGTCGCTGACCAGTATCTGCGGCACATTCAAGCCAATACCTAGCAAATGGTTGGCAACTGCAACGAATGGTGCACTGTTTTCTTTCTCTGGCGGCGCATCCATGGCAATCAAGGTCACTTCTGCAAAATGCACACGAAAATAGCGCCGAAAACTGGCATCACTCGAAGCAGGTGTTAAGTGAAAATCTGACTTTTTGAGTACTTCCTCAAGCCAGCTTTTTAATTGTGTTTGTCGTGAATCCAAAGTCATCCTATTATTGAGCACCAAAGTTATGCTTTAAGTTGTTATGGTTTGAAGCGCATTTTACAGTACAATGTTGTGCAAATTATAATTTGCTGCAATCTCAATACAGGTGACGAACTAAGCCAGTGAGCTATCCGATTCAACGATGGGTCACAAATAATGTTAGTTATACTGTAGAGCCAAAGCTAAAAACAACACCATAACGTGATCTATAACGTGAATGATCAATGAACGACCAAATGCTTAAAAAGCCTTTAACCCACTTCGCCTCTCTGGCGCTAATTGCGATGTCCAACGTTGGTCATGCAGACAGCAATATCAGGGGAGTTGTCATCGATACAGCGGCTACGATTAAAGTTGCTGATAACGCTACTGCCGCCCAATCGCGCAATGTTGTGACCAATGTGGCAGGTGATGAAATGCTCATCATTGATGGCGACACACTGGACTTTGATTTAGACCGCAACTTAAATGCATATGGTGATGCGAAAATCACGCAAGGCAAGAAAAGCATCTCTGGCGATGAACTACATTATGACCTGCAAAATGACGAATTAGCAGTCAAGGGCAATGCGCACATTGAATTGGGTGACGGTCATATTTCTGGGCCAGAACTGCGCATGCGCCTGAACGAAAATATCGGTGAAATGAAAGGTGCTTCGGTTCAGCTGTATAAGAAGGACGGCGGCCCTGCAGTGCGTCTGCGCCAAACCTCCGAAGTGTTTTCGCAGTCACTTGGCAACTATCAAAACCAGCAAATTGGCGGACAAAGTAGCGATGATCTGGCACTACCTTTATCTAATCGAAAATTATCTCAGCCTGCAAAAGCAGTCAGCAGCCGCGGTGATGCTGAAACCGTGTTATTTGAGGGCCAGAATAAAAAGCATTTAAAGAATGCACGCTATACCACCTGCGAAGCTGATGTAGATGACTGGTATATCAAAGCCAAAGATTTGAAGTTGAATGACTATACTGAGTCTGGTGTAGCAAAACATGCTTGGATTGAATTTAAGGGCATCCCGCTAATTTATTCTCCATGGCTAAGCTTCTCGTATAACCAGCAACGCAAAAGCGGCTTTTTAGCGCCAACTTATGGCACCACATCTAACAGTGGTCTTGAGTTATTGGTTCCTTACTATTGGAATATTTCGCCAAATAAAGATGCCACATTGGCAGCACGTTATTTAGGTAAACGTGGTATTCAACTGCAAGGTGAGTTCAGGTACTTATTTGAAAACTACTCGGGTATTGCTAGTGCTGAATACTTACCAAGTGACGACCAAACCGCGGACGATCGCTACTTTGTAAATCTTAAACATTCACATTCGCTTGGTAATGGTTGGTCTGCTGGTTACAACTATGAGCGTGTATCAGATGACCAATATTTTTCTGACTTATCGACACGCATCGTCACTACAAGTCGGATTCTGATGCCTCAAAATGCCTACCTAAATTGGAGCAATGGGCTTTGGAGTTTTAGTGGTCGCTTTCAAAGGTACCAACGCTTATCAACTGCATCTCCATATGAAAAGATGCCGCAGCTCCGTCTGACTAGAAATCAATATCGTGGCAATTGGCACACTAACCTACTGACTGAAGCTGTCTCATTTAAATCTTCAAACATTCAGACTGCGCCAACAGAAGGTTTTAGGACTACTATATATCCGAGTATCGGCTATGAATTGATTAAGCCATATGGCTATATTAAACCCAAAGTTGGCGTGCACTATACAAACTACAATCTGAATAATAATGAAAATACTGCCTTTGAGTCGCAATCTCGAACGCTACCGATAGCGTCACTTGATGCAGGCTTATATTTTGACCGTGATTTTAGTTTCCGTGGTAATGGCATGGTGCAAACACTCGAACCACGTATGTACTATGTATACATTCCTGAAAAAGATCAAGACTCTATCCCAGTCTTTGATACTGGCATTGCGGATTTAAATTTCACCACACTATTTACTGAAAATCAGTTCAACGGCAATGATAGAATTAATAATGCCAACCAGTTGAGCATTGGCTTATCAACACGCTTTATTGATGCCAAAACCGGCGCACAACGACTTTCAGCCTCAATCGGTCAGCGCTACTACTATGCAGACCAAGTTGTAACCTTACCCAATGGTCAAAGTAGCACTAACAACAGTTCAGACCTACTGGCTGGCATTACTGGCAACTTCACATCCAGCCTTAATCTGACTGCATTCTGGCAGTACAATACAGATGAAGATAAATCTGTGCGGACAACAATTAGTGGCCGCTATAATCCGGCACCAGGAAAATCTCTTAATTTAAGCTACAGTTACCGAGATAATTTAATCGACCAGATTGATCTTTCAGGCCAGTGGCCCTTAGGACGTGGTTGGTATGGTGTTGGTCGTATGAACTATTCGTTTTTTAAAGAAGATACTACAAACGACACGAGCAGTCAGCGCGGGCTGATCGAGTTGTTAGCTGGCTTGGAATACAACGCAGGCTGCTGGATTGCCAGAACTGTTGTGCAACGCGTCAATACTGCAACATCAGAGGATGCTAACTATGCGCTATTCTTTCAGCTGGAGCTAGGTGGAATTGCTTCTATCGGCGCGAATCCATTAAATGTGATTCGTCGTAACATTCCTGGTTATGTACGCACCAACCGGATACCAGGTGACCTGCAGCAACAATATTATAAATAATGACCTTGCTAAACATGAAGAAACTATTTTTACTTTTTTTAAGCCTATTTACACTCTCTCAAGCAGCTTCGGCAGCAGATGTGGTCAAAATGGACCGCATTGTTGCAATTGTGAATCACGGAGTGATCACCGAGCAGGAACTGATCAAACGTATCCGCTCAGTCAAAAAACAATTTAGCCGCACTGGTCAGACACTACCGCCCGATGGTGTACTAGAAAAACAAATTCTAGAGCGTTTAATTTCAGATAGCCTGCAATTGCAATATGCAGCACGCACAGGCTTAGACGTGAGTGGAAACCAACTTAACCTTGCGCTTGAGCGTATCGCTGAACAAAACAATTTCACACTGACTGAGTTTGAAGAAGCGCTTAGCCAAGACGGTATCAGCATGGATACCTTTAGAGGCGACATCAAAAATGAAATGATCATCACTCGTCTACGCGAGCGCGAGATCATGCGTCGAATCACTGTGACTGAAACTGAAATCGATAATCTGCTAACAACTAAACAAGCTAGCCCAGATGCGCTGGATGAATATGAGATTGCGCACATTCTGATTCGCACACCTGAAGAAGCGGCCCCTGAAGATATCCAAGCAGCCAAAGCCAAAGCACAAGATGCCTTTAGTGCATTGCAAACAGGTCAAGAATTCAGCACGGTATCTGCCAGCTACTCAGATGCTCCGAACGCCCTAGAAGGCGGCAAACTTGGCTGGAAAAAGAGTACCGACTTACCTTCTTTGTTTTTAGAAGGCATTAAACCATTGGCGGTTGGCGATCATTCAGAAATTCTGCGCAGCCCAAATGGCTATCACATCCTGAAATTAGTGAATAAGCGCGGCGACAATGCGCCATTGATGATTAAGCAAACTCATGCACGCCATATTTTGATCAAACTTACTGAGATCATGTCTGACAACGAAGCCAAACATAAGATCGAAAGCCTAAAAGTCCGCCTAAATAACAATGAGGACTTTGCTACACTAGCGCGTCAATATTCTGATGATGGCTCTGCCAATAATGGCGGTGATCTTGGATGGATTAACCCAGGGGATACTGTCCCTCCTTTTGAAAAAGCAATGGATGCATTAGCAATAAATGAGATCAGCGACCCAGTCAAAACTCAGTTTGGCTGGCATATCATTCAGATTTTAGAAAGACGCCAGCAAGACATGTCTTCTCAGGCCAAACGTCTTAAAGCCAGAGAAGAAATTCGCAACCGCAAAGCTGGTGAAGCCTATCAGGACTGGCTAAATGAATTACGCGATCGTGCTTATGTCAAAATCAAGTTGGTCGACGATTTTTAAACAATTAATTTGCGCATGAAGCAGCCAACTATCGCCATCACCACAGGCGAGCCAGCAGGTATTGGTCCAGATATTTGTGTGCTGGCTGCACAGCAAGATCGAGACACCAATTGGGTTTTTATCGGCGATAAATCCCTGCTAAAAGCGCGTGCCAAGCTGCGATCTTTGCCCTTAGTTATTCATGAATACCACAGCGAAAAGCCTGCTGCTAAGCAAGCAGGTCACATCACGGTGCTGCATGTGCCGCTTAATGTTGCTTGTAAGGCTGGTACATTAAGCAGCAAAAATGCCAGTTACGTATTAGAAATTTTGACTACTGCTACGCAAGGGTGCATAGCGCAACAGTTTAGCGCCATGGTAACTGCCCCCGTACACAAGGGCATCATCAATGATGCTGGCATTCATTTTTCTGGGCATACTGAGTTTCTAGCAGAGTTAACTCACACACCTAAAGTCGTGATGATGCTGGCAAGTAAAGCCATGCGCGTCGCATTAGTCACTACGCACCTACCCTTAAGTGCCGTGCCAGCTGCAATTACACAAAACAATCTATCTGACACTTTGCGTATTTTGCATGCTGATCTGATTAGCAAATTTAAAATATCAAATCCCAAAATCTTAGTTGCGGGACTTAATCCACACGCAGGGGAAGACGGCCATTTGGGCCGTGAAGAAATTGAAGTCATAACACCTGTTTTAGAGTCGCTTAAGGATACAGGCATGAATCTAATCGGCCCCTTGCCGGCTGATACATTGTTTACCCAAAATCACCTTGCAGGTACTGATGCGGTATTAGCCATGTATCATGATCAGGGCTTACCAGTGCTTAAGCACGCCAGCTTTGGCGAAGCAATCAACATCACTTTGGGGCTGCCAATCATTCGCACCTCAGTTGACCACGGCACAGCACTTGATCTCGCAGGTAGTGGAGATGTCAATATTGGTAGTTTATTAGCCGCCATTAATACTGCAAGCAGCTTAGCCTCATGAGCCAACACAAAGCCAAAAAACGCTTCGGACAAAACTTTTTGGTCGATCAAAGCATCATTGATGCATTAATTATCTCGATTAATCCTTTAGCGGACGATCTAATGGTAGAAATTGGCCCGGGTTTAGGTGCCATAACAAAACCGCTGTTACAAGCACTCAACCACCTACATGTCGTGGAATTCGATCGTGACATTATCCAATGGATGCAAGCCAATTATCAAAAGCACTCTATTGAAATTCATGATTGCGATGCACTCAAATTTGATTTTGGTGCGTTAGGGCCTGAATTAAGAGTCGTAGGCAACCTGCCTTACAACATTTCGACCCCGATTTTGTTTCACTTGATTGCCCAGCTACCAAACATCAAAGACATGCACTTCATGCTGCAAAAAGAAGTGGTGGAACGCATGGTGGCAGAACCTTCTACCTCGGCCTACGGCCGCCTCAGTGTAATGTTGCAATATCACTTGGAAATGCATTATCTGCACACTGTACCTGCCGACGCCTTTAAGCCAGCACCAAAGGTAGAATCAGCGTTTGTATGCTGCATCCCTTTTGCTGAAAAACCTTACATTGCGGCCGACGAAGTGCTACTAAGCACTCTCGTACAGCAAGCCTTTAATCAACGGCGCAAAACCATTCGCAACACATTAAAGTCGCGTATTGATGCCACTGGCCTTGAAGCATTAGGGATAGATCCACAATCACGCGCAGAAAACCTGTCTGTTCAAGACTTTGTTGCCATCACTAATCATCTATCGTAACGAAGACTTACGTGCGCTATAATGCGCATAAACTTTTACATTTAGCCCAAACGAAAAGGAACCCGTTTTGAAGATCATTCTGCTAGGTGCGCCAGGTGCTGGGAAAGGTACTCAGGCCAAATTCATTTGTGAACAATTCAATATCCCACAAATTTCAACCGGTGACATGTTACGTGCTGCAGTCAAAGCAGGCACTCCACTTGGCCTAGAAGCTAAGTCTTACATGGATAGTGGTGGTTTAGTCCCAGACAGCGTGATTATCGGGCTAGTTAACGAACGCATCAAAGAAGCAGACTGTGCCAATGGCTTTTTGTTTGATGGCTTCCCACGCACCATCCCACAAGCAGAAGCAATGAAAGCGGCTGGCGTTGCCATCGACTATGTGGTTGAAATTGATGTACCCGATGAAGCAATCGTAGAACGCATGAGTGGTCGCCGCTCTCACCCTGCTAGTGGCCGCACCTATCACATCAAATTCAACCCACCTAAAGTTGAAGGCAAAGATGATGAAACAGGTGAAGCATTGGTTCAACGTGATGATGACAAAGAAGAAACCGTCAAAAAACG
>SPJL01012893.1_pt1 | contig 13415 bp, 5 predicted proteins | sample 3741751 | NCBI WGS metagenome assembly SPJL01 (sample SAMN10925998, study PRJNA522277) | cold seep metagenome | isolation source: Elba SIP-enriched marine methane seep metagenome, extraction at timepoint T3 | place: Italy: coast of Elba, Mediterranean Sea | reverse complement strand
TAGGAGGAAAGGGCCCGTGCCCATAATCATAGCGAAGTCAGATGGGCCAAGTCTTTCCGAACACATGCTCCAAGCATTCGGGTCATTTGGCCTACCCGTAAAAGCATGATTGGTGTAAGTTGTTGAAAAAGGATCGTAGCCAACCCCTCCCCAGGTCATCCGAGTACCATCGCGCCAGCTACCCGAGAGGTAGTTATAATATTCTACCGCCTCTTGTGGCGCAGTAAGAGCAAACAGATTATCTGATTGACCATCATAATAGGTAAAGGAACTCATCTTCAAGCGTTCGCCATATTCATTGAGAGGGGCTCTTAATATATCAATTCCTAAAATCGGAATGTCTGTACAGTAGGTACTAGTTCCACAATCTGAGCAAGTATTATTCCCATCGAGCGCATCTGCATTATAGACGTAGGCTAAGTTACGAGTGGTATCACAGCCAATAAAATCATCGTTAAAACAGCCGAGGTCTGGATCAACCCAAAAGGCAAGATAGGCAGAGTCCAAATCTTCAACAGCTCTATTGATCAGTCGATATTTTTGGAAGGTCGTATTGTTTAGGTGATCGCTGGTATGATAGGCAAAGGCATGGGCTTGAATTTCCATTCCGATTTGTTGGCCATTGCTCTGCGAATGAATACCTCCCGCATCGTTAAAGATCCAAAACTCGATTTGGTCAGGTATGGTCTCTCCTCGATAAGCATAAGCAGCGTCTACAACCGGATAATCTCCTAGGTGAGGTTCGTAGACTCCGACTATCCCTCCGACGTCCCAAAAGTTGGCCAGGCCATTAAAGCCTCTATTCTCTGGTGGCAGGGCAAAGCCATGTACTTCTTCAAAAAATGGATTACCTAGGGCAGGCCAGCCTTTAATTTCAGGGGCCAGGTCTTCTGGGTCAAGTGTTACGCCTTCCTTGCTACCGCCATTAGCTTCTACTGCCTCGTCCCATTTGCGATGATGCTCGTAAATAATTTCACTTGTTACGGAAAAAAAACGATCCCAATTAGCACAATTATCCGCATCCGTTTCGCTATAGTCATTGAGTGGGCCCGGCCAATAATCATTATTCCCCGAAGCACTGCCATAGGTCTGAGCCGCTAGCTTCAAGTTATAGCCAGGATCAATCCCTCCAAGCCATATCCCTGCGGCAAAAATACTGGACACTTCCGCTAAGCCGGAACCCTCCGCTACCTTAGGAACAATATATCTTCCATTGGTACCATCCCACCACAAGTCTCCTCCAATCCGCAATCTAGCTCTGACATTATTAACCGCAAGGTCTACAGAGGCGGTAGCCCCTGCACAATCTTGCCGTAGGTTCTTCACTCGCGAACTAGTTAGCGTTTGACGATCAATATCCTTGCTTGGCGGCTGAACCGTATTAGCATTGCTATAGCTAGCACTAAGGATTCCACAAAAGAAGATTAATAGAAATTTAAATTGCATAATTCCAGCATTTATCCATCCGATAACGTCAGAGGTTTGACCAATCAGATAGCCTAAAGTCAATAAAGTTTGACCCTTCATAAATGACGGGGTCAATATTTTGAAATGACAGCTGCTATATTGAATATGAGGTTTTCGACTATTAGAAAGTCGAAATTGTAATTCTACTTATGCAAAGTAATAAAAAGGCAGGAAAAGAGAAAACAGCCTGACGCACTAGTACGTCAGGCTGTTTAAGAACGACTTAGAGCGTCAAACGAACGCCTAAGCTATGCGTACCGTTCCACAAACGAGTGTCGCGGTAAGAGTAGTCAATACCGATACGAATATCGCTATCTTTTTTGACTGGAATATCAACAGAAACACCAGCAGCAAGGCCAGTGTAAACAGAGTCAAACTCAGGGTTATCGTTACCAATTTCATACTTGTATGCTCCACGAAGAGCCAAGATTTTATTGAAAGTGTACTCCAAACCACCACCTACTTGATCCTGAGCAAAAGAGTTGGCCGTAAAGTTAGCCATAACACTCAAGGTGTTCTTTTCGTTGATGATGATATCATAACCTGTTCCGATGTTCAACATAGAAGGCAATTCAAAACCTTGTGAACGTTGGAAGTAAGTCGTAGAGTAGTTACCGTTTCCTCCAGGGTTATCACTAGTAACAGCGATACCTTGGCCACGGAAAGTCATCCGAGAACCTACGTTACGCAATGAGATACCAAATTTGAAGTTGTCCTGAGGACCAGAAACGTACTGTACACCAGCGTCGAGTGCTACGGCAGTAGCGGTTACATCAGCAGTACCTTCAGATACTACGCGGACGGTTGCTCCTACAGAAATCTTGTTGTCAAAGAGGTAAGAGTAACTTACTCCGATATTGGTAAGAGTAGGAGAAAAAGAAGCACCAGTACCAGCAGGTTGTGCATCGGTAGTAAGTACGATATCTCCCATGTCGATAGCCATTACTGAAACAGAAAAAGCGCCGTTATTTTTCATACGAGTAGCAAAACCAGCAGCATTCATGCTGATGCCAGTGCCCTCAAAATAACGTGAGTGAGAAAAGTTAAATTCAGTCTTATTGATCCGACCGATACCAGCAGGATTAAGACGCATAGCCTCTACTCCCGAGATAGATCCCGTGTTCATGGCATGTAAGCCAGCGGTACGAGCCCAGGGATTCATCAACAACTGTGAGGCGCCGGCCTCTCCCTGACGATCGGGATTACCCGCCGTGGCGACATCTGCTCCGAGGAGGAGTAACGCCAGGGAAAGAACAGTGTATAAATATTTAGTCATTGTCAATTTGAATTTGAAAATTTAATAATACCCGACTTATCGTCGGTTGATTCATCACCACTCTCCCCGAGTACTACCGAGTGGTAGTACTCGGGAAAGATTGGCCGATTGGTCGATTACAATCCTGATGGATCGAATTGACGTAGTACAGCAAAGAATTTGAGCACGCGCTCTCCTTTGCCTTCTACATTTACGTGAATCAAATAAGTACCACTTGCTACGGTAATTCCGCTGCTGTTTTGTAAATCCCATTCTAGATCAGGATTGATCTGACGGGTAGCCGCGCCGGAACCATTAGCATCACCAGGCGTTTCGTTACGATTGTAGCGACGGATAAAACGACCGTCCAAAGAGAAGATGTTGATTTCACATTCGGCAGGCAAGTTGGTAATTTTCACCGTATTGGTAAACTGTGACGTTTCGTAAATCGAGTAGCTGTAGTAAGGATTCGGAACGACGTTGATCTGTGCCAACTCCTCATCAAACTCCTCTTGCGTAGTCAACTCAGATTTCTGAGCACCACGGAAGCTGAATTCGTAGGCAGGGTGAGCGTTATTCTCCCCATTACCTTCTGACAATTGGTAAGGATTATCTACCCGCAAGCGGAAAGAGATATCGTTTGGAATCAAACCAGTAGCACCACTACCCAAAGGATCGAGGGTACTAGCCAAAGGCATACAAGTCCAAGTGATCAATGAAAGTGGATCTACTTTCTGGAAGCCAGAGCCACCATCAAGAGCATCCCACAATTGCTCACAACCATCATATGCTTGACGAGTTACGTAGATAAAGTGGTGACCACCTGCGTATACAGGGTACATGTCGATATTGTTGTCGGGGTTCACCAACTCAGGGATAAAGGTATCACCAGTTGGGTTCCACATCATATCACGACCATTACCATTGTCAGGTAAGAAACCACAGAGGTCTTCCCGACCAGCATCGATCAATGATTGACAATCGTAGGTAGTGTTTTCACCGAAGAAGATATTCAAACGCTCTCCAGATTCAACATCGATAGCATAACCAGGGAACCAACCAAAACCAGGACGTGATTCACCAGTATCTTCATCCGCTAAGCCATCACCATTACTATCGTTTTGAGTAACAGAAGGAGCTGCACGAAGGTCAAACATTTCGGTATCACCGTCAGTAGGTTTGTTAGAACCAACACTACTGTAGTAAAGACGGGTAGCAGATTCTACTACGATACAACGACTCCATTGGCTCTTATCAGAAGTAAGAACGATATCAACGTTGTTCAAAGAATCTAGTGGTCCGCCTAAACGTACCTGTGGGTTTCTCAATTGGTTGTCCCATGCTGGCGACAGCAAGACGTTACCATCCAAGATTGGGCGGTAGTCCATCAAGCGGTATGGTTGCCAGTAGCCAGGATTCATTTGAGAAATGAAAGACTGGTTAGGATCATCTACGTTATCAGGCTCACCAGGTCCAGTTTTGATAAAGTTAAGTGGTGGTTGATCTGTATCAATGATACCACTAAACCATTGTGGTCCTAATTCTTCAACATATTCTACTTCTACACCTAAGGCACCATTATTATCAACTCTGCTACCTGCATCAAGCGTTTGCTCGATAGAGATAGAGAAACCGTACTTACCAATGATCTGCTCATTGAGTGTTTCGATGCTACGTTCAGAAGCTACTACTTCATTATCAGCCAAGCTGACCAATTCCCAAGTAGCGTCCACATCAAGAACATCATCACTATCGTCGCTATCGCGGAAGAACAATTTATAATCGCCATCCACAATTTCGAGTGGGTTGTAAATGGTAACGTTGATCGGGCCTTGGCCTGATTTGTATACTACGCTACCATCAAAAGTACCGCCTAAGATCGCATCACGCGTCTCCTCAGTAATTTCGATAAAGTTTCCACCTACACCTGCACCTTCCAGACGAGTCACTTGTGGACCATCACCATACTGAGAATTCAAACGAGTATCTACGATGGGGCGAGGTACTACGGTGTACTGACGGATATTATCGTTACTAGAGATATAAGGTCTTTGCTGACCTTCAGGGTTGATACCTTGTTGGTTAAAGGTCATCCATTCATTATAACCGTAAGCAATTACAGTAAAGTAGTAAGGACGGTGGTTAATCAATTTTCCACCTCCGAAGCGATCTTCCGTGATACGGAAAGTGTGCTTCAGTCCTTCATCAATACCTTCTACTTGCAATTCAGGAACGTAGATCGCTTCTGGTTCGTTAGGAAGATCGCGGTTTGGATTTTCCACTGCGTTCCAGTTATAAATCGTACGGATACCGTTTTTCAAATCTACGTTTTCAACCAAACGAGCCTGATCTGGATCAGAGAAATCAGAAGGAGGCGTAGCGCTAGGCAATTGGTAAATCTGGTAACCTTCAAACTGGTAGAAGAAAATGCTATCATCATCACGAGGAGCAGCCAAGTCAAGCTCGAAGTATCCCTCTTGGAAGTTGTTAGAAATTGGGTTATCGTTAGAAAGAACCGCAATAATTTCTTCGTCAAGTTCTACCCAATCTACATCTGGAGCCCAAGGACCACTTGTCAATTCGAAGCAGTTGTTGAACAAAGATTGAGCGATATCATCAGCAGTAAAAAGCTTGGTCAAGTTTGGACAAGGGTAAGTCAAGTCTGGTACCCATACTACTCCTACGATCAACTCGTTGATCGCACCTGGCTTCAACAAGAAAGGACCAGAAGCCTGGATGGTACGACGGTCACCCAAACCAAGGTTTTGAGAACACATGCTCCAACCATTGGCATCATCAGGAGTTTCGGTAAAGGCGTAGTTGATAAAATCCATACTAATTGGATTATATCCAGTTCCGTTATTAGAGAAGCGAGTACCATCCCGCCAAGAGCCGGAGAGGTAGTTATAATATTCGATGGCTTCCTGAGGGTCAGTCATGGCCTGTACAGGGTTGTAAGCACCGTTATCATAGTAGGTAAAAGAAGACATTCCGATTTCATTACCTAGTTCATCCAAAGGCCCACGGAAATAATCCACACCAAGTGCAGGGATCTCTGTACAGTAAGTAGCAACACCTGAACCACAATCGTTACAGGTTGCATCTCCGTCAAGGTCATCCGCATTGTATACGTACGCTAAACTTCTAGAAGTATCACAACCTACGAAGTCATCTCTAAAGCAACCCAAATCTGGGTCAACCCACATGGCAAAGAAAGTACTATCAATGTCCTCAACGGCCCGGTTAATCAAACGATAACGTTGGAAAGTCATGTCGTTAATCGCATCATTCGTAGCGTAAGCAAAGGCTTGTACTTGTACCTCCATTTGGATGGCATCACCATTTGACTCTGTGTGAATCCCACCAGCATCGTTGTAGATGTAGAAAGTCATTTCCTTAGGGAAGGTGTTGGGTTTTTCAACACAACCACGAATTTCTACTAAAGGAAAATCACCGAGGTGTGGTTCGTAGATACCGATGATACCACCTTCATCCCAGAAACCAGCCAATCCGTTAAATCCTTTATTACCACTTGGTAATTCAAAACCGTGAATGTCAAAGAAGAAAGGATTACCTAAACCAGGCCATCCACGTACATCATCAGGAATTGTACCAGGGTCCAATTCTACCCCTTCAGGGTCGCCACCATTCGCTGCTACTGCTTCCGCCCATGCTTGACGGTGCTTAATTACATTAGTATCTGCTACCACGAAGAAGCGGTCCCAGTTTACACAAGTATCTGTACCTACCTGACCTTCATCCGTAAGTGGACCAGACCAGAAATCCGTGTTACCACCAAAAGAACCATAAGTCTGGCAAGCTACTTTCAAGTTGTTACCGGGGTCAATCCCTCCTAGCCATACCGCACCGGAAAAAATTGCCGCTACCTCATCCAGACCTGATCCTTCAGGTACTTTAGGTACGATATAACGTCCGTTACTACCATCCCACCAAATGTCACCACCGGTCAACAAACGAGCACGAACATTATTGACTGCCATATCACGAGCTCGGGACGAAACTTCACAATCCATCCGATAAGAAGCTCGATCAGCTTTTTCTTTCTTGGGCTTGGCCTTTTGCAGGTCAGGGTTGATATGTGCCGAAGCCATCCCTATAGCGGAAAGCCACACCAACAACACCAAGCCATATTTAAAAAGTCGCATGATATTTTTTTTTATTAGTTATGTTTAATGTATTCTATAAGAGCTTCCTAGAATTCAAAGATTGCCCCGAGGTAAATTCTTCTTGGCAAGCTAAAGAAGTTAGGATTCAGTACCCGCCATTGGTAAGCATCGATAAACGACTGTACATTACCAGTAGTAGAAACTTCTGACAAACGTTGAAGACCTTGCTCAGAATTGAGGAAACCATCATCATCAGGTGAACCAGTAAGTGGGTATACCCGAGTAATGTTTCTCGTGTCCAACAAGTTTTGAACCCGTAAGTAAACGTTTAAGCCCAGTTTAGTCTTAGCATCAGGCTTGCTCAAACGGAAGTTCTTATCAACCCGCAAATTCATCGTAATGTTCCAAGGCAAACGAGCACCGTTGATCTGACCAACTGTACCGTTGGCATCAAGGATATCTGCCTGACCTCTTACTGTGTAAGGACGACCAGATACACCGATTGCTTGGAGGTTAACACCAAACTCGGAGAGGATGTCTTTACCGAAAGCAGTAGGACCATTGTAGCGGCTACCAGAAGCAAAACGGTAATCAATTGTACCTACCAAACGGTGACGCTCATCAAAGTTGAGTGGGAAAAGAGTACGAATCAAACCACGGTTGGTAATACCACGGCGATCATTCGCATCAGAACCAGTACCATCAGCAAACTGCAAGGTGTAGTTGGCAGTGAAGGTTACATTACCCGTTCTTCTCAGGTCGTATTGGAAAGTAAAACCTTTAACGGTACCGAAATCGATATTACCAAAGGTTTCGTAAGTCGTAATGGTAGGAATAAACAAGTAGTTTCTACGCTGGATCATATCTCTCATCTCTTTGTAGTAGACTGCGATCTTCAAGGCTGAAGATTGAGATAGTTTCTGTTGGAAACCTACTTCGTAATCAATTGTACGTTGAGGTCTGAGGTTAGCGTTAGGCGTACGAGCCGCTTGACTTTCTTCCCAGTAGAAATAATCGAGTGCAGTAGCACGGTCGATATTGATACCTAAAGCTGACGGACGCTGTACGAGGATATCGTAGTGAGCGAAGAAGTTGGCAGCATCAGAAATTGGGAAAGAGAAGGCCAAACGTGGCATCCAGTTAACCTGTGGTGCATAATCTTCAAAAGAAGTATTAGGATCAAAGTCAGGATCTTTGATATTGTTTACTTGGTTTTCGTAAAGCTTAGGCGTTACAACTCCACCACCAAAGATCAAACGACCATCGTTTACAGGAGAACCACCAGAAGTATACCATTGGTCACCTTGACGGAAGGCCTTAACCTTATCAGATTCAGGGTCTGTAACATAAACTTTAAAGTCATCACCTACTCCATCAGGAATAGCTTCACCAGGTACAAGGTTTCTAAAGTCTTCAACAGACATTACTTCGTAGAGAGAGTAAGGATCTTTCAACACTTTGGTGTTGGCGTCATAACGGTCAACCCGTAGTCCTAAACGGAAGATGATGTCTTTGTAAGAAAACTTATCTTGGATATAAGCAGCAGAGTAGTTAGGTTGTACAGAAGCTACAGGGAAGGTACGAACACCATTTGCATCGGTAGCTCTAAAGAAGTCATCAAAGGTTACATCGTTACCTAGTTTTTCACCAGTATAACTAAACCCGTAGTAGTTCAAGTCGATCAAAGCGAATTGATCATTGAGTTCTTGTGCCGTAAATAGGTCGAGTGACAATTGGTCAGGGTTCAAACCATCTACGTTTACAAATTGATCTTCACGCATTCCGAGAGAAGCACGGATATTACGAGCAAAACCAGGATCATTTACAGAAGGTGCCAAACCAGGACGGAAGATACCTACGGTGTCTCCTCCTAGCATAGTGTCACCCACCATGTTCATGCTATCGATACCAGCGATACTGACATTAGCTTGCTGACGAGCGATCCGCCAGAGGTTGATTGGTGCCAAATCGTAACCACGGTTGAAGCGTTGTTCGAAGATGATACCAAAACGGATTGAGTGAGTACCTTTATCAGAACCACCGGGGTTCAAGTCAAAGCTACTGCTTACGTTTACTGTAATCAAGTCCTCATCAACGATCTGTGAGAGGTTATATACTTGTCCAACATTTACGTGATTATCCCAAATCTCGTTTACCCCAGCAGTAAAGAAACCGTTGAAGGCAACGAAGCTGTTATCATTACCAGCATCACTAGCATTATTGTAGTTAGCTAATACTGGGTTGAATTCACTAGGAGTAAAGCCATTGAATACTTGAGTATAATCCGTGTGTACAAAACGGAAGGGGTTTTGTTCTACACCGAAAGAAGGGATCCATTCGTAATCAAAGTTACCTACGTGGCCATAGCGGAAGAAATTATCGCCGTGGCGGAAATCATCACGATCATACAAGCGTTTTTCATAACCCGCTTGTAAAGTATATTCAACATTGCTGAACAAACTGTTTTTGGCATTTTCCTCACCAGAAGCAGCCTCAGAATCTGAGACATTGCCTAAGCGGTGACGGAAACGGAAGTTACCACGGTAACGAACGTCGTTTTCGTAGGGGTTGTTGTGAGAGTTAAAAACCCGCCAGTTATTACCTGTTTGCTGACCTTCACGAGGTGTAAAGCGATCTTCACGATTAGAGTAAGAACCCGTCAATGTGATATCGATGGCTTTGCTCAAGCGGGCATCGATCTTCGCAGTCAAATCTAAACGCTCTTCTTCTTCGTTAGGTTGGAAGCCCAACACGTTAACATCATCATTAGTGAGGAAGTGACCAGCAGGAACCAAACTTGTTCCGAAAGCAACTACTGGGTTAGCTTCTAGCTCAGCTAAAGCAGCATCACTAACTTGAAAGATGTCAGAAGCTGGTGGATCATCGTCTTTCAGACGACGGTACTGAGCAGAAACCCGAAAACCGAGGATCGACTCACCACTTTTCTTTTTCAGGATCGGACCACTCAAGTTGGCACTCAAGAGGTTGTAACCAAAATCGTCAAGGTACTCTGAAGTTTCTGCTTCAAGAGCACCAGTATACCTGTTGGAAGGACCTTTGGTAGTAATAGAAATAATACCACCAACTACATCACCATATTGGGCTTCGATACCCCCAGTGATTACTTGTAGCTGATCGATCTCTGATTGTGGGATCAAACTACCGGAGCCAGATACCCGAATACCATCGATGTAGTAGTCGGTTCCATCTGCCCGTGATCCCCGAACGCTGATGTTGTCGCCTTCGTCGGCCTGAGATAGACCAGCGGTGTTAGCGGCCAGCGCCGTAATGTCTTTGGTGGGCAAATTCCGAATTTGCTCGCCAGTAATAACACCACCAGAAGTAGTATTATCCTGTTCGATTAGCGGAACTTTATAACTTGTAACGACTACTGTCGTTAAGTCAATTCCGCCACTGCCACCTCCGCCCAATTGTACATCGAGCTTGTTGTTTTGACCGGCTTTTACGATCACCCCCGTGATTCGGTTGGGGGGGTACCCAATGTAGGAAACTTCAACGTCGTAAGTACCAGGGTCTACGTTCGTCTTGAAGTTACCGTCGAAGTCTGTACTGGTACCAGTAACGTATACATCATTTTTATAGATGATTACGTTAGCACCAATCAGCTCTTCGCCGTTGTCTACATCAGTCACTTTTCCTCCTACGGATGTCTGGGCCATCCCCCAGAAACTCATAAGAACAAAAGTTAGTGAGAGTAGTAAATAACGTGCCATACAGTTGCATTTTGTAAATTATGTAAAAAGCTAGATTCCAGAATAACGCACAATGTTAAGAAATTTAACGTTCTTTTCAAAAATTTTTAAACTACCCCTGTCTGTCCGTTGACAAACAAAGAGGGCATAATTTTTACCGTTAAAATTCACCTAAAATTAAGGCATTTATCTATAGATTAAATCACCATTAATAATCCTTAAGTCAGGTTTCTAAATTTCTCTTTTGTGGGGTTCTTAGTCGTCAATATGACCCTATGAACCTATTTTTACGGTTTCTTGGGAAAGATTCCTAATCCGTGGCTTTCCAAGCTACACCTTACTTCAGGTTCCCAATATCTTCTTCAATAAGACCTCGGCCAAGCGTTGCTTGGATTCTACCGTCCAACCCGCCACATGAGGAGAAAGAATGACGTCAGGCCGACGGTACAGCGTTTCGTAAAGATCCGTCTCTTCTACACTAAAAGTGGCCACCTTCTCGTTCTCAAAAACATCCAAGCAGGCTCCTCTTACCTGATCACTCGCCAAAGCAGCTAGTAAATCATTGGTGCGAATTACCCTCCCCCGCGAAGTATTGATAATCACCACGCCTTTCTTACACGCATCCAGAAAAGCAGCATCTACCATATGATGTACTTCATCCGTAAGCGGCAAGTGCAAACTGATGATATCCGATTCCGCCTGTATTTTAGCCAAATCGCAGGATTCTACTTGTGAAAATTGGTCGGAAAAAAAAGGATGATACTTATCGTAAGCCAAAACTCGGACACCAAAACTCTCTAATTTGCTGGCTAATGAACGTCCGGTATGGCCAAAACCTATGATTCCTACTGTTTTGCCCCACAGTTCCCAACCCCGCATCGCCTCTCGGCGCCAAACCTTATCGCGGACTTCTTGATCTGCGAGGAGAAGATTATTGGCCAAAGCCAATAGCATTCCCATGGCATGTTCCGCTACCGCATTACGATTCCCTTCAGGAGCACTATGCACCGCCACGCCCTTTTCAGCAGCATAGGCTAGGTCGATGATCTCCAAGCCTGATCCTAGGCGCCCAATAAAGCGCAATTGAGGTGCAGCATCAAGCATGGCCCTATCAACGCGAATCTTGCTGTTGATAATCATGCCCACATAGTTTCCCACACGCTGCCTTACCTCCTCCAAACTTATGTTGGGTTCGTATTCACAGTGTAAACCAGTTGCTTCTAAACCTTCGATTAGGAGTGGATGCACTCCATCGGTAATCAGTACCTGCTGCATGCTGTCACGGGGTTGTACATGATGAAACGTAAAGCTAGGGATAAATGCTGGGGCCACGAGGGCAACAAACAGTACGATTTGGAAAATTGTCGGATGACTTACTATCTTTGGCTAGGAAAAATCCCCTTAATGCTATGTCTCTATATCGATGGCTACTTGGAATTTGCGCACTAAGCTTGGTCTTATTCCATGGCTGTCAGAATAATAGCTCGGAAACAACCAAGGCGGATAAATTGTTCAGTAACTTTCACCTCCGTTATCTCCAAGCAGATCAAACCTACCGAGTCGAGGCTGACTTTGCAAAGGGTGATTCTCTACACAAGGCTATGAGTACCGCAATGCCTCTTGTCTTTTGGGGCGATTCCGAAATGCCTCTCCGCAACCTACCCAATCGTAGTAATCATTATCAAATAGCTTCGCAAGGCGCCTTTAAAAAGCAACATTCTTTTCGCTATGAGGATGAGGCGGGCCAAATGCATAATCACGATTTTGAACTGTCAGCTATCAAATCTTTTGCTATCGATGGTATAGTAAGTCAACAAAAAGGCTTGACTATCAGTTGGCAAGGGCCTCCCCTCCAAGCATCGGAGGATTTGCGTCTGCTCTTTAGTGATCGCAATAGTAAAGCGGCAAGTATAGAAATAAAAGGACCAAGTGAGGGTAGCCGTATTAAGGTCTCTGGTGATTTTTTAAAAGATGTGGTCACAGGGCCGGGATTTCTCTTCCTGGTAAGGACTCAAAAGGGGGATAGCAAACGGCGCAACATCCACACGCATCATGAGCTATCTTTTTACACACAAGCTATTACCGTAGAAATCCTGCCATAATTTTTTCTTCCCTCCGAACAATTAGCCAAGCTAAGACTTTTATTTACCGAATTGCTAGTCTGGAGGTAATGTGAAACTTCAAAATGGTCTATCCTTTCAAGTAGTAATTCTTACTTTTTCCTCGATTACCGAAGAAAAATTTGCATTACCTCAAAATCAATTGCCCAAACAGATGGCATTGTGACCAAGCTAGCGTATTTTTGCAGCCAAATTCAGAAATCCTTTAATTATGCCAAGAGATACTTCCATCCAGTCGGTGCTGATCATCGGTAGTGGGCCCATTATTATTGGGCAAGCATGTGAATTTGATTACTCGGGAACCCAGGCCTCCCGATCCCTCCGCGAAGAAGGGATAGAAGTGACCTTAATCAATTCTAATCCGGCCACCATTATGACCGATCCGGTCACGGCCGATCATATTTATCTACTTCCTCTTACCGTAGAGAGTATCGTACAGATTCTCGAAGAACGCCAAATCGATGCCGTATTGGCAACGATGGGTGGGCAGACGGCGCTTAACCTAGCTATCGAAGCAGGGAAGCAAGGAGTTTGGGATCGATTCAATGTTCGTCTGATCGGAGTCGATCTCGAAGCCATCGAGTTGGCCGAAAATCGCGAAGCTTTTCGCGAGCACGTCGTCAGCATTGGAATGCAAGTGGCTCCTTCCTTTATCGCAAACTCCTTTTTGGAGGGTAAAGAGGCAGCACAAAAAATCGGCTACCCACTCGTTATTCGCCCTTCTTATACTTTG
>SPJL01036380.1_pt1 | contig 13452 bp, 6 predicted proteins | sample 3741751 | NCBI WGS metagenome assembly SPJL01 (sample SAMN10925998, study PRJNA522277) | cold seep metagenome | isolation source: Elba SIP-enriched marine methane seep metagenome, extraction at timepoint T3 | place: Italy: coast of Elba, Mediterranean Sea | reverse complement strand
CCGCGACTCTTGCATCCGCTTTTTTCGATACTCCTCTAGCAGTTTTTCGGGATCTTCGATCTTGCGTTGCCGCGCTGAAATTTCCCACAACTCTCGTTGTAAATCTGCCTTGCGTTGAATGAGGGCCGCAGGAAGATTTGGCTGGTCGACGTTGTCTTGCCAATAGCCCAAACGCTTCATCTCCGCAAGGATAAATTCCTCCCGTGATGACTGACGGATTAAATCATAAAGCTCTTGTCGGGTTCTCGGTTGACTACTCACAGCAAATTATTTTTCTAAGTGACGGAATAAAATAATTCTGTCAAACAACATAAATTAAAATAAGGGAAAGCTCCCGGCTATACTTCGTACGTGCTCCCGACCGGAGGGCTCAACTCCAAGCGGTCATTAACTAGTAGACTAGTTGACTTCTCGGAAGTCAAACTGCAACTGTCTACTAGTTAATAAGACCGCACTGTAAAGAGCCGGCCGGTGGTGTATGCCGAGTTTGTTATCACAGACGACGAAACATCGCCCCAATTGCAAGTTCTTGCGCCGGGGCTTTCCCGTAGATTCAAAACAGTAGAAAAGGATTCTACTTACGTTTAATTTTACAACCGAACTTCAGTCCATTACTTCGTACAAGCTCCTGACCGGGGGGCTCAACTCCAAGCGGTCATGCTATAGTAGGCGAGTTGACTTCTCGGAAGTCAAACTGCAACTGCCTACTATAGCATTAGACCGCACTGTAAAGAGCCGACCGGTGATGTATGCATAGTTTGTCAGCAAGGACGACGAAACATCGCCCAAAATGCAAGTTCTGGAAGCACCGTCACTTTTGACGGGCGGGGCCGAAGCCCGGTTGTGTTCTTTATTCGCTAGACACCCCTTTGGGCGTAGCGTAGACGGGTCGCGAGGATATGCTCGCAAGGACCCTGATATAATTTATTTTTCGTAAAAAAGCGACATTGGCAATTGGCTTGTACCAGGCGTTGGTCGCTATCGATGGTCAGATCGGTATAGAAGGTTTTATCGCCATCGCGAACTTCCCCTTTTAATTCGAGTCGATCTCCTTGCTGAGGCAATAATTTTAAGCCTACAGCATTTTGGTTGAGAAAGCTTTGTGCCTGGGCTTCGCGTTCGTTGGCAAAGCGAAGATTCTCAAAAGGCAGTGGGTCTTGACTCAGTTCGCGGACGCGGTAAACGCCTTTGTTGAGATCGTAGATCACCCGGCCCGCTTGGGCATAAGCATTGAGAGCCCCGGCGATGACGGCGCGATCCAACTGTAGCTTATGAGCCAAGTTATCCGCCGTATTTTGCCAATCTTCTTTGAGTGCCGCAAAGATTTTACTCTTCGTAAATAAATCCACCTGGGCACGCGGTGCGAGGAGGTCAAATTGCCCGGCTCGCGACCAGTCATTTTTCGTCCAACCGGAAAGCCCCAAAGTAAAGTTCATATGGCCTAGGTCAGCGATAAAAAAGGAGGGGAGACCCGTACCCAGCAAGTGTACTTTAAAACGCCGAGCAATCGGAATTAAACGTTCAAGGATCAGCAAACGTCGCCGTCCCCAAATTCGAATTTCCGTGGCCTCCGGTCCGTTATAGATACTGCGTGGACAGGTGACGATAGTATTCCAAGGTTCGAAAACCATTCGAATTGGTTCGCCCGGACGGAGTTGAAAACGAATCGAACGAGGGCCTGTTTTTTCCTTATTCCTTTTGAGGATAAAACAGATATTGTAAATATCCATCGGATGCAATTCGAGCTCTACACTTTTCATCGTCATGGCAGAACTCACTTGCAAAAATCCACGGACCCAACTATCGGGTAAATCAATTTTCAATTCTTTAAATTGATCTTCTCGTTCGGTTTGTACCTGAAAACCACTAGGGTCGACCACCAGATCGGTACGTTTATAATTGCGAATTTTTTGAAACTCCTGATACAGGGCATCGGAGTAGTCGATGTTGGTGGTGCCACAGCTAAATTCATCAATTTTATCGAATACTTCGTAGCTGCAACCTAGGCGTCCATAGGTTGATTCGTCTTGGCTAAAACATTCAAAAAAGACTTCATCGGGGTGTACGGTAATCACTGGATCGAGGACAAACCAAGCATCGCGATCTTTTTTGTAGATATAGTTAAAATATTTTTGGCGGGCATTGTAAAAAGGGCCCATCACCTTGGTCATCTTCTCGTTGATGTTTTTCAACTCTGCATTGATCTGATGACTTTTGGCTTTATTTTCTTCGCTTTCTAGGAGTAATTGTTGTAGGTAAATTTGCTCTTGCTCCGCAGCCCATGCCTTATAGGCCTCGCGATCTTTTGGTTTCCAACGCAAGTCCGAAACAACTACCGCATGCAGGGCGGAGATGGCCTCGCGGAAGGATAAATTTTTACCCAAAGTACCTCTAAAAAATGTAGGACTCCGAAGAGTGTCGGGAGCAAAAGACATGCTCGTATTAGAAGCATTACTTGCGACGCTGGAACTACCACTGTATTTGTATTTAAATTGCATGGTCCTACGTTTTATTGATTCGAAATTTCCGTCGCTACGGGGTAAAGGTCAAAAGACTTGATCTGCAATGGCAATTCTAGATCGGGATAAGCTTCGCGCAAGGCCAACATGATTTGGATACAACGCGCCTTATCTTCAATCGAAAAAGTATTCGACTGCCGGGTCATTACTTCGGCAACTAATTGAGCACTTTGATCACTTTTCATGGCCTCCTGATGGAGAAACGCAAATATCCTTTTCTTCGCCACTCTCGATTTGTTTACCCCTGAAAGTACTGTATAAAAATAATGTCTCAATTGCTCGATATTATCCGGCTGGTCTGCGGCAAAACGCTCCAAATAATTGGAAGCAAATTGCTGTAGGGCAGGGGAGGGGTGCTGACTTAATTGCAATAAATATTGCTCGCCATTTTCTGCTTTAAAATATCGAGTGATCATTTCTTTACCAAACTCCTGGACCATGGGATGAACCGAATCGCAGATACTGATAATAACATCAGGCGTCCAATCTTCCTCTGCTAGTTGCGTTCGGAAATAATCAAAGGCAAAATCTCGACTGTCCTCCCATTTAGCATCCATTAAACGTACCGCCTCACCCAATTCATTTAGGATTCGTTCCTTAGTACCTCGGTAATAATCCCAGACCCATTCTCTTACGGCATACATTTCATTATCTCCTAATTTCACAATCTGCCGAAGACTTAGATCCGCCCCGCTTAGGTAGTGATGAAGATAATAACTACCTACTACGTGGGCTGCCTTACGAGGAGCAAAGAGTAAATTGAGCGCTTGATTTTTACCAATACTTTTTAAATGCGGTGCCAAATGAATGGTCAACAAAGTAATTAAATCTTCATCGCGGCCCGTGCCTTGCTCCTTGCGGAGCAACCAGGGAGCCAACTCCTGACAAAGCGCTTCTCCAACATTAGCACTACGGCTAGTCAACCGAAGCACAATCGGAACCACGGCCTTGCGAATCTCGGGATGGGGAGAAATACAAAGCCCTTCAATTAGCTTTATTCTTTCCATCAAGTTTTCATCGGAAAGTCGACCTAGCAATTCTACTCCAGTGGTCCGTAATTCGGGAATATCTCCGTTGATCAAGCCTAAGAGTAACTCTTCGGGCAACTCTTCGGGGCGACTTTGGTGGTGTAGTAAAATCCGCGCACCAAAATTTTGTACCTCTGATAAAGGATGAAGCAAGAGGTGTTGTATGAGTTTGAAACTCGCGTGATATAAAGTAGTTTTAAAATGCTTTTCGAGTATCCCGCCGGCCTGTAAAATACTTTGGCGGTCGGCAGCGCTGGCTTTGACATCAAAGGCATTCATCTGGCCAATAGCCTGGGCGATAATCGTAGTTTGGGTAGCTTCGGGAATAGTGATTTCCGCAAGAGCGCGATCCATCCAATCCTGTACTTCTGGCCAGGGGTTAAAGAGGAGGGCGCTACAAAAGTTAGCATTCTGGAAAAATAATTCCTTTTGGTCATCCACCCACTCCATGCCTTGCTGACGGCCTTCGACAAGCGAAGTATTCAATAAGGCTTGGAGGAGGGGAATGGATGGCGCATCAGCGCGGTACCAAAGCCGCGCTAGTTCGAGACCAAAGTGAGTGCTAACTTTATATTCTTTGTTCAATAAGAGGGTTAGAAAATCCGCATCAATAAGGGGCAATACGGTGCGCAGATTGGCGCGGGCCGCTTTGACCGCAAACTCGTGTACTATTCGACTCCGACTTTCGGCAAGCAAGTGAAGTATGCCGGGTACTTGACGATCCCAAAGTTCGGGGAAAGCCTCTTCGCGTTGCTCGGGCACTGGGCTCGAAGCATTGTGATTCTCTTTAAATATCCATTTATTGCGTCCCTTAGACAGACAATAGCGAGGACTGTTGCGATAGAGAATTTCGTTGAGGGTATACCAAGAAGCAAAAGGAGAGTAATGAGTTGTAATACTATTGGAGAACCAGTTGCCATTAGCATCGCGACCGTATTCGTAACGGGTGCTATTGTAAGATGCTTTTTCATCTTCGTCGGAATAGGAGAGTAGGAGACCTACTGCCAAAGGAACATAACTGGGGTCTCCCAAGTTGCCTTTGCGCAAGAGGTACCGCCAAGACCGACGGGTAAAATAGGCTTTGCTTTGAAAAGAAAAGCCAAGGCGACTAGTACTTTGTTTTATTTCGTTTGCAGTTCTTACCCACTGATTGTCTAAATGGGTGCCACCATAATGGTTATTGATAAAAGTACTTGCTTGTTTTTCGATCTGGTAGGCTAGCACTCCAAGTAGGCGAAAATCGTCGCGGAATTCAGCTGCTTTATACAATTGCCGGATCGATTTAAAATAACCGCTGCCCTGTAGGCGAACCTCACCACACCAGCGGCTTAATGCCTGATAAATTGAAGCATTAGCGCTAGCGAGGAGGTATAGCCGGGCAATGGAAAGATAGGCTTGTTTAGCGTTGGTCAGTTCGGCTTCGATAGCATTGATGATAGCTTGAGCGTCAGTATTTTTAAGGGCTGATTGGTAGCCGGGGCCGAGCTGTTGCTGAACCTGAGATAAAAAGGCTGTTTTTTCTGCTCCACTTAAGAGTGCTAGCTTAGCCTCTTGCAGGATACAATAAAGAGAAAGATCATCCGCATTCTCTTCGAGTAGACTTTCAATTTTCGGCAGGGCTTGAGCATCGCCACAACGCCCAAGCGCCCATGCCAAACTGTATAAAAGGAAATCGTCGGTTGACGAGGGTATTGATAATTGTAAAAGAAAAGGAACTCCATCCTTTATGCGTAGTTCTCCCATTCGCCAAACTAAACGGCTTAGCGATCGCTTATCTCTGCTGTTTTGTTCTTTTTTTGAGTTTTCAAAGCGTGGTATGTTTGTAGATGGAGTCTCCTTATCTGGTGTTTTAGCTCCGGTGAGTCGGCGGAAGATGCCCCAAACCGAATTATCACGAGCAATATTTTCTGGATCTGGTGTATCCGTTTTTGGCGATGGGGCCTCTTCCACTGGTGGCGGAGGAGTAGGGCTTTGGCTTGCCGGTAGATAAGTTTGCAATTCTTGGAGTAAGGCCGCAATATGCTCTGGAGGAAGGGCCCAGGGGCTATTGGGAATCGGCTTAGTTTCCTCCTTTACTATAGGAGTAGGACTTACTGGAGCCGTCGCTGGACTGCTCTGAATACCTTCCCGGTAGCCTTTCTTAATCTTCGAATCAACTAACTTTTGGTAAACCTTACGCGCTTCGGCTTCCTGTATAGGGAAGTCGGTACGAGTACCACTTTTTAGAGGGCGTCCCCGTCGTCCATAACGGAAATTGACTAGAAACTGGCCGGGACCTACTTCGCACAAATCCACTTCGTAAAGCTTGTCGGATTTATCATCGAGGTAGTGTAATTGTATTTGTTGGACCAGTTTCATTGGTGTTTTGTTTTTTCGCTTAACAAGAACAAATATAGGGTATGGAGAGCAGTTATGGAAATAATTTGGGTAAAAATGTTCCTTTTTTGCGAATTTTAACATTTTAATACGCAAAAAAATGATAATTCTTTTTCTGCGAATATCAAAAATGCTCATCCTCGGGCCACTAAACGCAGCTGTTTTTCCTCTGACGAAGCAGAAAGGACAAAATTGTCGGGCAATTCCTCCATTTGCGCCGGGGAATACTTAATTTTAGGGTTCCAAGACAAGCTAGGGTATTTTCCCTTTCACATCAAAAACTCCCAGAAAGTATTATTGTGATACTGACTGGGAAACATCACAAGCGTATTTGAACTAGTGTGACGTAGCGATAAGGCTGCGGGGCCAGTGCTTTGTTTATATTAATTTATAATCATCACCATGACCCGGCGGGCTTGAGGTACGTTTTATTTATCCACTTATTCAAACTCCTTAGTATTATGACCAAAAGAATGACAATTCTGTTTTTTGGCCTATTTATGATCACCCATTGGCTGCCTGCCCAATTGGTGAGTTCAGATCCCGTTTTCCCCAAAGCTTCCGATCAGGTGACTCTTACTTTTGATGCCACCCAAGGGACCGGAGGCCTCGCTGGTTGTAATTGTGATATTTACATCCATACGGGAGTGATTACTTCTAATAGTAATGGTGGTTCCGACTGGAAATATGTCCAAACCACCTGGGGCGTAGAAAATGACGATTGGAAATTGACTCCCGTGCCCGGTGCACCCGACCAATATACCATTACCATTGGCCCCTCCATCGAAGATTTTTATAGCGTACCGATGGGAGAAACCATCGAACAATTGGCCTTCGTATTCCGCAATGGCGATGGAAGCCTAGAAGGTAAGGACCAGGGAGGGATTGATATTTACTATCCCATTTTCCCCGACAACCTGCCTTTCTCCTCCATTTTGTTCGAACCGACCTCCCGGACCTTGATCAAAACCTCTGGTGAAACAGTACCCATTCACTTTGCCGTTTCCGAATCTTCAACACTTACCGTTACCGATAATGGTAGCCAGTTGACGCAGATAACAGGAGATGTGCTGGAATATGATCTGATGGTCAATACCCCCGGACCGCATAATGTAGAAGTGACCGCCGACAATGGTTCGACCGTCATTACGGAAAGCTTTTTCTACCTCGCCGATATTCAGGTGGAGCAGGAAGACTTACCCGCAGGAGCCAAACCTGGGATTAGCTACCTTAATAATGAGGAAAGTGTAGTTCTAGCGCTCTATGCCCCGGAAAAAGACCATGTCTTCCTACTAGGCGATTTTAACGACTGGACCCTTTCTCCCGATTTCCAACTCAAGCAAACCAAAGATGGCACCACCTGGTGGATTCAAATTGATAATTTAACCCCCGGTGAATATTATCGCTATCAATATTTGGTGGATGGTGAAAATCGCTTTGCTGATCCTTACAGTACTTTGGTGCTCGACCCTAATAATGATCCTTTTATCCCCGAGGAAACTTATCCCAATTTGCCCGCTTATCCAACGGACGAGACCAATGGTATTGTGACGCTCCTGACTCCAGGGGCTCCTGAATATCAATGGACCGTTAATGATTTTGAACGCCCGGAAAAGGGAGAATTGGTGATCTATGAATTGTTGGTCCGTGATTTTATCGAACGTCATGATTACCAAACGCTGATTGATACCTTGGATTACCTCACTCGTTTGGGCGTTAATGCGATTGAGTTATTACCCGTCAATGAGTTTGAAGGCAATATTAGCTGGGGATACAATCCTTCGTTTCATAAGGCCTTGGATAAATATTATGGTACCATTAATGACTTTAAACGCTTTGTCGACATTTGTCACTCCAAAGGTTTGGCGGTAATTATAGATGTGGTTTACAACCACGCCTTTGGTCAAAGCCCACTAGTGCAGTTGTACTTTGATGGCAAACCAACTGCTGATAGCCCTTGGATGAATCGCGATGCTACGCACCCTTTTAATGTAGGTTATGATTTTAACCACGAGAGTGCCGCGACTCAAGAGTATGTAGAAGATGTAATGAGGTATTGGCTGGACGAATTCCGTTTGGATGGTTTCCGTTTTGACCTTTCTAAAGGATTTACACAAGTAGCTAACCCCGATAATGTAGGCGCTTGGGGCCAATATGATGCCTCTCGGATTGAGATTTTGAAGAAATATTCCGACATCGTTTGGGACGAAAGCCCCGGAGCCTATGCCATCATGGAACACTTTGCGGTCAACCAGGAGGAAACCGAGTTGATTGATTATGGGATGATGGTGTGGAATAATATGAACCACAATTATACCGAAGCCTCGATGGGCTATACCGGAAATGACCTGAATGGAACCTCTTACACCTCTCGGGGATGGACGGAGCCGGGTTTGGTATCTTATATGGAGAGTCATGATGAAGAACGGATGATGTATAAGAATATGGAGTTTGGAAATTCTGCTCCGGGCTACGATGTTCGTTATGGACCAGTAGGTTTGACTCGGGTAGAACTGGCGAGTGCCTTTTTCTATAGCATTCCCGGAGCCAAGATGCTTTGGCAGTTTGGAGAAATAGGCTACGATATTCCCATCGACTTTAACGGTCGTACCGGTCCGAAACCCATTCTTTGGGATTACCTCAATTCGGTATACCGCAAACGCCTTTATGATGTCACCCGCTCCCTGATCGGCTTGCGGAACACCTATCCTGTTTTTCATACGACTGATTTCCAACTCAATGTAGGAGGTGGGGTAATGGGTAAAACGATTCACCTCAATTCCGACGATATGAACGTGACGGTGATTGGAAACTTTGATGTGGTCGACCTGACGGTAGACCCTAAATTCCAACAGACGGGGGAATGGTATTCCTACTTTTCCGGTGAAACCTTAAACGTTACGGATGTAAATGCTCCCATTAGCTTAAAACCTGGAGAATTTCACATTTATACCGATGTAAAACTCCCCGAACCTCCGACGGGAACCATCCTGACCACCAATGTCGGTGAAGTGGATGGTCTAGTCTTTGATTGGTCGGTAGTCCCCAACCCGATGGTGGATGTGGCTCAAGTACAGTATATACTACCAAAGGCGGCGATGGTACAATTTGATTTGTATGATGCTACTGGTAAATTGCTACAGAACTTAGCTCGGGAGCAGCAGGCCGCGGGGTATCAGCAGGTAGCAGTGACTCGTGATTTGCCTGTAGGGATTTACTTTATCCGGCTCACGGTTGATGGGCAGGTCTCTACCCGGAAATTGGCAGTGATGGAGTAAGAAATTGCTAATAGTTTAGCTCGCTAGCCCCCTTGGATCTTAGGTATGGATTCAAGGGGGCTTTGCATTGTACGGGCGTAAAAGTAGAAAACAATCAAAAAGCGGTGCTACCGACCAGATTTTTTAGATATTGAGCAAAACAATAATGTACCGATGGAGTAAACACTTAGAGGGAATCTTCCATGACCTTCGTATATTGGCGACTTTTAGTAGTTAGCGAGGTGTTAGGGCCAATATTTTACTTAAATACTAAATGCAGATGAAACAAATCATTACGAGTGTATTAAAATTTGTAATAGATAAAGTCAAAAGAAATAAATTTATTCAAAATGTTTTTGAGTCTCCATTTGAGCTAGAGAAATATGAAAAAATGGGCCTTTATGAGGATAGCGATGGGTATAAGCATCAGTTGTACAAGGGCTTAAGAACGAAGATCAGACCGGGTTGGGAAAGAATGGTGGAAAATAAGCCAAGAGATGCTTCTAGTGTGGACGTTGATAGATTAAAATCAAGTAGTTATATCACCATTGAAAAACTGGAAACCACGCTAAATTCTTATGGGAAAAGCATTAAGGATTCGGTGATCTTAGAAATCGGCTGTCATTCGGGCTCGGTTACTTTTGGAATGGCTGAACAAGGCGCGAAGGAGGTGATTGGGACGGAATTTAACGGATATAAGGTGAGTTCCGTTTCGGACGTAGCGGCGGATGATGAATCAAAGTTGAACACGGTAAGTGAATTTTTGGAGACTCTGAGAAAGCGGCTGGGAAATGTTTATTCCGTGGATGGCAATATTAAATTTCTGGATGATGACATTTGCAACTCGCAGCTGAGTCCAAATTCCTTTGATATCGTCTGTAGCTGGGAAGTGTTGGAACATCTTCATGACCCCCGACAAGCATTTGCTGCTATTAACGATCTCCTTAAAGTTGGAGGAATATCTATTCATCACTACAATCCATTTTTCTGTCTGAATGGTGGTCATAGTTTGTGTACATTGGATTTTTTGTGGGGGCATGTGCGCTTAGATGAGCAAGATTTTACCAAATATATCAACAAACTGAGGCCTAAGGAAACGGAAAGAGCACTCGCTTTTTATAAAAATGGGGTCAACCGAATGACCTTAAACGATTTAGATGGGATTTTGGAGGATAGTGGAATGAAAGTATTGGGCGTTATCCCTTTTACCAAAGAGCAACACCTGAGGATGGCGGATGAAGCAAGCTTAAATCAGGTTAGAAAGAATTACCCTACGGCTAAATTATTAGATTTGGCGGCTCCGGCAGTGCTGGTCATTACCCAGAAAGTAAAATAGTATAGCGATGCGCAATCATTGTCATTGCCTATCAAACAATTTCATTGAAAACACTAAATCACTTATAAATTATACCAAATAATGGACTTTTTAAAAAGATTCGATAAAGCCAATATTAATACACTTAGCCTAGAGAAAGGATTGATTGAGCGGCCAGAAGCTGATACGGACAAACTCGAAATCATTAAGCGTCTTTGTAAGATGTATCAAAAGTTGAAAAAAGATGATCAAGGGATTGATGCGCTTTATCAGGCTGGAGGAGAATGGGACCATTATATCAACGATCGCAAATTTTTCTATAATGCTCTGCTAGAGGATAATTATTCCGAGGCCCATGCGGCACTCTCCAATTTTTGGAGAAACCTGCTCGGCCCCATCGTCAAGGAATACGCGAAGTACGAACAAATCATGAATAATGAAACGGAATTCATTGATCGATTTGTGACCAGAGTCGCCAAGAATTATATTATTTGGAAGGAATTATATAAAACGGATATCAGAGAATTGCGCGTTCCTGATATTGGTAACCAATGGGGCCTCCACATCGATGGCGAATTAGTAGTTCCCAAGGCCACTCGTTACCATGCTCATAGCCAGCAAATTAAGAACCTGACCTTGGATACGGAAAATCCAGTGGTGGCGGAAATCGGCGGTGGGTATACCGGCATGGCCCATTTTATGCTGCGCGATATTCCCAACCTGACTTACGTCGATTTTGACCTGCCCGAAACCCTCGTGATCGGCGCTTATTATACCCTCTCTGCTTATCCAGATAAAAACATCCTCCTGTACGGGGAATACGACGATATTACGAAGGTAAATGTCAACGACTACGATGCCATCTTCCTCGGCAATTTTGAATTACCCAACTTTCCTAAAAATACCGTAGACGTATTCTACAACAGCTTTAGCTTGTCTGAAATGCCTAAAGCTACTTCTACCGAATACATCAAGCAAATCGAAGGCATCTGTCGCAACTATTTCCTACATAATAATATGGATAGAAAAGGAGTAATTAACCGAGGCTTTGAACGTACTCCGGCATCAGAATACGCTATCGACGATCAAGTGTTTACCAATATCTATAAACAGTTTGATTTGTTTCACGGCCACGATGGCGATTACAAAGAGTATCTGTATAAAAAACGGACGAAGTAAGACCTTTCCTTTTTCCGCGACTTACACTCGAACCATCTAGCTCAAATGTAAGTCGCGGAATTACTATACATCCACATCTAATTTATCGGTAACCACATAATACCTTGGATCATCTACCGAGTTGGTGATGACTTCCTGGAATTTAGGATTGACTCGGATCAGGAGTGTCTTACAATCCGGGCTGAGGTGGGTAAATTTTATGGATTTGCCGAGGGCTAGGTATTTATTCGCAATGCCGCGCATCGCCTCAATCCCCGAGTGGTCGCTAATCTTGGATTCAATAAAGTCAATCTCGACGGAATCAGGATCATTGTTAGGGTCAAACTTGTCATTGAAATTTTTGATCGACCCAAAAAATAGAGGCCCCCAAATTTCGTAGACCTTGGTTCCGTCAGCTTTAATTCGCTTGCGAGCCCGAATCATCGTAGCATTTTTCCAAGCAAAAACCAATGCAGAGATGATAACTCCAATGATCACCGCTACGGCCAAATCATGAGATACGGTAATGGTGGATACTACGATGAGTACAAAGGCATCTGACTTTGGAATTTTATGGATAATCCTAAAGCTAGACCAAGCGAAAGTACCGATTACTACCATAAACATAACGCCTACCAAGGCCGCGATAGGCACCTGCTCAATCAAGGGGGCGGCAAATAAAATAAAGCAGAGCAAACCCACGGCTGCCACCACTCCTGATAAACGGCCCCGGCCTCCACTTTCTACATTGATAATGGATTGACCAATCATCGCACATCCTCCCATGCCTCCAAAAAGCCCGTTCAAAATATTGGCACTGCCTTGAGCGACACATTCAACATTACCACTTCCCCGGGTTTCGGTCAGCTCATCCACCAAGTTGAGCGTCATTAAAGATTCAATTAAGCCCACTGCGGCTAAAATAAAGGCGGTAGACAAGAGCAAAGGCCAATGGGTTCCAATCGTCCCAAACATGGAAAACAACTGAGTCTGAAAAGTCGGCAAGCCCCCTTTTAATCCTTGCCCTCCACCATCGGTAATAAAGGAACCTACGGTACTTACCCCCAAATCTGCAAATATGGTAATGGAGGCTACAACAATGATGGCCACGAGAGCGGAAGGTACCTTTTTGGTTAGCTTGGGCAATAGCCACATGATGGCCATCGTCAGTCCAACCAGAGCAAGCATGGTATAAAGGTCATAGCCTTGTAGCCACCTTGCTTCGCCGTTTACGGTTTCTTTGAAAAGGCTGAGTTGGGAGAGGAAGATGACGATCGCTAGGCCATTGACAAAACCCATCATCACGGAGTGCGGAATCAAGCGGACAAATTTTCCCAATCTAAATACTCCTGCCATGATCTGTATTCCACCGACTACCAGCAGGGTGATAAAGAGCCATTGCAAGCCTAGGTTTTCAATGGGCGTGGAGAGTGCCGCGCCTACTTCATTCCCTTTGGCGATCAGGTGTACCATCACGACTGCGGTAGCTCCGGTGGCTCCCGAGATCATTCCCGGTCGGCCGCCAAACAGGGCGGTTACTAGGCCCATCATAAAAGCTCCGTACAAACCGACTAGAGGGTCGACTCCGGCTACAAATGCAAAAGCAACGGCCTCTGGTACGAGGGCCAGGGATACGGTGATGCCGGAGAGGATGTCATTTTTAGGATTGGTAGTAAAATGATTAATCAGTCGTTTTGTCATTACCTAGGCTATTTGAAAAGGTCGCAAAGATAGCCGAATAATTGACAAAGTGCTGGCCATTATTTTTTGGTAATTTCCATCATTTCGCAAGGCATTAT
>SPJL01030208.1_pt1 | contig 13469 bp, 12 predicted proteins | sample 3741751 | NCBI WGS metagenome assembly SPJL01 (sample SAMN10925998, study PRJNA522277) | cold seep metagenome | isolation source: Elba SIP-enriched marine methane seep metagenome, extraction at timepoint T3 | place: Italy: coast of Elba, Mediterranean Sea | reverse complement strand
GGCCTACCGCTCCATCGAGCGCCACGGCGGGACCTCGCTGCTCGAGCAGGCGACCTCGGGGTTTGCCGCGCTCCCGCCCGCGACGCCGCTGCCGCCCGCGACCAAGGTCGACAAGCTTCGGGCGCTGGCCGAGCACCCGGAGACGCCCGATGGCGAGCGATTGTCGGCGGAGATCCAGCTCGGGGTTCAGCTCGAGCGGGACCGCAAGCGCAAGACGGAATAGCGCGGTCCCGCGACCGGGTTGGTCGGGCGATGTCCGTAGAGACCAGGTTGCAATTCACCCAAGGGCTCAACCAGCCCATCCAAGTGCAGGCCGGGACGATGGCCTGGATCGCGCGCCACAAGAAGATGCTCGTCGAGGTTTTCGAGCTCGGCGACGAACCGACCGACTGGCACTGGACGATCCACGAGAAGCTCAACACTCGCAGCGTCCCTGCGAGCCACGGCCTCGATCGTGTCCCAGCTCGCGAGTCTGACGCGGGCCTGCTGACGGACAAGCACGTGCGAGAGATCGCCGCCGCGCATCGCCTCTTCCTCGACGCGATGTGGGCTCGCTTCTCGCGGGGCTCGAGCGATCCGCTCGACGGCGAGCGCGAGACGATCACCGTCGAGCAGGCCGCGGAGTTCTGGCCAGTGCTGACCTTGTCGGTCGAGGTCCCGTTTTGGCGATGGACCGCCGAGCACTACCACAACCGCATGGAGCACGCGTTCTCAGTCATGCTTGGTATCGAGAGCCAGGGTGAGCACTTCGACGAGGACCCCTTGACCATCCGCCAAGCCAACGCGGTCGTCCGAGTTTTTTCGCGATGGATGGACACCCACGACGTGCGCCTCGAAGTTCCCAACGGCCGCGATCAGCTCGAGCGCATCGACACGGGGGCCTACGACTGGTGCCAGTTCTGCGGCGCGATCGACGAGGACGACGTCCGATCCGAAGCGGCCGACTGCGAGCGCGCGGCCGAGTGTCCGCTTCGGGCTCTCTTCGCCGCCGACGAGTTCGAGGAGGACGACGCCCCGGAATAGCGGCCCCGGGAGATCGGTCCTCTGGGAGATGCCCCTCCCTGAATATCCAAACGACCTCCGGGCCTGGTGGGCCCGCGAACATCAACCGGACGAAGAGTTCGCGGGCGTCCGCTGCAACCGACGCGGCATCCAAGTCTACTGGCAGAAGGGGCGCAGGAAGCTGGAGGCGTTTCGGCGGTCCGGCGAGTGGCGGGTTCAGCGGTGGGAGGTCACCAAGTTTGGCCCGAGCCAGCACCTCGATGGGGCCGGGACCCTGGTCCGGCTGGTGAGGGAGTGGGTGGTCAACGCCGATGAGCGGCCTGCGTTTTCGGGCGCCGATGTCCCGAGTTGCCTGGGCACGGATGACTGCGCGTGCCGAGCTTGCTCTCCCGATTGCACGCTCGAGCCGACCTGTCCTTGCGCGCGGTGCCGATGGCCTCGGAGGTCTCGATGAAGCCCCGCGAGTACAAGGTGGCGACATTCTTCGCGGGGAGCGGTGCGAAGACCCTGGGGGTGCTTCGCGCTCGAGGAGCAAGCGGGAGCAGGTTCGTTTCGATCGGAGCCTTCGACATCGATCCTCTCGCGGTGTTGGACTTCGAGTTGCTCACCGGCGCGAGGGCTCAGGTCCTCGACCTCTCCAAGGTCACGACCCAGCAGCTCGCCGAGCGATGCGACGGCCGACCCGACATGATCGTCATGTCGCCACCGTGCAAGGGCTTCTCCGGCTGCTTGCCCGAGGGTGTTTCGAACGACGAGAAGTACCAGTTGCTCAACGCCCTCGCGCTGCGGTCGATCGATCTCGCAGTCGAGACCTGGTCGCCGCCGCCCGCGATCATCCTGCTCGAGAACGTGCCCCGCATGCGTACGCGCGGCGCGAAACTTCTGGATCAGATGACCTCGGTCCTGCGCGCGGCCGGATACGAGGTCGACCTCCGTCCTCATGACTGCGGGGAGTGGGGAGGCCTCGCGCAGAAGCGGGAGCGCCTCCTGCTGATCGCTCGGCATCGCGAGCAGGCGCCGAGCCACCTGTTGATGCCTCCGAATCTCGGCCTTCGCCCGATGTCGTCGGTGCTCTGGAAGCTCCCGCCGCCCCTGCCGGGCGGCAATGCGGGAGGCCCGCACCATCGGCTGCCTCGCCTCAGCGAGCTGAACTGGCTCCGGCTCGCGGCGATCCCTGCTGGCCAGGACTGGCGCGCCATCCCTGAGCGCGTCCATGTCGGCGGGGAGGTCGCCCCGCGCTTACCGGGCGACGAGCGGCGCCACGCGGGCAAGTATGGTCCCCAGGACCCGGGGCACCCCGCGCACGCGGTGCTCGCCGAGGCCCGCACGGGGAAGGGCTGGGCCGACGTCGCCGACCCGCGCTGCGGCGGCAACCCCAGCGGGCGCCAGAACGGCCTCTACGGGGTCTGCGCGAGCGGGGGCCCGAGCCATACCGTCGTCGCCGCCGCGCGGGCAGGCTCGCACAGCTGGGCGAGCGTCGCCGACCCGCGGCTCGAGGAGAGGTCCAACCGCCAAAACGGTGGCCGCGGAATCAACGACGCCGAGTCTCCCTCGCACGCGGTCATGGCCGAAGGCTCGGTGAGCAACACCTGGTCCTCGGTCAACGACCCGCGACTCACCTGCTCCCCGCGGTCGGGGACGATGGGCGTCGGCGATCCGGCGCTCGCCAGCTCGACCGTCATCGGCACCGCGGACGTCCACAACAGCGGCGTCTCGATCGCGGATCCGCGATCGCACTGCCATCGACGCGAGGACTCGATCGGCATCAGTGACCCCGCGCGGCCCTACAAGACCTCGGTCATCGGGCATCAGAAGGTCGAGAACAGTCCGACGAGCATCGCGGACCCGCGGCTCGTCGCGCCGCAGGTTCCCTCGCAGAACCGCGGCAACTTTGGCGTGCAGGACCCGGCCTTCCCGAGTTCGACGGTCCGCGCGAAGCATCCGGCCAGGACCGCACCGAGCTCGGTGGCGGACGGCCGCGACCTGTTCGAGCCGACGCACGAGCTTCTCGCCGGCCAAGCATGGACCGGGGATCGCAGCGCGTGGGTCGGTGGGGTCTTCTGGCTCGTCGGCCCCGAGCTCTCGCTCAAGAAAGGCGGGCGCCCAAAGCACGTGATCATCCGGGCGCCGGACAACACCATCCATCGACCGATGACCACGGCCGAGCTGATGATGCTGCAGGGCTTCCCGATCTGGCATCGGCCGGGAGATCCTGCCGAAATGGAGATCGGCCAGGACGGTGGGGTCTTCGTGCAGCTGCACGGCAACAACGCGCAGGTCCGGGAGCACGTCGGCAACGCCGTCCCGGTCCGAACAGCCCAGGCGATCGGCGAGGTTTCGCTCGAGCTGCTCGACGCAGGCGGGGAGCAGCTCTTCCGGCTCAGCGTGGGCGGGGTCTGGGTGCAGCCGCCAGCGCCATGAGCATGGTAGGGTTGGGCGGTGTCCGGTCCAGCGCTCCCGTTCTTCCCCCGCCCGAGTACCTGCGAGTGCCGCTTCAGCAAGGGCCGACTGGTCCTCGTCGACGTCGAGGACCTCGTCCCGGAGGCCTTGCGGTCTGCCGGCGCCGTCGGGCGCTGGGATGGCGTCCCGTTTTTGGTGTCCAAGGTGGTGGGCGAGCTCGAGAAGATGACGATCATCGCCGCGCGGATATCCGAGCCCCAGGCGCACGTCCGAGCTGCCGGTCTCGCCAAGGACGATCAGGCGACCGCCCTCTCCCATCTCCACCACGCGCAGACCCTGGAGCCGATCGATCTCGGCGCGTTCGTTCAAGAGGCGTCGCTGCACCTCGGCGACAAGAACTACGACGACGCGATCGCATGCCTCGAGCGCGGGCTCGAGGTCGCCCAGGTCTCCAGGGAGGCGATGGTGGTGATGGCGTACACCTCGCTGTTCGCCGCGCTCGCAGGTGCCGGCCGCAAAGAGGAGGCGGTCCAAGTCGTCGGGGCCTACGTCGAATCCGACGGTCCGGGCGCTCAACGCCTGCGCCAGCTCCTGCCGAAGCCGACAAGCTCCAGCGCCGAGGGCGTCGTGCCGCCCGAGCCCGCGCCCGAGCCCGGCGACTGAACTTCGCCCGGTCAGCTTCTTCGAGATCGGCGAGCTGTTTCCAACGTTGTGCCGATCTCGGCATGACGCAAAGCGCGCGAGAGCTGCGTCAGTCTGGCGGCGACTCTTTCGCAGATCGGCAAGCTGTTTCCAACGTCTCGCCGATCTCGGCACAACGCGAGTCGCGCGGTCGCCCGCGTTTCTTCGCCGTCGCTGCGCCCGTCAGCTGCGTCAGCTGGCGCGACCGAGTTTGCGCTGAAGGGCTCCACGACCAACCAGGCGAATTCGGCCTCGCATCACGGGACCGTCACGCGATCTCACCAGCTCCCACGAGAACGCGCAAAGCGCTCATGCGACCAAGTTTGCGCTCCGCGCACTGTTCGCGCTTTGCCACCGTCCCTGGTGAGCTCCCGTGAATTCGTGTGGCTATCCCCTGGTACGAGCCTGGTCATCGCCACGCCTGGGGGAAGCAACGACGGAGTCGCCGGCGCGAGCGTGCACGCAGTCTCGCGCTACTTGCCGAGGCATTCCGCGAGGGCAGCCTTCACCTCGGCGAGTTCTTCCTCGCAGGTGGTGGCCTCGGGCGAGCCGGTCTCGGTCGAACTCGTCGCCGAGCTTGTGGTCTCGGGCTCGGGCGAGCTGCTGGTCGGGCTCGGGCCATCCTCGGTGCCGAGATCGGCGCCCGAGTCGGTCTCCTCGTCGCGGGGCGATGGCGGGCATGCTGTGAGGACGATGGCCATGGCGACGATGGGTGCGCGCTTCATCGATCGTGGATAGCGGGCTATCACTGAGGCCGCAATGTTCCAGCTCGAACTGCTCGATGGTCTCCGGTCTTTTTCGCGGATCCCTCGGTGGCTGGCGCTGCTGCTGCTGCTGGCGGCGGCGGCCGGCCTCTGGGTGGCCCTGGGCCTCGAGCCGCGAGAGGGGCACTCGGTGGTGCTCAATCCCTTCAACCGCCGCTGGTGACGCTGCGCGTTTCCACACGCTGGCGGTCGGGATCTGCCCTCCCGAATTCGCCACTGTGTCTTCATGCGCAAGTACATGATCGTCGTCGTCTTCTTGCTCGGATGCGGCCCGAAGATGAGCGGGACCGGGAGCGAGACCGAGACCGGGAGCGAGACCGGGAGCGAGACCGAGACTGGGAGCGAGACCGAGACTGGGAGCGAGAGCGGGAGCGAGACCGAGACTGGGAGCGAGAGCGAGACCGGGAGCGAAGGTTGCGACAGCCTCGGATGCCACTGCATCGCTGGGAGCTGCGCCACCGAGCTCGACTGCTTGCTGGACGAGCATTGCGGGATCTGCCCGGCCGGATACCCAGGCTGCCCCTGCGACGGGTCGACCTGCGTCGTCGGATCTTGCGTCGAAGGGACCGACACCAGCGGCATCGCCTGGTCGATTTGCTGGCCGAACGCCGACCTCATCCCATGCGGGCTCATCCCGTGCCCCGGCGACTCCCATTGCACCGACGACAACGAGTGCGCCTGGTCGAACTAGCCGGTCCCGATCCGTCGGACCTTGAGGTGGGCTTCTCGGATCCTACAGCTCGAGCCCCCAGTTGCGTTCATCCTTCCACGAAAGGTCGTGTCGACTCCGGCGCCAAAGGTCCGGGACATCTTGAATGGGGTCCAGTCGTTGGCGGTCGAGTCGTCCTTCGACTCGATATCGATGAAGGTCACGCCATCGTTGTCGATGTCGATGAAAGTAGCGATGCCCTGGTCCTCCTGGATCGACAGCCGAACGTTGCCAGCGCTGGCGCGCTGAACCTCGCCCCAGACCGTCACTCGGACGTTGCCGATCGCGGTCTGGAAAGTGAGGCCGAAGTTGTGCGTCGCCGCCAGCCCCGTGACGGGGACGTCGTCTTCCTCGAGCTCGACGTAGGTCCCGCTCTGGCCGTAGAAGAGTCCACGTAGTCCATCATCGGTGCGGACGATGAAATCGTTGTTGAGGTCGACCGCCATCTGACCCGGCGATGCGGGGGCCGCCGCGCCTGAAAGCAGCTGGAGCGTCCCCATCCCGACCTCGGAGGTGATGTTTCCTACGACCTGCGCGCCCGCATCGAAGGTGAACCCACCGACGTCGGCGAGGATGGTCAGCAGGTTGGTGGCGTCGAACCCGATGGAGACGTCGCCGTTGAGCGCGTGCGAGTACGCGGCCGAGTTGCCGGCCGTCATGTTGAGGTTGAAGGTCCCGAAGTGGGTCTCGTCCGTCCCCAGCGAGACGTCCATGTCCGCGTCGAGGGTATCGAACACGGTCAAGATTCCCTGGACCTCGAGGTCGCCTGTCACGGTCGGGCTGTCGAAGGTGTAGTCATCGAGGACCTGCTTGAGCTGGTCGAGTATGAGACCGTCGAGCACGACGCCCTGGCCCTCGATCACGTTGGCGACCTCCTCCTGCATGTTGTCGAACCACTCCGGCTCGAGCTGCGTCGCATCGGGTGGCCCGCCCCCCTTGAATCCGTCCTTGCCAAGGCCGTGTTTGTCAACCTCGCGAGTGGGGGTGGTGATCCGCTGCATGCGAGCGAGGCTACCACGCAAAAAACCGTGGCCGGCTGAGCCGAGGCCCCTCCGGCCACGGGGACCAGTTTCCACGGGGACCACCCGTGGTCGCCGCCCAAAGCCTACACGTGCCCGCGAGTTGGGCGCAAGGAATAGGGCCGCGCGGCAGCTGGGTTGGGTGGTCTGATGAGCCTGGAGCGACGCCAACTGGATCTCCGGGGGATCCTCGAGCCGGGGTCTATCGAGCCTCCGGCGCGGCCCAAGCCGGCATCGCCCGGCGGAGCTGGCTTGCCTCGGACCCCGGAGCAGGGGTCGGCCGAGTGGCTTGCTCGTCGTCGCTCCGGCATCGGCGGGTCCGAGATCTCGGCGCTCTATCGCAAGCCCGACGGCAGCTGCGCCCATCCATGGCTCAGCCCGACCCAGCTCTGGGCGGCCAAGACTGGTCGCATCCCCGATCTTCAACCGACGCCGCAGGAGGCCCCGCACCTCTACGTCGGCCGCGTGCTCGAGCGGCCCGTTCGCTCGATGTACGAGACCTTCAGCGGGCGGACCGTCACCGAGGGAGTCACGCTCAGGCGGGACCGGGAGAGCGAGGTCTTGCTCGCCAGCACCGACGGGCTTCAGACCTGCACCTTCGCCGAGGACCTGCCCGAACACCTGGACGTTGAGCTCGGCGAGCCCGGCATCTACGAGGGCAAGGTCACCACCGTCTTCCGGCGCCGAGACTGGCTCGAGCGCGTCGAGCATCCCGACGGAGAGGTCGAGTGGATCGAGACGGTGCCGCTGCATCATCGCTGCCAGACGCAGCACTACATGGCCTGCGATGATCGGTCATGGGCCTCCGTCGTCTGCTTCATGCAGGCTGATCGCGCGCCGATCCACTGGCGCGACCTTGGCCGGGACGAGAGCTTCATCGACGACATGCGGGTGCGCGCCGCCAGGTGGTGGCGCGACCATGTTGAGGCCGATGTCGAGCCGCCGCCCGATGAGTCGCGAGCGACCGAGGACGCGCTTCGGGCGATGCACCGGGTTGCGGAGGATGTGGCCGTCCAGCTGCCCGCGGCCTTTGCTGCGGTACTCGACCGGCTCGAGGCGATCGCTGAGTTCTCCCGGCTCATGCAGAGGGAGAAGCAGCGGTTGCGAAACATTGTGCTCTCCACGATCGGCACTGCCGCTCTGGCGACGATCGCGGACGACGGGCGCGGCTGGTCCTTTCGCGGAGAGCGGTCCCGAACTCTGCGCGCGCTGACGATGGCAGGGATCGCGCGCGCCGGGAAGACGATCTCGACGACGAGGGTCGTCTACGTGCCGGCCGAGCTCGGCCGAGAACTCGATGCCCTCTACAGCCTCAACGCCAAAGCCTTTGCTCAGGGTCAGAGCTTGAGTGCCAAGGCCATCCACCTTGCTCATCTCGCGGCCCAAGCCGCCAAGTCCATCACGGAGTGACCATGCCAAACTCGAACGACAAGAACCGCAAGACTACGCGCCGGCAACAACCCGCGCGCCGGCAGCAACAGCCCGCGCGACAGCAGGAGCCCCAGGGCCCCGACGCCTGGGACATCCTGAAGGCCGACCTCGACCGGAACCTGAATGTCTACGGCAAGCTGCTCTCGAGGGGGACGCGAGCCGCGAGCGAGCCGCAGGTCCAGCGCTTCAGCATGCAGTGCTACCAGGCAGTCTGGAACAAGCCTGATCTCCTCCAGGCCAACCGCGACTCGTTGCTCCTCGCCTTCGCCGAGGCTGCCGTCGTTGGCCTGAGCCTCAACCCGACCGCGAAGGAGGCCTTCCTCGAAATTCGGAGTGGCCTCGTCCGCTTCGGGACCCAGTACCAGGGCCTGGTCAAGCTCATGCACCGGGGCACGAACATCGACTTCATCTTCGCGGACGTCGTCAGGCTCGAGGACCACTTCAAGCAGTACGGCGGAAGCGAGCCGCGGATCGAACACGTCTCGGTCAAGCTTGGATTTGAGCCCGACAACTACGATGAGGACGAGGCGGTTCTTGCCGCCTACGCGGTGGTGAAGACCAAGGGCGCGTCGCTAGCGGTTCATGAGGTCGCGCGACGCCGGGATATCCTCAAGGCTATGAGCATGTCGAAGGGCAAGGGTGGGAATCCCCCGAGCTCCGCATGGCGCGACTGGTTCCCGAGGATGGCGAAGAAGCTCCCCCTCCGACGTCTGGCAAACATCATCCCCGGAGCCGACGAGGCGCGAATGGTCCTCGGGGTCGAGGATGCACAGTCGCGCGGGGAGGCGGTGACCTTCGACCGCGTGTCCCAGGTCTTCGATCCGATCGCCGCACCTCGGCCGGCGAACGTGACCCCCTCGGATGGGGACGCGCTCCGCAAGTTGATGGAGTCGAGCGGTCCCGCGAGCGGTCCCGCGAGCGATGGCGAGCAGGGGCGCGATGGCGAGCAGGGAGGCGATCAAGAGCCAACGTCTGCTCCGTGAACGTTCGCCCGGTCTTAGGTGAGGGGTCTGCCCGGTCTTAGGTGAGGGGAACCCAGGAGCCAGTTTGCCGCGCTGCCCGGTCTTAGGTGAGGGAAAGAACCTGGGAACAGGACCAGGCCGACGTGTGGTAAAAAGACAAGCGCCGCCGGGAGACCTCCAACAGAATCCCGAGCGGCGCGGCAGCCCTAAACGGAACCCAGGGCCTTGACGAAGCATACTCGACAGAGCGGGGGCGGTCTACACCGACACGCGACCGCGGGCCTTGGGGCTCGGGGCGCCAAGCTCTCCGGCGTCGGAGCGGAGCACGCGAGGCTGCTCCGGCTCATCTTGGTCTCGTGCACGAGGTGGCCCGGACGCCAGAGGCAGAGCCCCTGGCACAGCAACCTCACCCTCGCCTCCCGGACCGGGCTCGAGGAGCGGCAGGTCGAGCGGGCGTTGGCGGTCCTCCGGGCGGCGGGGATCGTCGCCACTCGGTTCGGGAAGCGCCCGGGTGCCCGCCGCGAGGTGGGCCGCCTGATCGACGTCAAGCTCCACGCACCGTGCAAGGCCTTCGCCCCCGAGGGCGTGGACGTGCGGAACCTGTGGGCCGTGGCGCGGGCTCTGAGGCCCCGCCCCGCGGCGATGGTGACGGCGATGGTCGGGGCCTACATGCTGGCCAGCGACGCGACACGGGGGCCGCTGGTCGAGTGGGCCGAGCTCGGTTGCTCGATGGCCGAGTGGCGCCGCTTCATCGGGCACCGCGACAACCCATCGTGGTCGAAGCGGATCCGGGAGCTTGCGACGCTCGGGTTGCTCGAGCGCGAGGGTCGCCGCGTGTCCGTCGCCCCGCCCCGCGCCTGGTTTGCGCTGGCGGTGCAGGCCGAGCAGCCCGACCCCGAGCGCCTTCCCGCTGCGCCGTTGCTCCGCGTCGTGGATGTCGTCCACGATGAGCTGCGTCCGACCGGGTCGGACTGGGGCTGTCCATGAGGCGCGGGCATCAGCGCGGGTTCGAGGTCGTCGAGGGCGTCGTCGAGGGCGTCAGGTTCCAGTCGGCGGAGAGCGGGTTCACGGTGCTGGTGGCCACCATCGGAAGGGCCGAGGAGTCGCTCGTCGGGGAGCTGGCTGTCCCCGTGGAGAAGGGCGCGAAGTTCAAGGCCCATGGTCGCTGGGGATTCGATCGCAAGCACGGTCGGCAGTTCAGGTTTGAGGCGCTCGAGATCATGGCGCCCACGACCACCGACGAGATCGTCGCGCGCTTGAAGACCTACCCCGGCATCGGGGGCGCGACGGCGGAGAGGATCGTTGAGCAGTTCGGCGACCAGACCTGGGCGATCATGGACGCCGACATCGGTGACCTCGTGCACATCCCGGGCATCGGACCGAAGGCGATCGCTAAGATACGTGCCCACCACAAGAAGCAGAGCGGGCCAATAGCGAAGATCAAAAACATGCTCATTGCGGTCGGCGGCAGGCCGGGTCTGGCGAAGTCGATCCACGAGCATTACGGGGAACGCTCGCTGGCGATGCTCTCGAATCACCCCTACAAGGTCGCGGCCAGGGTCGAGCGCTTCGGGTTCAAGCTGGCGGAAGCATTCGCACGTTCGACTGGGCTTGATCCCGAGATCGACGAGCGTATCGATGCAGGAGTCTTGCAGGCAATCCGATTGCAGCGAGGTCACGGGCATTGTTGCATTCCGCCAGATGAGCTCACCAACGTCGCGTCTGGCCTATTGCGGGTGCGCTCGCAGAGGGTTGATGAATCAGTCGAGCGGCTTCTCGACGAGTATCGGATGCTTCGATATCGACACGAGATGGTCTTCCTCGCAGGGATGGACCACCTCGAGTCCCGGGTCGCGTCTTCGATCGCGTCGATCGTCCGCCCCGTCCGAGGCGTCTGGGATGTTGGCGAGGTCCCGGAGCACCTTTCCCCGGGGCAGCGCGAGGCGGTGGTGGAGGTAGCGAGGTCAGGCGTGACCGTCTTGACGGGTGGCCCCGGCACCGGAAAGAGCACCGTTGTCGGAGCGGTGATCGACATGGCGGAGCGGGCCGGATGCGAGGTGCTTCTCTGCGCGCCGACGGGGCGGGCAGCGAAACGGCTGGCGGAGGCCACGGGGCGCCAGGCAAGCACCGTCCATCGCCTGCTGCGGCCGATCCCAGGCTCCCGCGACTTCCACCATGATCAGGCAAACCCTCTCCCCGCGGGGCTGGTCGTCGTCGACGAGGTCTCGATGGTGGACATCGAGCTTGCCGACGCGCTCTTCGGCGCCCTCACCCACGAGCACCGCGTGCTGCTGGTTGGAGACGCGGACCAGCTCCCGTCGGTCGGGCCGGGGAACTTGCTGCAGGACCTGATCGCCGCCGCCGAGCAGGGGTTCAACGTTGCGCTCGTCCGGCTCGAGCAGGTCTTCCGCCAGGCAGACGGGTCGTCCATCGTCACCAACGCGCATCGCATGCTCGCTGGCCACGCTCCGATCTCCGACGATCCGAGCCTCGGGAACGCGGGGCAGTTCTACATACTCAAAGCGCGCGACCCCGAACAAGCACACGCGAAGATCGTGCACCTGGCGATGGCGAGGATCCCGTGCGCGTATGGGTTCGACCCGAAGACCGAGGTCCAGATCCTCAGCCCTATGCATGGTGGACCGGCAGGCACCGAGGCGTTCAACGCCAAGTTGCAGCATTGCCATTCTAAGGGTCTCGCGGACAACGAGGCATTCTGGGGTGCCCGCGGACGTCGGTTTCGTGTTGGCGATCGAGTCATGCAAATGCGCAATGACTACGAACGAAGCATATTCAATGGCGACATTGGGACTGTGCTGGAGTTCGACGACACGTTCATGATCGTCGACTTCGACGGCGCCAAGAAAAAATACAAGCGATTTGACCTCGCCACATTGCAGCTCGCATACGCCATGACGATTCACAAGAGTCAGGGTGGCGAGTTTCCGGCGGTGATCATCCCGGTGTTCGGGAGTCGCATGATGAATCGAAATCTACTTTACACCGCCGTCACGCGCGCGAGGTCGTTGTGCATGTTGGTCGGTGACCCGCGAGCAATCCAACGCGCCGTCCAGGCATGCGCGATGAAGCGATGGACCTGCCTGAGCCAACGTCTGGTAGGCTCGGGCAACTGAGGAGAAGACCAGTGCCGACATTCGAAGATCCAACCGACAAGATGACCCAGGCGTTCGAAGAGGTGCGGGCGCTCGAGCCCCACCGCGATCGTCTGGCGACGGTCGACATCCGCGTGTTCGCCGTCTACGCGGCGAAGGACGAGGACGATGAGCCACGGGGCGAAGCCATGCAGAAGGACGGAGATCCGCTCATGGCCAAGATCAGGATCATGGGGCTCGAGGACCGGGCGGATGGGAGCGGGGACGTGCGGCTGCTGCTTCACGGCGATCGCTGGGGGAGCATCAGCGCGGGCATGCAGCGGAGCATCATCGACACCCATCTCACCCGGATCACGGTGCGGATGGAGGACGGGAAGCCAAGTCTCGACGAGCTCGGCCGACCGAAGCTCAAGAAGAACAAGTGGGACTTCCAGCACTGCGGTTTCCATGCAGTCGCCGAACGCCACGGCCGAAGCTCCGTCGAGGTCCACAACCTCCGGGTGATGTTCGACAAGCACGGGCAGATCTACATGCCGCACATCAACCCCGAGGATGCGCCCGAGGATCTGCTCGCGCCGCGGCCGAAGAAAAAAAAGAAGAAGAAGAGCGGGAAGAAGAAGAAAAAAGGAGACCCGACGAAGGAGCGCGGCGACCTCGGCGCGAAGGCCCTGCGCGAGAGGATCCAGTACCTCGAGCGCACGGAGACGATCCTTGGGGTGGCGAAGCTCGAGCTTGAGGGGGGGCCGCGCGACGACGTGATCGTGGGCCTCAAAGACCGCGTCCGAGAGAAACGGATATTGGTCGACTACATCGCGCTGACGAAGGGCAACGAAACCAGCGTCGCGCCCGACGTCGCAGCGGCCGTCCTCGTGACGAGTCGGGTCAACCCGAGCACCGATTTGCTCGACCAGGTGGTCCCGGAGTGCGGGGACGAGCTGGTGCTCGGTTGGGTGCTCGACGATGAGCGCAACCGCGACGAAGAGATGCGCCCGGAGGTCATCGAGGTCGTCGAGCGCCGGATCGCGGAGATCCGCCCGGTCCTGCACTGAGCCGGAAGCTCGCACCGAGCTCGGCGGTTCGAAGGTTGTGATCGTCTACCCCAAGCTCCCGATCCCGGACCGGGCCTTCGAACTCGTCGCGCTCGTGGAGAGCGACACCGGGGTCGACCTGGCGAGGATGCGAAGCGCTCGGCGGCTCGGCGACGTCGTGGCTGCGCGGCAGGCCACCTTCCGGTTGCTTCGAGACCTTGGCCTGTCCTACCCGCTCATCGGCGCGTTCATGAATCGGGACCACTCCACGGTGATCTACGGCTGCCGGCGATGCGCCCAGCAGACGCGGGCGCGCTCGGTTTACCAGCGGGTGCTCGCGGTCATCGAGTTCGAGCGGGG
>SPJL01007124.1_pt1 | contig 13522 bp, 1 predicted proteins | sample 3741751 | NCBI WGS metagenome assembly SPJL01 (sample SAMN10925998, study PRJNA522277) | cold seep metagenome | isolation source: Elba SIP-enriched marine methane seep metagenome, extraction at timepoint T3 | place: Italy: coast of Elba, Mediterranean Sea | reverse complement strand
GCCATAGCACCTGCCATATAATTATACCGCAAACCATAATCCTGACGAAAAGAAGGATCACCCAATTGGTCAGGATTGATTGGAGGAATGGTAGCCAATAGCTCATGACGTTCGAGGTCATTGGCATTATCTGTTCCCAGTCGATTGGCCAAACCGATGCGTCCATTAGCGTCGCGGACTACATAACAGGTTTGTTCAAAATTCCATAAAATCTTACGCATGCCTTCTACGGAGAAGGCTAAGGCCTCGCTACTCCCAAACCATTTGGCGGTGGAGGCAGGACCCTTATATTGAAAAGCATCGGTAGTCGATGTGGTAGTTGCAGTGAGCATGTTTGATTATTTAATACATCAAAAAAATCGCCTAACCGATCAAAACAGCTAGTTGAGTAAGTTCATAAATCCGTAAAGTTCCTTTCCACAAGCTAGCTTCGGCACGGATCACCAAACCTCTTGCTTCTTGTTCAACCTCTGCGATATGAACTTCTAAGTGCATCTCCGAGTCTTGTCGTAAAATTTGGCCTCGGTATTTCCAAACCGTCTGATGATCGTCCAAGTGACGGAAAGTTGCCTTAGAGAGGTCTTGTGCTAAACCTTGCTGTAAAGCATAAAGCTGAATAGCTTCAAAGATCGCTTCGACACCTAGTGACCCCGGCATCACCGGATCTTGGTAAAAATGGCAGGTAAAGAACCATTCGTAAGGTTGTACAAATTTGCTGGCGTGGACGTACCCTTTGCCATATTTACCACCGTCTTTTACTACTGTTGCCTGATCAATCAAATGCAATTGATCTTTTGCCAAATGCAACTGAGGTGATTGAGGGTTGGTAGAACGGAAGAGTTTCATTTTCCCAAACAAGGAGTTCAAGTTAAATTGAACTTTACCGGGTAAGTCTTCGGCTTGTTCTGAAAGCCAAGAGGCAACGTGCTTCCCTTGGTCGAGACCACTTTGACTAGATAAGTCGGCCTTAGTAAAAAAGCCAAAAGAGGAATTTCCTTCGTAAAACTTTTCTCCATCTACGGAGAGCTCAAAGGTATATCGTTGGAGAACGGTCCCGGCTAGATTGGTATGACTAGTCAGTACGGCTCGATTGTGTACGGTTTTACCTCGAAGGTCTACTTCTCTCAACATTTTTCCATCTCCGTCCAAATTGCGAAAGAACAAATCTTTGCTGGAATCACCTAGCGTACTCCCCAAATAAGCTCCAAGGAAACCACAGGGTTGCAAGGCCACCTCCATCAATACCGAGTAGGGCATCACGGGGCTAGCATTTTGTTCGTAATACCAGGCATCAGCCGGAACATCGTACTCAGCGATAATTTCTGGTTTGTCGTTGAACGTATGTCTTTCTCCTTTTACCTCTAAGACCCTGGAAATAAATTGCAGGTCTGTATTGGGTTGACGAGAAAGGTTACGTCCTTCAAAGACTCGGTATTCTTCGCCAAAGCATTGGTGAACGGGGCCGAGGGCAAATTGAGTGACGTGGTACTCGTTGAGTAAGACTTCCTTGTTGAGGGGTTTGACGTATACGCCGCCTTGTAAATTCTCCGTACTCTTTAGGTAGGTAGGATTATCCTTTTCTTGCAAACGTAGTCCAAGATTTTCGAAGAAAACCGCCTTGGTACCTTCGTAGATAATTTCAAGGTCGGCAATAACATAGGGTTCTGGCACCAAGCCAATTTCGCGAACATCCATCCGGTAAATTAATTCGGCAGTTCTTGGTGGAACCTCTTTACGGCAGATTACTTTTTGTGGCAAATCTAAGACGGGTTGAAAGCGCGCATCTTTGGTAAGTCGTTGCATACCGAGGTATAACATAAAGAAACGCAATAATTGCCCGCCACCTTCGGCTTGTAATGATCCGGCTAATACTTCATCGTCGCGGAAATGGCAAGGAAAGTACCAATCCTCGGCCAAAAGGTCTTTTACGGCTTCGATATAACCGAGGCCACAGGAACCACCGCGCGGATCAACTTTGGTAATCCGGTCGAGCATTAAAATGGCTTTGGGTGGAAGGCGTAGGGATGGGTTACGGCCTGCAGGGTCGTAAGTTAAGCCAAAGCATTCGGTTAGATTACCTTCCGTTAAAGCTAGCAGGTCTGCTTGACTAAAGGCAGTTTTATCACAATTTAAAAGAGCTGGAAAATATTGCTGCTTTCGGCTGGCTCTTTCTTTTAGGTAATCATCTTTATAAACCACTCCTTGGCCTTGGGCCAATTCCTCGGGAGAGAAGAAACCTGCACAGCCATCATCCATTTTCAATACCATCCGATCTTCTACATAGCAGCGATAGCTAAAGAAGAAAAGGAGGTTGTCGCCATTGCGTACAAAGCTGTTGATGCTGATGTCGTAGCGCAGGGTTTGACCTTCGTAAGGTAGATCATCGAGGAAGGTAAGGGTACAATCCAAAAGACGATACCGTAGATTTCCTTTAGCTTGGAAATCGATGCCCAAATAGCTAATGAGTAATAAATCGCATTGACCGGATTCTACGGCTACTGCCCAAGGAATTTGTTGGTCCGTAGTAAAGGCGGAGCCTACAGGAATATCGTATTCCGTAGTAATCGTAGAAGGTTTGAATTCATGTGTTTTGGCATTTAGCTTGGTCACCCGACTCACTAGTAAATAGGGAGGCATGGGCAACATTACGCGAAGCTTGTAAGTATCAATAATGGAATACTCCTCGCCAAACACATCGCTGATTTTTCCAGTGGCAAAAGTCAAAAGGTCCTGTTCGTCCCAGATGACGGTTTTATCTTTTAGATACTCCGGATCATTATAATCCTGGATGGCTAAACCATTTTCGCCCAACTGTAGCGACTTCTTTTCTTCAATAATCATATTATTCTTCCTTGGTGTTTTTTCAATTGGTAAAATGTTGGTGCTTACTTCGAAGTTCTTCGGTGGCTCAGTCGTAAAACCATCGCCCCCTCCTACTCCAGCGAGTGCTAATGCAGGCTCTGGCTTTTTGATTTTTTGAAGCGTAAAGGAAGTTTCCCCCAAGTTAGCTTTCACCGCTTCTTGGTAAATGGGGCCACCCAATTGTAATTGTTTTTTCAAAGCTCTTTTGGGCGTTGGAAGGTCTTCAGATTTTTGGTAAAAGTATTGAAGATCGACTGGCACCTCATGGGCTAAAAGCCGAGCCATTAAATGGCAAAGGTTTTTTAAAGCCGTATTTCCTTTTCGATCAATCGCTAAGCTAACCTGTGCCTGCCCCGCTAAAATTTCATCATTCCAACGCGAGCAAAAAGCCCTCGCACCCAACTCTATAAATACTCGATGCCCATCTTCCGACATCCTCCGAATCAAATGCGGCCAATCAACAACTTGGCAACAAACTTCGGTAGCATGACGAGACAAACTCTCCGCCGTCATTTCCAGTGGTTTACCCGTAACCCCAGAGTAATAAACTTTCTCTGCAGTTCTTTCTAAGGGTAAGTTGTGCATTTCCAATAATTCCGATTCCACCCGTCGACAAAAGTCGTGGTGAACCACATTATTGATCGTCAAATCCATCCCGGAAAGTTGCGCTCTGTTCAGGCATTTGTGTAAGGCTTCCCCGTCGCCAGAAAAGATGGCCTCCCAATCGGTATGGATAAAGGTCAACCAAATCCGGTCTTCTTGCGGAGCAATTTTTTCCTGATACCAATGCTGTAAACTTTTATAGCCAGGAATCCCGCCGGGAATCTTTAGCAATACGGATTGCCACTTTGCTTTGGCTTCTTCGGCTGGCATTTCCCAGACCTCCCCCAGCAAGTTCATATCTCCACCAACGCGTTTTTGAAACAATGGCGCTTCGATAAACTTCTCTCCTGTATGACTGGCATCCCAGATGCCCTGACTATACCACATGGCACTCGTTGCCCCCATGCTAAAGCCCATTACCGAATCCGCTTTTACCCCAAGATAGTTTTGCAACAACTCGGTATAAGCAGCCGAAAAGGTAACGCCAATCGCCATCATGGGTAGCGCTTTGGTTTGTAGGTCTTTCTCCAACTGTTTTAAGACCTCGGCATCCAACGCAGTTTGACTACGTGGATAAAGGTCGTTTGGAAAAAAGGCTTGATTGGGATCGCTTACCTTGCTTTCTACATAGTCGTAGAGTGTAGGAAAAGCTTGAAACAAATCCGCCCCCATCATGGGATAAGCGCTCCCAGAGCCGGGATACATCAAAGCCGTTTTTCCTTGCTTACCTTGCGCTTGAGGCGTAAAATAACTGCCTCCTGGAGTAGCTAAAGGTTTGACGCCATTCCAATAGTTGGGCAATAGTTTTTGGTAAAAACTAATTTCTCGTAAAAGGGTCTTTTCATCAGCGGCGATTAAAACGATAGTCTTTCCCTCGGTCTGATTACTTTGATATACTTGACAACATTGATCCGACCATTGAGTCAGTCCTTGCTGTGGCATTGCGGTTTTCCACTCTTCCAAAGCGGCCATGGCCAATTCTAAACTGGCAGCTTTTAAAGGAAAAATTCTTTCTCCCCCATTTAACACGTAGCTACTTGCCTTTGCGGCCTGTGGATGGTCGGCTTCGGAAAGTAAAAGGTGCGCAACGGTACCATCACTAGCAATGCCATTGATCGCTGCGCGTAGGGTGTCTTGGCCGGGCTCTGGAATCCAAGGACGAGCCGCCGTTGGAAAGTAAAAAGCCGATTGTTCAATTTGTTCCTTTTGTTGGGGTGTTTTCCAATTGGGAATACCTGGTAGTAACCGATGGTATAGCGATAAGGCGGATTGAATAATGGCTACCATTCCCGAGGCGGAGAAGGTATGGCCGAGATAAGCCTTACTGCTCGAAACGGCACAAGTTAATGTATCGCCCTGTTTGGGATATACTTTGGTTAAAGCCGCTATTTCCAACTGATCTTCTTTCGCCAAGCCACTGCCCGACACTTCCAAAAGGCCAATGTCGCTTGGCTTTAACTCTTGGGCCGCTAGCACTTGGCTGGCTGCTTTTTGAATCGTCGATTCGGTCAGAACACCACGGGCATCCGTTTGCTGTGATTGTAAAATTACCAAATCATCTAAGTGAGCGTATACGCGATCGACTTCCTTCATTTCTTCGGACCGACGGAGTACGATGGCACCAGCGCCTTCACCGATGGCCCAGCCTTCTGTATCTCTTTCCCAAGACAGGCTCGGCCCATTTCCATTGACGGGGTTTAAGGCTCTACGACTGAGTAGACTTTCTACGCTACCCGTTAAATCTATGGCTCCTAAAACTACCGCATCAACTTCTTGAGAAGCCAAGAGGTTACGCGCGATTTCTAATCCTTTGTAGACTGCGTTTTCATTGGAAGAAATGGTAAAAGCAGGTCCGGTAAAATCCATCAAGGCCGATATCCGGCTCGACATGATATTGCCGATAAACCCAGTATGCTCACTAGGAGAATGATCTTCATGCGCATGAAAAATTCCATTTTTCAAAGCCCTGGTCAACTGGGCTTCCCGAGCTTCATCAAGAGAAAAGCCAGCATCGCTTAAGGCCTTATTTACCTGCCAAGACAAATCCCAACGCCCCATCCGATGATGGATTTCCAATTCGGATTCCATCGCAGTAATTACGGCTACATTGGCCCCTTGTCCAGAAAGCTTTTCCATCCCGGCATCTAACAAGGCCTCGTAGGCCACCTTAAGCAAAAGCGTTTGCTGGTAGGTCAGGCGTTCTGCCTCTTTGGGTTGAATTTTAAAACGGAGTAAATCTAAGTCATAGGATTCTAGCCAAGCGCCTCGGAATTCCTCCGAATTAGGCAAAGGCCATTTTTCACTATCCATTAATAATTGCTCCATGCCTTTCCACCGCTTTTGCGGCAGAGAGCGGAAAAAGTCCTCTCCTTTAACCAAGGCGAGATAGAACTCTTCTAAGGTTTCGCAAGCGCCAAAATGTAGTTCCATACCTGTAATGGCCATGGACTGCTTCGGTGCTTTCGGATTGGTTGGCTCTGCTTGATGCTGCTCCTCATAGGCGGAAAGAATCAGGTGGGCATTGGTGCCACCAAAGCCAAAGGCATTGATTCCGGCATGAGGCAAAGTTCCTTTCAGAGGCCAGGCTTGATTTTCGCGAACCATTTGCGGACCACCAATAGCACCACTTTCTGATTGCACCGGAGATTCGATGTGAATACTAGCCGGAATAAAGCGTTTTTGCATCGCCAAGATCACCTTGATCATACCAGCCATACCGGCTGCGGTAAGCAGGTGTCCCATGTTTGATTTAGCCGAACCTAATAGTGGGACTTTAGCGGTTGGATCTACAAAAAAATCGGCGATGCTATTGATTTCGGTTTTATCCCCAAGTGGGGTTCCGGTAGCATGGCATTCCAGGTAATCAATATCGGAAGGTTGGAGTTCGCATTGCTCATAAGCACGCTCAAAAGCCAGTTTCTGACCTTTGGGGTTGGGGCTTAATAAAAATTTACCCTTTCCATCATTGGATAGTCCTACCCCATCGATAAGCGCTAGAATTTGATCGCCATCGCGTTGAGCATCGGCGAGGCGCTTGAGTACTACCATTCCCGCTCCTTCGGCAGAGGTCAGGCCGCCTGATTCGCTATCCATCGGAGTTGACTTCTCTCCATGTCTAGCGTAGGCATGGAAATAGGAGAATCCCATATGGATAAAAAGTGGGTCGGCACCACTGACGGCTCCGGCGAGCATCATATCGGCTTTGCCATTGTGCAATTCGTCGCAAGCCAGTTTGACGGCATAGAGACTAGAGGCACAGGCGGCATCGAGAGAGAAGTGCATGCCTTTGAGTCCTACTGCTTGGGCAACCAAGGCAGCGGGGGCATTGCTAATGATGGTGTTTTCCAGACTAGCTGGATAATTGGTATTGGCGGCTGGTATTGGAATGTTTTCTCCCGTTAGGTTGGACAACATATCCTCAGCGAGGCTGGCATAGGTTTCCGCAAAAACTTGACGAGAATAACGAGTGGGAAAAGATAAATTTCCCAATATTACTCCGCAACGTTTTAGTGCTTTTTCCTGAGCCCAATATTTGGCATCCTCCAAGGCCCTTTTGGCCACATAAAGAGACCACTGAAATTGTGGGTCTTGTTGTCTTAAAAAATCGGAAGACAAACGATAGCCATCGGGATCAAAGTTAAAATCGTGAACATAACCTCCACGGAGGGAATAACACTGATCGAGCTTTCCTTTTTCCTCATGATAATAAACCTTTGGATCGGCTCCAAAGTCGACCATCTCTGACATGGAGGTCAGGTCGCGATTGTCGATTAAGTTTTGCCAAAATTGATCTAGGTTTTCCGAACCCGGAAACAAACCAGACATTCCGATCACGGCTATTTTATCCTTCTTTGCTTGCTGCATATTTCCAGTACTTATGGATTTTTTACCACTGTAATTCTTTACTAATCGTCACTCCGGCCCGATGGCTTTTGAGGTAAACTTTACCGCTCAGCGCATCAAAGGCGGTGATATCTGCTTCCATCCCAAAATCATTGGACTCTACTACCTCTAAGGAAACGTAGAAGGAACGACCAAATGGCAAGGCATCAAAAACCTCTACCCATTCTGTACGCAATGGAAGGCTCGCACAATCATGAAACTCTCGTACCCAAATCAAGAGACTTTGATACATGATATCCGTCAGATAAGGATTGACACTCTTCACCGGAAATTGTCCTTGTCGTTCTTGCTCTACCCCTGGATGTTCGCAAAGAAGCAAAACGTCTTTTTTATCCAGATGTACGACTTGTTTTACCCCTTGAAAATCTGTACCGTGAAATAAGGTTCCGTTCCGGTAGACCTCAGAGGCATCCTTCATAAATGCTTGTTGCGGATTCGTATTGGGAATCGGTAAAATGGGAGCCTGCGGTTTTTCGCTACTCAAACGGACCACCGTACCATAGTGATTGATGGGTAAACGTGCCGTTCCTTTACTGGAAATGGTCACCTTTACTACAATCTCCTGTTCCTCTTTTTTCTGCTCGGCCAATTCCAACTGATAAGCATCTGATTGTTGTCCGTCAAAAACGATCCCTTTATACAATTTTGCCTGTTCCACTTTACTCAAATGGAAACCAGGATAAAAATCGACTGCTGCTTGAGCCATCCAATTAGAGGCATGGATGATAGGCAGGACCGCATTACCTTGAATGACATGATGTTGTAAAAAAGGATTGGCCGCTTCGCTTAAATGGCGGGTCATCACATGCTTTTGTAGGGGATCATCCGTTGCCGCTTTAGCCAAGGGCAAAGTACCTCCAAGAATCACTTGGGTTTGACCTTCCAACTGCGTACTCAATTGATCAAGCATAGCTTGGGGACCTTCTGATGAAGGCACCAATGATACGCCATGTGCTTCAAATACCTTTTTCAAAGCCGGACTCACCATGCCCGCATCCCAAGCACCCCAATTGATGGATACTACATGAATGTCTGGATGGTTTTGGTTAAACAAATACGCGGCCCGATTAAGGATTTCATTGGCGATGGCATAATCCGTTTGACCGATATTACCATAAAAACCAGCTACGCTTGAGAACAAGACTACTTGTTCGATCTTATGAATATCAATGGCCTGGGTGACGGCCAATAAACCTTGTATTTTGACATCGTAAACAGCATCAAAATCCGCTGCCGTTTTATTCTCGATCAATTTATCCGCCAAGCGGCCTGCACCATGGATGATTCCAGTGACGGGTCCTGTTTGGGGAATGATATTTTGCAAAGCGGATTGCAAGGCCTCCGCATTAGTTACATCGGCAGAGACATAATGGGCGGCAGAGCCTTGACTTGCTAAATATTGTAGGTTGGTTTGGATTTCCCGTTGGGAAAGAACTGCATTTGCCATCCGCTGAACCGTCCGTGGTAAAGGCTTTTCACCAGCAGCTTTTAAGGCCTCCATCGCTTTGCGTTTCAGGGCTGTGGCATCTTCAATGCCTTTTGCCCAAGCTGGTTCTTCGGCAATGGCCGATCGACCAACCAAGATGAATTTGCAATGAAAGGTTTCCGCCATCACTCGGACACAATCTGCTGTAATCCCTTTGGCACCTCCCGTGACGAGGAAGACACTATCTTGGTCAATCTTAGCGGTTAATTGAGTATTGTTTAAATCAGCACTTGGGCGAGTGGCAATGGTAAAACGTTGCCCTGATTGATCATAAGCAATTTCCGTTAGGTTACGATCGGCATCTTGCCATTCCGCGATAATGGATTGAGTAGCGAGAGTAGCATCTAGCTGAGGTGCCAAGTCAATGGTACGGCATAATACTTTGGGCCATTCCAAGTTTAGAGACTTGGTTAAGCCGTAAAATGCACCTCCACCGATGGCCACCGTACCGGGGTTTTGCCGCCCCATCGCACCGTCCATTCGAGTAATACAAAGGAAACTTGTACGATGTTGATTGGCATTTTCAGTAAGACTCTTTTTCAATAATTTGGCCAACAAGAAAGTCGCTTTGATAATCGACTTTTCACGATCAAATTGTAAACCTAACTTGCCAAGTGGAAAACGCAAATGCGGATGTAGGTGGATAAAATGGGCAACGGAAGGAGCTACTGAGGCAATTGCGGACTGTAGAGAAGTTTCCTCAATATCAGCTACTGCAATAACTTCTACTCCAGCCGGAACGCTATTTTCTCTTTGTGGGACCAGCTCATGTGGAAGTTGGAGCAAGACCACTTTTTGTCCACGATCTAAAATCGCTTGACATAAAGTGGCCGTCCAAGTAGTTCCATCACTTATTATTAAGCAAACAGCGTCAGCTTTATTTTCCCAATGCAACTGATCTGGTATAGGAAGCCATTGTAAATAACTTTCTAACCGAGGTACATTAGGATAATTATGACTAGCGAAGCTGGTCGCTCTCCCTAGGGTCTCCCCTAGGGCATTAGACTTTTTTTTTACGAACCCCTCCCCGGTACCCGCTTTTCCAGCGATGTAGTCTACGATTTGTTGTAAAGTTCTTAGCTCGGCTAATTCCTGTGGATTAACGCCTTGGATTTCTGGATTCGCGCTAGTCATTGCGCCAAAAATCTCCACTCGTTTGATCGAGTCGATCCCAAGGTCGGCTTCCATGTCCATTCCTAGTTCCAACATCTCGGCGGGGTAACCCGTCTTTTCGGCAATTACAGTCATCAAGGTATCTTGAATCGCAGTGACTGATAAGCCAGAAGAAGCAGTGCCGTTGGAAACAGGTGCCGCAGGTGCTACAGGCGTGGGAGCTGCTACTGGTGTAGCGGCCACGGGAGCAGCAGGAGTGGCAGTAACAGAAACGTTAGCCTTGCCAGCGATATAATCTACGATTTGCTGTAGCGTTCTTAATTCTGCTAACTCTTGTGGATTAACGCCTTGAATTTCTGGATTCGCGCTAGTCATCGCACCAAAGATTTCCACTCTTTTGATCGAGTCGATCCCAAGGTCGGCTTCCATATCCATTCCTAGTTCCAACATCTCGGCGGGGTAACCCGTCTTTTCGGCAATTACAGTCATCAAGGTATCTTGAATCGCAGTGACTGATAAGCCAGAAGAAGCAGTGCCGTTGGAAACTGGTGCCGCAGGTGCTGCAGGCGTGGGAGTAGCTACTGGTGTAGCGGCCACGGGGGCAGCAGGAGTGGCGGTAGCAGAAACGTTAGCCTTGCCAGCGATATAATCTACGATTTGTTGTAGTGTTCTTAATTCCGCTAACTCTTGTGGATTAACGCCTTGAATTTCTGGATTAGCGCTAGTCATCGCACCAAAGATTTCCACTCTTTTGATCGAGTCGATCCCAAGGTCGGCTTCCATATCCATTCCCAGTTCTAGCATCTCGGCGGGATAACCCGTCTTTTCTGCAATTACCGTCATCAAGGTATCTTGAATCGCAGTGACTGATAAGCCAGAAGAAGTAGTGCCGTTGGAAACTGGGGCCGCAGGAACTGCAGGCGTGGGAGTTACTACTGGTGTAGCGGCCACAGGGGCAGCAGGAGTGGCGGTAGCAGAAACGTTAGCCTTACCAGCGATATAATCTACGATTTGTTGTAGTGTTCTTAGCTCGGCTAATTCCTGTGGATTAACGCCTTGGATTTCTGGATTTGCGCTAGTCATCGCACCAAAAATCTCCACTCTTTTAATCGAGTCGATCCCAAGGTCGGCTTCCATATCCATTCCCAGTTCCAGCATTTCGGCGGGGTAACCCGTCTTTTCAGCAATTACCGTCATCAAGGTATCTTGAATCGCAGTGATGGATAAGCCAGAAGAAGCAGTGCCGTTGGAAACTGGTGCCGCAGGTGCTACAGGCGTGGGGGTAGCTACTGGTGTAGCGGCCACAGGGGCAGCAGGTGTGGCAGTAGCAGAAACGTTAGCCTTACCAGCGATATAATCTACGATTTGTTGTAGCGTTCTTAATTCCGCTAATTCCTGTGGATTAACGCCTTGGATTTCTGGATTCGCGCTAGTCATCGCGCCAAAGATCTCCACCCTTTTGATTGAGTCAATGCCAAGGTCAGCTTCCATATCCATTCCTAATTCCAACATCTCGGCGGGATAACCCGTCTTTTCCGCAATCACCGTCATCAAGGTATCTTGAATCGCAGTGATGGAAAGGCCGCTATTTTGTCCACTTGCGACAGCTACTGGCGCTGGGGCCACAGGTGCTACCACTTGAGGGCTCGCGCTTAATGGAGTCACATTAGTATGATGGCCATTGCCATTTACCGAAGGCGTAGTGCTTCCATTAGTAACCGCAATATTAGGCTTGCTAGTGGAGCCATTTGTTATTGCTGGACTATTTTTTTGTTGCTCTTGCCAAGCCACCAACATGGCCTCAATACGATTCTGTTGAGCCGTAAGATTAGCCATGTCCGTTTGAATCTTGGTGAGCATTGCTCTTTCTTCTGGAGTCATTGGATTGTCTTTAGGAATGCTGGGCGTAGGCGCATTGGCCAGCACTGGATATTTATTCGTTTGCAATAAGTCTTGATAATTCTTCTGAGTACGGTCGGAAACGTGATTGTAACCACTGATCCGTACATTGATTTTTCCAACTGGAGCACTGGGATTAGCCTCTTTTTGGTAGCGGTCAAACTGCTGAACGGGAACCCCCAAAACCGCCAATTGAGCGACTCCTTCCCGAAACTGGCGGTCACTATCTTTACTGGGTTGTGGGTTGAGGGAAATAAAGGTGCAATCTTTACCAAGCAAGGTTTCTTTGGCCAGGTTGGTTAAGATATTCTTTGGACCAAATTCAATAAATACCCTTCCTCCCGCAGTGTAGATTTGTTCGATCTCATCGTGGAAACGAACGGGCTGCATAATATGGTTGGCAAGGTTGGTCTTAATCGCAGAAGGATCTGAAGAATGTTGTTGTCCAGTACTATTGGAATAGACTGGCTTTTGTGGCGCTCGGAAATTTTGAGCGGCTACGGCCTGCGCAAAGGGTTGCTGGGCATGGCCCACAAATGGCGTATGAAAAGCAGCCGAAACGGGCAATAAAGAACAGAGGTAACCTTCCCCTTTTAGTTGATCTTTAAGTTGCTTTAAAGTATCGGTTGGCCCACCCAAAATAATTTGAGAAGGAGAATTGATATTGGCAATCTGAACGCCAGACCAGTTTTGAATTTTTCCTTGGATGGTTGCCAAGTCGGTTTTAACCGCTAGCATGGTACCTGCATCCCGACCGGGAACGGCGGCCATGGCCTGACCTCTCGCTTTGGAGAGTTGGTAGAAGGCTTCGTCATCCAATACTCCCGAGGCCCATAATGCTGTAAGCTCTCCATAGCTATGCCCTGCAAAGAGGTCGGCTTCAAAACCAGCATCTCTAAGGAGTTGGTACATCCCGGCGCTTAAGGCTCCGATGGCAGGCTGGGCAAACTGCGTTTGCGTCAGTTTTTGCTGTTGGGCTTGGCGATCGGCATCATTAAAGGCAGGAATAGGATAAACGATGGAAGTCAAAGGCGCTTGAGTGTCGCTTTCAAATAGGCGATTGGCTTTTTCAAAAGCGGCTCTAACGGTTGGGAAATTAGCGGAAAGCGAATCGCCCATATTGGTATACTGCGATCCTTGTCCGGAGAACAAGGCCACGGTTTTTTCCATTGTCGATTTTGCCCGAAGACGGTACCAAATTCCTTTGATGGGATGCTCCCATTTTACTTGCCCTGCATTTTTACTCATCATTTGCAGTGCTATTTCCACCTTTTGAGCGGCTTCAACGGCAGAAGAAGCTACCATGCCCAAGCGAGCGTGGGTTGCGGGAATAGCTTCCGAGGCGGAACGAAGGGCTTGGGCCTGGAAAAATTCATTGGCCCCCTCCCCTTTCAACTCTTGTAGTATCGCTTGCAATTGCTGTTGCAAAGTCGATTCCTGAGCGGCATTCCATAAGAGAACCTTATGTGGCGTATTCCGGCGGTAAGAGCCTTGATGGTCGGCCTCATGTTCTTCGAGGGCAAGGTGTACATTTACCCCACCAAAACCAAAAGCACTAACACCTGCTCGACGTGGTATTTCACTTTGCTTGCGGAACCACGGGCGAGTAGTAGCATTTACATATAATGGAGAGGTCGAAATATTTAGTTTCGGATT
>SPJL01002160.1_pt1 | contig 13523 bp, 14 predicted proteins | sample 3741751 | NCBI WGS metagenome assembly SPJL01 (sample SAMN10925998, study PRJNA522277) | cold seep metagenome | isolation source: Elba SIP-enriched marine methane seep metagenome, extraction at timepoint T3 | place: Italy: coast of Elba, Mediterranean Sea | reverse complement strand
CCGAATGTCCCCTGGCAGGCATGCATATCAAGCAGGGCATCGATCAATCGGCCAAGGAAGGCGATCCGGAACCGGAGCTGGTGCCCCATCCGATTATCCTGATGGCCAAGGCCTACGGCTTCTGATCCGCCGGAAAGGACGACACGCAGGCAGACGCGCCGGAACAATGCGCCTCTTGTCGTGTGTATCTTTAACAAGCCCGGCCCTTATGCCGGCATAAGTGGAGCAAAATTATGATGGCTGTGAAACGCGAGATCACCCGTGACGATATCCTGATGCCGGAAGCCTATGGTCCGCTGCGCCAGCAGAGACGGGCGGAATTGGTTGCGCTCAAAAAACCTCGCCGGATTGAGATCGGTCCGGTCGCGACGGCCTATTTCGAATGCTATGAGACGATGCTGCATCAAATCCATGAGATGCTGTTCATCGAAAAAGGCGGGGAAGAGCAGATCGCCGATGAGCTGTCAGCCTACAACCCGATGGTGCCGAAAGGCGCAGAGCTGGTTGCGACCGTGATGTTCGAAATCGACGATCCGGTACGCCGCACCAATTTCCTCGCCCGGCTCGGCGGGGTCGAGGAAACCATGTTCTTCAAATTCGATGGCGAAGAAGTCGTCGGCCAACCGGAAGAAGATGTTGATCGGACCACGGCGGATGGCAAGGCCTCCTCTGTCCAGTTCATCCATTTCCCCTTCACGGCGGAGCAGATCGCGAAATTCCGGAAACCCGACACTCAGGTCATCGTTGGTTTCAAACATGATGCCTATGCCCATATGACGGTCCTGAATGAAGCCTCACGGGAAGCCCTCGCCCGAGACTTCGACTGACATTTGCTCCGATATTCTTCATCCCCCCCCCTTTGCGTGAGGGTTTAGGTGGGGGTGGGAAACATCGCTGTCCGTGATACAACGATAGTGGATGGAAACAGGATGCCTTCCCGCGCCGCTGTCCGGCGAAGGGGGCGGAAAGAGGAGCAAAACGGATGTCGGCGCGCAGTCTTGGGCTTTCGGATGAGTTGCATGCGTATCTCTTATCAGTCACAGCCCAGCCGGATCCGATCTTCGAACGATTGAAGGCGGAAACCCTGGCGACCGAGCATGGCGGCATGCAGATTTCGCCGGAGCAGGCACAATTCATGACGCTGCTCGTCAAAATGCTGGGTGCCCGCCGGATCATTGAGGTCGGCACCTTCACCGGCTACAGCGCCATGACCATGGCCCGCGCTCTGCCGGCGGATGGGAAATTGATCGCCTGTGATGTCAGCGAGGAATGGACCGCCATCGGCCAGCGCTATTGGGAAGAGGCCGGGGTTGCGGACAAGATCGATCTGCGCATCGCCCCGGCGCGTCAGACGCTTGATGCCCTGATTGTAGGCGGCCAGTCCGGCAGTTTCGATATGGCGTTTATCGATGCGGATAAGGAAAACTACCCCGCCTATTACGACCGCTGCCTGACCCTGATCCGCCCCGGCGGTCTGATCGCCATCGATAACACGCTTTGGAGTGGGGCTGTCGCAGATAAGAGCGACCAAACCCCCGACACCCGCGCCATCCGCGAAACCAATGCCGAGGTCCATAAAGACCCCCGCGCCGAAAGCTGCCTGATCCCCATTGGCGACGGTCTGATGCTGGCCTGGAAGAAATAGCGGCGCCGAACCCGATACAAACCTCACAGCTGCTGCACTTGTTTAGCGGCTGGTCTGGCCTGCCCACATCCCTCAGAGACCTGCTTGGCCCATAGGATGTCGTCTCACTCGATGCGATCGGCAGTTCCTGTCCTGGATCTAGGCCTGGATGGGTCAAACAAGTCCGAATTTCTGATCTTGGCGCGGCCATGAATTCACCTCATACTTCGCGGGTCAAGGGACCTTGGCGACTTCATTTTGGATCTGGAGGGTAATCGGATGAGCCGCACGGTTTTCATCAATGGGCGTTTCTGTAAGCCGGAGGAGGCCACGGTCTCGATCTTTGATCGGGGGCTGTTATTCGCCGATGCGATTTATGAAGTGGCCGGGGTTATCGATGGGAAGCTGCTCAGCTTTTCCACCCACATGGCGCGGTTGGAGCGCTCGCTGGGTGAGATGAAAATGAAACGACCGATGAGTGATGAGGAAATCCTCGCCACGATGCGGGAGATGGTGCGCCTGAACGAGGTTAAGGAAGGGCTGGTCTATATGCAGATCACCCGGGGCTCGGACGGTGATCGGGATTTCCTGCCCAAAGGAGGGGCGGAGCCGACGGTCTTCATGTTCACGCAAGAGAAGAGCGCTGCGGAGACTCGTGAGAATGATGAGGGCATCGCCATTGTCAGCGGCCCGGATATCCGTTGGCGTCGGCGCGATATCAAAACCGTCGGATTGATGGGCAGTGTCTTTGCCAAGATGGATGCGAAAGAAGCGGGCGGCGCCGAGGTGCTGATGCATGAAGACGGCTTCGTTACGGAATGCGGCTGCACCAGTTTCTATATCGTGAAAGACGGCACCTTAATCACCCGACCGCTGTCCAATGACATCCTGCCCGGCTGCACCCGCAAGAGCCTGTTGGCTCTGGTCGCGGAAAACGCCGTCGCCCTGGAAGAACGCAAGTTCACCTTGGATGAAGCCCGCGCTGCGGATGAGGCCTTCATCACCGGTGCGTCGACCTATATCTGCCCGGTAACATCCATCGACGGGATCACGCTTGGTGATGGCAAACGTGGCCCGGTCACCAAGCGCCTGCAGGAAATCTATATGGACTATGCCCGGGCTGACGCGATCTAAAGCAAATCCCGAGCGGTCCAATCGGACCGCGACGACGCATTTGCGCAAGATAAAACCAAAGCAAATCCCGAGCGGTCCGACCGGACCGCGACGACGCATTTGCGCAAGATAAAACCAAAGCAAATCCCGAGCGGTCCGACCGGACCGCGACGACGTATTTGCGCAAGATAAAACCAAAGCAAATCCCAAGCGGTCCAATCGGGCCGCGACGACGCATTTGCGCAAAATATAACCAATTCAAATCCCGAGCGGTCCGCCCGGACCGCGACGACGCATTTGCGCAAAACAAAAAGCGGGACCGGCAAACGCCGATCCCGCTTTGTTGTCTCAGCGAAAGATCGCCAAAATTAGTACATGTGCTGTCCGCCATTGATTGACAGCGTGGTGCCGGTGGCAAAGGCGTTGTTGACCAGGAACAGTACTGAATCGGCGATTTCCGAGGCGGCACCCAAACGGCCAACCGGGATGGTCGCGATGATTTTCTCCAGAACCGCTTCCGGCACGGCGCGCACCATGTCGGTGTCGATATAGCCCGGCGCGATGGCATTGACGGTAATGCCGAGCTTCGCATTTTCCTGGGCCAGGGCTTTGGTGAAACCATGGATGCCGGATTTTGCGGCGGCGTAGTTGACCTGACCATACTGGCCGGCTTGACCATTGATCGATCCGATATTGACGATCCGGCCCCATTTACGTGACCGCATGCCTTCGATTACGGCGCGGCTGCAGTTGAAGCAGGATCCCAGATTGGTATCGACGACCTGCTGCCATTGCTCGGCAGACATTTTGTGCATAGTGCCATCACGGGTGATACCGGCATTGTTGATCAGAATTTCAACTGGTCCCAAATCCACTTCGATCTGCTGGATGGCAGCAGAGACGGCGTCAAAATCGGATACGTCGAACTTACTGACTGCGATCCCGGTTTCAGCCTTGAAGGCATTTGCTTTCTCATCATTGCCGGCATAGTTCGCGGCAACAGTGTAACCGGCATCCCGAAGGGCCGTTGAAATGGCCGCACCAATTCCGCGCGTGCCACCGGTAACCAAAGCGACTTTAGACATGGATAAATTCCTCTCCTCCCAATGCGCCGCAACCGGCGCCGTCTTTTAGCGATGCATGATACTATAGAAGACCAATGTCATATCAGCGACTCCCGCCATGACACGTGGGGGTTATATGCTGCAGTGCAGCAAAAACAACGCGGTGATTCGTCACGGGGGTCGCTCAGACCCCAATAACCCGCTTAAAGCTTGCGAATCAGCTCCGTCAGCTCGTCGCGCTCAAAGCTCAGGTCTTCAACATCACCAGGATCTTCTGTTGCTTTCAGACGAAAAACGATGGTCCGGACGACCTTTTCCATTTCTCCCCCGATCAATCTGCATTCCCCCTGTGACAGGTCATCCAGGACCACTTCTTGATTCATCATCAGATCGGCAAAGGCATCCATGTCATGCTGGCCAAGGTCGACCAGCCGGGCGTCGAGATCGACCCAGATATCTTCCCAGCGTTCAAACAACGCGCGGTGTGCGGTCCCTTTCCCCTGTCCCGGGGTTTTTTCCAATGTCTCTTCCAACTGCACCATAAGGCGCACGAATTGCCAGACATCCAGGCGAAGACTGCGGGTCCGCCCGCTCGGTTCTTGATTGGCCATAGGAGGGTTCCTGTTTCCTTTGAAGATGCCTTGTCGCGAAATCGTCAAATTTTCAACGCAGTTGTGTAACAGAACAGTCCTATCTAAGCGGTTTCGTGCATAGGGGGCCGTTTCATACCCCGTCCGACATCCTGTCTGACAACCGGCCTTCTTATATGTCGAGAGGATAGCGTTAACCATGGCTTTCGTTGCTACCGATGAAAATGTCGCCGAATTAGCGGTCCGTGAGATCGAAGAACGCGTCGAACTGGTCCGTCTGGCGATGGATAAATTCGCTGTCGCTCTGATGCGAAGCAGTGCGGTTGGAACAGAATCCACAGTCTCGGTTCCTGATGAAGAAACCGCATCCATCTTCCGCGCGGCGCTGGAAAACAGCTCCAAGTCGAAGCCGTCTCACCGGTTGATTGATGTGGTGGTCGACAATGGCTGATCAAGCGATTTTGGAAAGCGTCGATCTTAGCGAAGCTGCGGATGTCGACGATGGCAACTGGGAAATCCAAGCAACCTTCGGCTGGATTGACGATATGCTGGAAGAACTGGACCGGGATCTGGCGAAGCTTTCGCCGCTTAAGTTCCTGAACAGCCTATTCGGCGGTCGAAGCTAAGGCTGTTATCAAACGGGCCCTTTAACAGACGGGCCCTTTAACAGACGGGCCGACAAGACGTCGCGTTGCTGCCTAGTCGCTGACCCGCCAATAGGTTTCTACCAACGCCCCCTCTGGCGGCGTTCCAAGTTCCAGTTTTCCGTCATTGAGGGTCATAAGCCGGACGACAATAGACAGTCCCAAACCAACACTGTTGGATCCGTCCGTCACCAGCGATTCACTTTGGGCGACAAAAGGCTGCCCAATATTCTCGCGGACAGCTTCAGGAAAGCCGGGACCATCATCGGCAATCGACACGACCAACCAATCGCTCCCATTCTGTCGCTGGGTTGCCATGGAAACAGTGATGTCCTGGCCACCATGTTTCACGGCGTTCCCAATCAGGTTCAGCATGACTTGCAGAAACAGGCGTTGGTCAGCGAAAACACCACCAGCCATTGACGGCGTTTTTGCCATCTGAACTCTCGACCCCGCCTGCGTGCAAAGCGCGTCCAAATAGCTGATCGCCTCCTCTACCTTCGGAAGCGGGTCGAAAAGTTCAAGATTGACCTCTGCCTTCCCGGCTTCAATTCGCGAGAGATCAAGCACATCCTGGATCAGCGTTGTCAGATGTTGACTGCTTGAGAGGATATTCTGGAGATATTCCTGTAGTTTCTCCGGTGACTCGCGAAGACTTGGGATCGAAAGCAGGGCTTCGCTCATCCCTTGAATCGCATTCAGGGGGGTGCGTAACTCGTGGCTCATCGATGCCAGAAATTCAGACTTCGCCCGATTGGCCCGGTTCGCTTCATCATGGCTGTGCATGAGTGCCAGTTCATTTTCTTTTTGCTTGGTGATTTCCCGGCCCGACCCGCGATAGCCGGTAAACTCGCCGTCATCGTCATAGGCCGGTCCGCCACTGACCTCCAGATACACTTTCCTGCCATCCAACCGAATCCGATGATGCTGGAAATTTCTGAAAGGCCTTCGCTCATTCATCGCGGTGATCAAGCCTTCATAGGCCACTGGATCAGCACCCGGCGCGCCAATATCATCTCTCGTTTTACCGATAAAGGGCTCCGATGGGCTTCCGATCACCTCTGAATAGCGGCTTGAGAACCAAGAGAACCGCAGAGCCGAATCCGTTTCCCAAAACCAATCCGAACTAACCTCCGCAAAGTCGCGGAAGCGTTTTTCACTTTCGCTCAAGGATTGGAAAAGGCGCACTCTCTCAAGTTCAGGCCCAATGCGCACGGCGACCAGCCGCAACAGGCGCAACACGGCTTCCGGATCGTCCATTGCTTCATCATCAATGACGCCCAACAGTCCAAGCGGCGTTCCCCCCGCACCCCATAAAGGGACACCGGCATAACTCTCCGCCTCCATGTCCTGCAACTCAGCATCGTCCGGAAACAATGCCCGCACGTTTTCGGCAAAGCAGGCTTCAGAATTCCCTATAATCTCGCCACAGGGTGTTCCCGTCAGATTATAGGTAATATTCTCGACCATTTCCCCACGGCAGAACAGGGCCGTTGTTCGGAACCGCGTTGGGTCCGTAGGCGTCAGTGATCCACAGAAAGCATAGGAAACGCCTAAGCTATTGCCCATGCGTTTAACGAGCTCAGCTAGGAGAACAGGGGTTTCCAGGCGCCACGCGTCCAGAGCCATGAACCGTAGAATACCATCGACCGCACCATCACTACCCTCGTAGTCGGCGGCGTTAACTTCCAAAGTTTGGTCGCCCTCAGACGTCGGACCGAGGCCGGTCGGCAAGTGTCTTTCTGGCATGGTTGGCAATTTTCCAACTTATTAGTGAAAAAAGATTAACAGAATGTGCGCGCTTTGCATAGCAAGCTGCGCGCGCGGCCCCAAAGTCCTGAATTTGGTTTTCATGCTCTGGTGCTCCGTGATCTAATCCGAACCCATGGCGGTTAAGAACATTCTTTTCATTATGGTAGACCAACTGCGGGCCGATTGCGTCGGTGGCCTGCCCGGTTCGAAGTTGGCCACTCCCCATTTGGAAGCAATGGCCGCGCGGGGCACACGGTTCACCAATGCCTGGTGCCAAAGCCCGATTTGCGGCCCGTCCCGGATGAGCTTTTATACCGGACTCTACCCTGCGACCCATGGCGCAACCTTCAATCAGGCCCCCTTGGATGCCGGGGTCATGACCATGGGCGATTACCTGCGGCCCTTGGGGTTGCGGGTTGCGCTGGCCGGGAAGACCCATGTCCGTGCCGACCGGGATGGCATGGCGCGACTTGGTCTAGAGGCACGAGAGGACCATGGTGTCACCGTGGCCGAAGGCGGCTTCGAACCCTGGTTACGCCATGATGGTCTGTACCCGGACAACGGGGATGGAATCGGCCACCCGGACCTTGCCTATAACCAGTATCTTCGCGCGCAAGGTTATGACGCCGGCAATCCGTGGCACGACATCGCGAATGCGGGTTTGTCTGAGGATGGGGAGATGCTTTCCGGCTGGTATCTGCGCAATGCCGCCGTCCCGGCCCGGGTCGACCCCGCCCATTCGGAGACCGCTTGGACCACCGACAAGGCACTGGACTTCATCGCCGAAATGGATGATGCGCCTTGGTGTTTGCATCTCAGCTATATCAAACCCCATTGGCCCTATATCGCACCGGCGCCCTATCATGCTGCTTTTGGGCCGGAAGATGTGTGGGAAGCCAATCGCGAGGCACAGGAACGTCACGCGGGACATCCCGTCCATCTGGCCTTCATGGAACATGATGAGAGCCGGCAGTTCTCCCGCGAGGCCACCAGGCGGCTGGTGATCCCAACCTATTTGGGGTTGGTGCGGGAGTTGGATGACAATATCGGCCGATTGATGGCGCGCCTTGACGCCATGGGGCGGCTTAAGGACACGCTCATCGTACTCACGTCCGATCATGGCGATCTGTTAGGAGACCATTGGCTGGGAGAGAAAGAACTCGCCTTCAGAGAATCCGCGCAGATTCCCTTGATTGTCTATCACCCCGACAAAAAGGGGGCGTTTCTCCGGGATGATCCGGTAGAGGCTATTGATCTGGTCCCGACCTTCATTGATGCCCTGGGCGCGCCGGTGCCCGGTCATCGCTTGGAAGGCCGATCCCTTTTGCCCCTTTTGGGAACTGATGCGGCAGCGAGCGGTTGGCGGGAGACACTGGTTGGAGAGCTTGATTACGCCCCCCGGCAGGCACGCCGATCGCTTGGTCTGGGGCCGGATCGGGGACGGCTCTGGTCGGTTCGGACCGATCACTGGCTTTATGTCCATCACCTCGATCTGCCTCCGGAGCTGTATGACCTGCGTGTTGATCCCAATGAATGCCATGATATCGGGCGCGATGCGGATTTCGAACCGATCAGGCGGGAGATGAAAGACAGGCTTTTCGAGCATCTGAACAATCGGCCGGTCCAGCGAACCGCCACGCCCGACTATGTCGAAGCTCAGACCGATGACTGGGATGCCGGTGGCCGGATCAAGGTCGGAATCTGGTAGCCGGTGTTACCCGCCTGACCGCTATTGCCGGACAGGCGTAGCCTTTTCCCGTGCATCCACCCATCGGACATAGAGCCCGGCCAAGAGGCCCAGGGCGGAGCAGACAAGCATGATCACCAACATGGTCATGCCTGGATCGCCGACTTTGAGGGCATACCCGGTCGTCCAGGTTACGATGGAGCCCACAGCCACCGCCATCGCGCCGGACAAGCCTGCCGCACTGCCGGCCAGTTGCGGGCGGATGGCAACGGTACCGGCATTCGCACTGGGGAAGGTGAGCCCGTTCCCGATGCCGACAAAGATGGTGCTGCCGAACAAAGTCAGCTCATGCATAATCCCGAGGGACAGCAGGATCAAGCCTGCGGACAGTCCCGCACAGGCCGCGACGCGCCCGATCAGGATCATGGTTGTCAGGGGCAGCCGCCCCCCGAAGCGCCCGGATAGGAAACTGCCGAACAGAAAACCACAGGTGATTGATCCGATATAAAGACCGACCTTCGACGGCGGCACGTCCAGGACTGTGCGCGCCACCAGCGGTGCGCTGCTCAAAAAGACATAGAAGGCACTGACGGAGAATGCGGCGCAGAGGCTGTATCCCCAAAACCGGCGGGAGCGCAGCAGTTCTGGATAAGTGCGAAATTGCTGTCCCATGGTGCGCGACGGGGTCTTGTTCGTCTCCCCCAGATCGATCCAACACAACGCGAATAACAGTATGCCCAGCACTGCGAAGACAAGAAAATTCGCCCGCCAACCGAACAGTACATCTAATGTCCCGCCCGCCATTGGCCCCAGGATCGGCACAATCGCCATCGCCATGGAAATATAGCCCATCCGGCTCGCCGCATCCTGCGGCTCATGGGTGTCGCCCACCACAGCTTTAGACAAGGCATAGCCGGAAATCACCCCGGCCTGAAGGAATCGAAAGACCAGAAATGTCTGCACCGTTTGCGCCATCATGCAGCCGATAGAGGCCATCGCGAACAAGGCCATGCCGATCAGCAAGACAGGCCGCCGCCCAAACCGATCCGACAGAGGGCCGACGATGATCTGGAGGACCGCCGTTGCTGCAAGATACCCGGCGACAGACAGGTTCATCAGCGCGTAGTCGACCTGAAACTCGACTGACATTGCCCCCAATGACGGCAGAAACATGGTGAGCGACAGGGTCGAGACCGCCGTCAGCAGCACCAGGGTCACCATATGGGGCGGCCTCTTCGCGGCTCGTATCATCTCTCTGTCTCCTTATCAGCATTTGGCATTGGAAAATGATGCATAAAAAAACGCCCCCGAGAGTATCGAGGGCGCATGGGGTTCCGTTATGGATGCCGTTGCGATTAATCGCGACGACCCATGCACCTTCTCCCGACGATGACGAGCATGTTCTGCATCATTGCCAAAACTGTCCTGAATGGTTGCAAGGGAAACCCTAGGCGTCCTAGCTTAACCCGTCAATGACGAGAAAAACGTCTATAGAGACCGGAGGATACAATGCCTGACCAGGTTTACACCGGCCATTGCCTATGCGGGTCCGTGCGGTATGAGGTGCGCGGTGCGCTAACGGATATCCATGCCTGTCACTGCAGCCAATGCGTCCGGCAGAGCGGTCATTTTGTCGTTGGCGCCGGTGCAGAGCGAGAGGCCTTTCACATTCTCTCCGAAGAGGGGTTGAAATGGTATCAATCGTCAGACTATGCCCGGCGTGGCTTTTGTTCCAACTGCGGTTCCGCCCTCTTCTGGGATGATGGCAAGACAGCCATCGGCATCAATGCCGGCAGCCTTGATCAACCAACGGGATTGAAGCTAACCCACCATATCTTCGTGGATGAGAAGCCGGATTATTATGAGATTACCGATACCCTGCCGAAATTCACACGGTACGATACGCCAATTGATCAGGCTGACTGAGGCCTTGGCCGGCTACGCCTTGGTGTGTGATCTGTCATGAAACAATAACACCCTGCGGCTGGTGATTGCTTTGGTGATGCCATAGGTTTTCTGCTTCCCAAATTTGAACCACGAATGGCCGGCATGACAACGAACGCAGCATGGCGATACTGGAATCCGACCGAAATTCTGTTCGGTCTTGATGCTGTGGATGGGATTGGCGGAAAGATTGGCGCTGGCCGTTATGTGTTGGTTACCTATGACGAGCCCGTCTTTCAGGCAATGACGGACCGCGTCATTGCTTCCGCCGGGAAACCCGCCGCCGTGATCAACGGCATCACAACCAACCCCGACTATCCGGTACTAGAGGCGGCCTGCGCTGATTACGCCACTGCGCGTCAAGCCGGCCCCATTGATTGCATCATTGCCTTAGGGGGCGGGTCTGTCATTGACGCGGCGAAAGTGCTTGCGGCAGCAGATGGCGATTTCGCGCGCGTCCGACGGTATTTGGAGACCGGCGACGGTGTCGCGGACTTAACCGCCACACCCATCATCGCGGTTCCGACCACGGCAGGGACAGGCAGTGAAGTGACATGCTGGGCGACGGTTTGGGACAGTGCCGCTGGAAAGAAGCATTCGCTTGCACTGCCGGCCCTCTATCCCCGCACAGCGATTGTGGATCCGGGGCTGGCGCTTGGTTTGCCCCGTGCGTTGACCGTCAGCACCGGCTTGGATGCCTTGTCGCACGCGTTGGAGAGTTTGTGGAATGTAAACGCAAATCCAGTCTCCGCCAGCCACGCGATCAGCGCGGCAAAAGAGATCTTGGATGTGTTGCCGCCGCTGGCCGATGACCTGCAAAATAGTGACCTCCGAACCCGCTTGGGGAAAGCGGCGACCATGGCCGGGCTGGCTTTTTCAAACACAAAGACAGCACTGGCCCATTCACTCAGCTATCCGATCACTCTGCATCATGGCGTTGCGCATGGGATAGCCTGTTCCTTCAGCCTGCCGACGGTCATGCGTTGGGTCGCGGGTGCGGATAGCGACTGTGATGCCCGACTGGCCGCGATCTTTGGCCAAGACTTGAATGCAGGCGCGGACACTCTCCAAGCATTCCTGGAAACGCTTGGTGTTGGGACGGTACCGGCGGATCATGGTGTCCGTGCAGAGGAATGGCGATCCCTGGTCGAAGATGCGCTTGCCGGGGCAAGAGGCCGCAATTTTTTAGGGGATTCCGCCGCTGTTCTGGCCGATCTCTAGGCCTTCAAGAACCAGTCGACAGACGCACCCTCATTAGCCCTCAGCGGGCTTGGCCGCGATCTGAATTCGGGGAGGTGTATTCCGGGTATGTGGTTGGGGCGGTATTATACGCCGTGACTTCATGCATCTTCTGCCCCGTCGTCAGGTTGCAGGCAGAGAGCGCAAAAACAGCCATACAGCTCAGCAATACAATTCTCATGGGGACAATTCCTTGTTCCTGATCGTGCCGCTCCCGAGGTCACTTTCCTGGACATATTCAATGCTACCTCAGAATCAACCCTCAAGGGAGCCCCGTGCTATAGTTTCAGCAAAAACTTAACAATCTTGCGGGTTTTTTCGGAGAACAGGCTCGGTGTGAAGTAACTGCCGGCAGCGCGTTTCGTGATCTCCCCCAATGTCGGGTAGGGCGCGATCAGGGCAGCGATTGCCCCCATTTTCTGACGTTGCTGGACAGCCATGATCCAGGGCAGCAAAAGCTCGCCCGCCTTTACCCCGGCAATCGTCGCGCCCAGGGCCCGGCTCTTCTTATCAATGATCACTTTCAACAGGCCATGGGTTTCCCGTTCCGCCGTGGCCCGGTCATTCTCAGACAGTGACCAGCGCAGAACCTGGAAATTGTCCTCGCCCAGGGTCTCCCGCGCCGTTGCCTCGGAAAGCCCGACATGGGCCAGTTCCGGATCGGTATAGGTCACCCAGGGAGCCGCGCGATAATCCACCTTGGCCCAGAACATCTTGAACAGTGTCTGCCGGATGACGATGCCTGCATGATAGCCCGCCATATGGGTGAATTGATATCCACCGGAGACATCACCGATGGCGAAGACTTTTCGGTTTGTCGTCTTCAAATGGGCATCGACCGCAATGCCTGAGCGGTTAAAGGCGATACCGGCCTTGTCCAGATCCAGGCCATCTGTGTTCGGACGTCGCCCGACTGCCATCAGTAGATGGGAGCCTTCGATGCGGCGCGCCTCGCCATCTTTCTCAGTCAGCACTGCGATGCCGCCACCAGACATGGGTTCCACAGCGGTAACTGCTTCTCCCTCCCGCAGATCCAGGCCTTCCTGAACCAGACGAGACTTAACGATATCAGCAGCTTCCGGATCATCTTTTCCAAGGATTGTCAGCATTTCGACAACCGTGACCTTCGCCCCCAATCGCCGATGGGCTTGCGCCATTTCCAGGCCAATCGGCCCGCCGCCGATCACCACCAGATGCTCGATTGGTGCGGCATTATCGAAGATTGTCTCGTTGGTGAAGTAAGGTGTCTTGTCGAGCCCTGGGATCGGCGGCACGAAAGGACTGGATCCGGTCGCGACCACAAAATGCTTCGCTTTGATTTCCTTATCGCCGGCAACAACCCGATCACGCCCTGCGAAACGCCCTGTAGCCTGGATGACCGTGACGCCAAGTCCCTCGAAACGTTCGACAGAATCATGCGGGGCAATGGACGCGACGACATCCTGCACATGGTCCCGCACCTTGGACCAATCGATAACCGGCTCGGAGGCGAGGACACCGAAGCGCCCAGAGGAACGATGGGCTTCCGCGGCATGACCGGCGGCTAACAGCGCCTTGGACGGGACACACCCATAATTCAGGCAATCGCCCCCCATCAGCCCTTTTTCGATCAGCACCACTCGGGCACCCATCTGCACGGCGCCCGCCGCCACACTAAGTCCGCCGGAGCCTGCGCCGATCACACAGATATCTGTTTCAATCTTTTCCATCGTTTTCCCAAACAGTCGTCTCTCCGCCGACTACTTAGGCTGCGGAGTGGGTCTGGGGAAATCACAAGGCCGTCAGTGGATCGTTATAGGCTTTCGTCGGCCCCAATCCCCGTGCCCAGACCGCCACCCCCCGGCAGGTTCAACAGAACACGCCGAT
>SPJL01014018.1_pt1 | contig 13564 bp, 15 predicted proteins | sample 3741751 | NCBI WGS metagenome assembly SPJL01 (sample SAMN10925998, study PRJNA522277) | cold seep metagenome | isolation source: Elba SIP-enriched marine methane seep metagenome, extraction at timepoint T3 | place: Italy: coast of Elba, Mediterranean Sea | reverse complement strand
TTGGATGTTTCTATTCAGGCGCAGATTCTACAGCTGTTGAAAGATTTGCAATCTGAGATGGGGCTGAGTTATGTGTTCATCACACATGATTTACGCGTGGTACGTCATATCGCAGACGATGTGCTGGTCATGCGACAGGGGCAAGTAGTGGAGTCTGGTTCTGTTGAGGCGATATATCAGCACCCACAGATGGAATATACAAAAGATTTATTAGCATCGATCCCAGGCCGGCGAAAGCTGTCGGCATCGATGTAAGAACATGTGAGATAGAAGTTAATTAGAGGAAAGTGTCATGGCACTAGATTTAGAAGAGCAAGAACAAATTGATGAGTTAAAAAGCTGGTGGAATAAAAACGGCAAGATGGTGACTACTGTATTGGTTGCAGCACTGGTGGCGTTCGTTGCATTTAAAGCTTGGCATTACTGGCAGCATCAGCAAGCACTCAAAGCCTCTGCGCTTTATCAAGATTTATTGGTGACAGAAACCAGAGATATTGAAGCGATCACAGAAAAAACCGCAGTGCTTACGAGTGACTATGCTGGGACGCCTTATGCCGGAAGAGCAGCACTCTATGCTGCAAAATTACAGTACCAAGCTAAGGATAGTGAAGCGGCCACAACACGATTAAACTGGGCAATGGAACATGCACAAGAAAAGGCCATTAGCGCGATGGCTCGTTTTGAAGCAGCATCATTACTGGTCGAAGCAAAAGAATATGACAAAGCCTTGAGCTTACTGGATGCGAACTTGAGTGCTGGTTTTGATGGTCTCTTTTGGGACCTTAGAGGTGATATTTTAGCGACGCAGGGTAAAACCAAAGAAGCAAAAGCTGCTTATGAGCGTGCATTAACCAAATTGAATGCTGCGGGTAAGTATCGCTTGATCACTGAGCAAAAATTGGCAGCATTAGGATAATAGTTAAGTTACGGTGACCGCCGTAATGGTGTGGAGTTTTTAATGGGTTTAACGAATAAAACAACAAGATTCAGTTTTATAGTGTTGCTAGTAGCAGGATTCTTGCTCTCTGGGTGTAGTAGTGTGGGTGAGCTAAAAAATAGGGTTACAACTAGCATTTTTGGCCGTGAAGATCCCAATCCACCCGAGCCTTTAGAAAAAATACTCATTACACAAAATGCACGTTTGTTGTGGCAGTATGAAGTTGGCGAAGCAGGAGGTTTTGAGTTCTCTCCGAATTATGTAGATGGTTATGTCTATGCAGCGAGTACAGCTGGCGGCATCCATAAAATTGACGAAGTCAGTGGTGAGGCCGCTTGGACTGTAAAAGTTGATGAAATGATTTCGGGAGGCGTAGGCGTAGGCGATAACTTGGTGATGGTTGGCTCGCAGCGTGGTACTTTATACGCATATTCAACCGATGGACAGCCTGTTTGGAAATCGCATCTAAGCAGTGAGATATTAAGTGCGCCAGTGTATTTTGATGGTCTAGTCATTGTGAGAACTGGTGATAGCAAAATCTATGGCATTGATGCAAATGATGGTAACCGCCGCTGGGTCTATAACCGTAGAGGGCCAGCGCTTACAGTACGCAGTAGTGCCGGCGTCGTGGTCGATGGTGGCGCGGTTTATGCAGGATTTGCTGGAGGTAAATTAATCGCATTGCGTGCTGATAATGGTAAATTGCTTTGGGAGACTGCAGTTGCTCAACCTAAAGGCGTGACCGAGATTGAGCGTATCGCTGATATCACCAGTGTGCCAATGATCGATGAGGCTGTTGTTTATGCGGTTGCTTATCAGGGTAAAGTGGCCGCAGTTGATCGCTTATCTGGACGTATTATCTGGAGCCGTTTGCTTTCTAGCTTGAATGGTCTTGCCGTTGAGGATGGTCGTATTTATGTCGCACAGGCTGAAGGTTCTTTGTATTCTCTAGGTGAAGAAAAGGGCAAATCATACTGGCGTCAGGCCAATCTTAAAAATCGTCAATTAAGCCAGCCTTTGCCAATGGGCAATGTGATAGCTGTTGGTGATGTCGAAGGTTATGTGCATTTGATTGATCATGACGAAGGCGCTTTTGTAGGTCGGGCGCAGATGGATCAAAGCCCGATTATGCCAATCATGAAACAGCTGAATGGCTCAACGCTTGTAGTGCAAAACCGTAAAGGCCAGCTGTACGCGATTGCGTTAGAGCAGTAGTTTTTTTAAAGCGGCTTTGTGCATGTTCCGCGCCGCTGATGTCTATTAACTTGATCCGAGCTGATAAATGCTACCCACCATTGTGCTAGTTGGCCGACCTAATGTCGGCAAATCGACTTTATTCAATCGCCTGACTAAAACCAGAGATGCGTTGGTAGCCGATTTTCCTGGTTTAACGCGCGATCGTCATTATGGTCGCGGTGTGGCTGCTAGTAGACCTTACCTAGTCGTTGATACAGGTGGTTTTGAGCCATTAACAGATCATGGCATCTTAAAGGCGATGGCTTCTCAGACACTGCAAGCCATTGACGAGGCGGATGTCATTATCTATCTTGTCGATGGCAGGCAAGGTATCACCCCTCAAGATATCGAGATAGCGAATCGTTTGAGGCGTGTTGATCAGCCTGTTTTGCTAGCGGTTAACAAAACAGAAGGCATGCAAAAGGCAGTTGTCAGTGCTGATTTTTATGAGCTTGGTCTGGGCGATCCATTGTCTGTCTCTTCGTCTCACGGCGATGGCATCAAAGACATCATCGAGCTAGCCTTAAGCAAAGCTGAAGATATTCCTGTTGAAGAAGAGTCTAAACACGGCATCCCAAAAGTTGCGATTGTCGGTAAGCCCAATGTTGGTAAATCAACATTAGTCAATGCTTTGTTGGGTGAGGATCGTGTGATCGCTTTTGATCAGCCTGGCACTACGCGCGATTCGATCACGATTGAACTCACCCGAGATGATAAACCGTATCTGCTGATTGACACTGCTGGCATACGCAAGCGTGGTAAGGTGAATGAGAAAGTAGAAAAATTCTCAGTGATTAAAACCATTCAATCGATTGAAGACGCAAATGTTGTGATTCTGGTTGTAGATGCGAAAGAGGGTATCACTGAGCAGGATGCACATGTTGCTGCTTATATTCTGGATGCTGGGCGTGCACTGGTGGTAGCCATTAATAAATGGGATGGTTTGGTTGACGAAAAACGCGAGTGGGTAAAACGTGAAGTTGATCGCAAGTTTGCTTTTTTAGACTTTGCTGATTTTCACTATATTTCAGCTTTGCGCAAGCGTGGTTTAACACCGCTATTTAATTCCGTGAATAAAGCGTATGCTTCTGCATTTGCAACATTAGCCACCCCTTTATTAACGCGAGTACTCAATGATGCTACGCAACAACATCAACCACCCATCAGCAAAGGTATTAGACCTAAGTTGCGCTACGCACATCAGGGCGGCACTAATCCTCCAATCGTTGTGGTTCATGGTAACCATCTTGATGCGATTAAAGATGCATATACAAAATTTTTATCCAAGACCTTTCGTCGCACATTTCAGTTGACAGGTACACCTTTGCGGATTCAATATAATCAGGGTGATAATCCATTTGTTAAGGATCAACCCGAGCGTAAACGTGGTGAAGGCATCGTGTCCATGCGTAAGCGAAAGAATGCTTTACGTGAAAAAATGAAAGCCAGAAATGCTGAAGGTCAGCGAAAGAAAAAACGATCGTTTAAACCGAAAAAGCGATCCTAGTTGAGGGGTGTTTATGAAGAGTCATTGGTTGGTTGGTGTGTTGTTATTAACTGTGCAAGCTGGAGTTGTTGCAGAAGAGCGCAGGGCGGTTGTTGACCTGACTACACAGCAGTATCGTGTGGAATCTTTGCAAAATGAACACTATCAATTAAAACTAAAGCAACAAGGCCTTAAGGAAAAGTACAGTAAGCAAAAAACTAGGGTTGAGTCGCTTGAAAAAAGTCTTGCAGAGGCAAAGAAGATATTGGCTAGTAACAAAGCTGCGCTAGATAAGCAGACTAAAACCATGAAGGCCTTTGATAAAAAGCTTGCTGTAGAAGAGCAAAAGCTCAACGAGATTTGGGATCAAAAGCATCGTCGTCAAAAATAGGCGATACTAATGATGTAATGGTCTAATAGTCAGCAGAGCATTACTCCAGCGGAGGTTTTTCTTTGCTTGGGTCCTCTTTGGGTAGTTTGTAACCATCAGCCACATAGGCTGGGCCTTTCATAATGATGACGACAATACAGCCAATAAAAGCGGCACCAGAAAAAAAGAAATAACTAAAAAACAGACCCAAAAAAGAGTAAATCACTTTTTGCTGTGCCGCATTCGATGGCGCTGCATCTTGGTAGAAATACAAGCCAGCCAATAGCAGTACAATGCAGCCAACTAAAAACATTTTTGGTAAGCGTTTAAACAACCACCATTCAAGGCCAGTCGGACCACGTTGAAAGCCGGATAGTTTTTTAAAGTATTTGCTCATAACGGGTTGATCTTGTTTGTCATCATTAAGTTCAGTTTCAACCACATCTCTACTTAACTTAATCCACTAAAAAATATTGATATCTTCCCAGACTTTCCACCATTTACTTTTCTCTTTCGGTGCATGAGGTTTCAAGAACTGACTGTCTGGGTAGTTGGTTTTAAGCACGCGTAAGGTATCTGCTTGCAAATCCTGCATACTCATATACTCATAAGCACTGACCATAATCACTAGCGCTTCTTCTATGTTCGCAGCTTGCGGGTAGTTTTCGACAACATATTTTGCGCGGTTCAGTGCTGCAACATAGGCCTTACGCTTCATATAGTATTTAGCCACAAACAGTTCATGCTCAGCGAGACTGTTGGTCAAATACACCATGCGTTCTGTCGCGTCGTTGACGTACTTACTTTTTGGAAAGCGATTAACGAGGTCTTTGAAAGTAATAAACGCATCACGCATGGCTCTAGGGTCGCGGTCACTGATGTTTTGCTTTGTGATCTTTTCGACAATGCCGCGCTCAGTAAAGATGGCTAAGCCTTTTAGATAATATGCATAGTCAACATTAGGGTGGTTGGGATGCAGCTTGATAAAGCGGTCTGCTGAGGCTACACACAATACTGGGTCACTGCGCTTGTAATAGGCATAAGCGATTTCAAGCTGGGCTTGCGCTGCATACACGCCATTAGGATAACGGGACTCCAGCTTTTCAAAGTAGCGAATCGCTGTCTCATAATCCTGGTCACGCATCTTAGCTGAAGCCTCTTCATAAATGCGCTTGGGAGACCAACCTTTGGTTTCGTCTAGTTCAGTAGGATCACCAAAAATTGCACAACCATTGAGAAATAAGGCCATGACGAAAATTAAGATATACTGCATGCAAAATCACCCTTGATTAATTAAGCTACAATTATAACTGATGAATGACGCGACTGACATAACTCTTGAGATTCCAGACCACTTAGGTGGCAAACGGCTAGACTTGGCTTTGCAGCAACTATTACCAGAATACTCACGCTCGCGCTTGCAAAGTTGGATTAAAGAGGGATTTGTCTTAGTCAATGATGCCGCTTGTACCGCTAAAACCAAAGTCTGGGGCGGGGAACAAATCTTAGTCAAAGTGCAGCCTGATCCAGCAAGCTTGGCGTTTGAACCTGAAGATATCCCATTAGACATTGTGTTTGAAGATGACCATATCATGGTGATCAATAAACATGCAGGCTTAGTTGTGCATCCTGCCGCAGGTAACTGGCAGGGGACTTTGTTAAATGGCTTATTACATTATGCCCCTGCGTTAAAAAACGTTCCAAGAGCAGGTATTGTTCATCGGCTGGATAAAGATACCAGTGGTTTGTTGGTTGTTGCCAAAACCATTGAGGCGCAAACGCACTTAGTGCGCCAGTTGCAAGCTAGAACGGTTAAGCGCGAATATCGCGCCATTGTCTGGGGGCAGTTATGGAAAAATGGCACAATCAATGCACCCATTGGCCGCGATCCAAGGGCAAGAACGCGCATGGCAGTCAATCGCGTGAATGGAAAAGAAGCCATCACACATTACGAAATGCTGGAACGTTTTGCTGTACATACTTATGTGCGTTGTCGCTTAGAGACAGGCCGTACGCACCAGATCCGTGTGCATATGCAACACAAAAAAGCACCATTAGTTGGTGACCCTGTTTATGGTTACCGTAATATTGTGCCGCTCAAAGTGATGAGTGATGTTTTAATTGAGGCCATTGATGGTTTTAAACGTCAGGCCCTGCATGCGGTAAAACTGGGATTAATGCATCCGTATACTAACGAAGAAATGTCATGGCAGATACCATTGCCTGAGGATATGAAAGCATTGCTCGAAGCCATGCGTTATGAAGATCCAGATATTCGTTTAGAAAGTGATGCTGTTGATTTTCAAGTAGATGAAAATGGCTTGTATATTGGCGATGAGGACGGTGACGATGATTTTGATGAGGACTGGGATGAGGACGCATGAGTGGTTTATCACGTGATGCATTGATCTTTCCTGATTGGCCAGCACCAACTTCAGTTAAAGCAATCCAAACCACGCGAAAGGGTGGCGTTAGTCAAGGTGCATATACAGCCCTCAATCTAACAGATCAGTTGCAAGATAAACCAATCGATGTGGCAACAAATCGGCAACGCTTAAGTACTTTTTTACCGAGTGAGCCTGTATGGTTAAAACAGGTGCATGGTGTTCGAGTGATTGATGCCGAACAAAGCCAGTGTTTGGAGGAGGCTGATGCCAGTTTCACAACCAGGCCTAATGTTGTTTGTGTCACCATGACTGCTGATTGTTTGCCAGTATTATTATGCAATCAGGCAGGTACTGTTGTCGCAGCCGTGCATGCAGGTTGGCGCAGCCTGTGCGATGGGGTAATAGAAGCCGCAGTTGCAAAGATGTCAGTTGATCCTGACGCTCTACTAGCTTGGCTTGGCCCTGCGATTGGACCTAGTGCATTTGAAGTCGGTGGTGAGGTGCGCCAGGCATTTATTGAGCAGGATATGCAAGCGGAGTCTGCCTTTGTTGCGCATGGTGATAAATGGCTAGGCAACCTCTATCAAATCGCTAGGCAGCGTCTTGCAATAATAGGCGTGACAAAAATTTATGGTGGGTCAGTAACAATGGATTTTTGTACCTTCACTGACCAAGAACGCTTTTTCTCCTTTCGTCGGGACCAAGAAACTGGGCGCATGGCAAGCTTGATCTGGATTGACAGGCAAGCACAATAAATCCGTTGTAACTTAGTTTGTCGTTTATAATATCGCGTTTACATTGCCTTTGGCATCCTTGCTTGTTTACTCCCTATGTTTGATCTTGTTGCTTCTTCTTCTTTTTCTGTGCTGACCTGGATTATTATTTCCAGCTTTGTGGGCGCAGTGCTTAGCATTGTGTTGGCAGGCCTTTTTGCGCTTAATCTGCGTTCTCAATGGGTACCAATGCTAGTGAGTTATGCCATTGGCGCTATGCTGGGGGCGGTGTTTTTAGAAATCCTGCCGCACGCGATTGAAGAGGCAGACAATATTCGTGTGGTTTCTACAACCTTATTGCTCGGCCTATTGTTGTTTTTCATCCTGGAAAAATTAGTCATCTGGCGGCATTGCCATGGGGATCACTGTGAAGTGCATGCACCGCATTCTGAAGAAGATTGCCCAGAGGCGCATCACGATCACGGACACTCACATCAGCATCAACATGAACACGATCATGGGCGTAGTGGCTTGATGATGATGGTGGGGGACACCTTTCATAATTTTATTGATGGTGTACTGATAGCAGCAGCTTTTATGACAGATATCAAACTTGGCCTGGTGACGGCAACAGCGATTATTGCGCATGAGATTCCACAAGAAGTTGGTGATTTTTTGATTTTGTTACATTCTGGCTATAGCAAGCAAAAAGCGTTTTTGTTTAACCTGATTTCTAGTGTAGCAACACTGGTAGGCGGACTGGCTGCTTATTTTGCATTGCAGGAAATGCAAAGCTGGATACCTGTGATCTTAGCCTTAGCTGCAGCGAGCCTTTTGTATGTGGCAGTGGCTGATTTGATTCCTGGTTTACACAAGCGCACGGAGATCAAAGCCACACTGCAACAAGTGAGCTTGATTTCACTAGGGATTTTGACAATAGGCCTTATTCACTTTTTTCTTGAGTAGTATTGTTTGAATGCTGCTTACGTTTGAATTTTCGATGATTAACGCCTAAAATCCACATCAAAATCGCACATGGAATTAAACCATACAAGCTAAAAGTTAATACGCCAGCGATAATGGAGTCTTCAGTCACTGCCATCAATAGCGTGACATACAGCCAGGCAATCACAATAATATACATAACATTTAATCCAATTAAATAAGCGAATAATTTATGACAACTGAGACCAATCAAGATGCAAATGCACCCAAAGTCGGCTTTGTTTCATTGGGATGCCCCAAAGCAGGTTCAGATTCTGAACGTATTCTGACGCAATTACGCGCCGAAGGCTATGAGATTTCTGGCAGCTATGATGATTCTGATTTGGTGGTGGTCAATACCTGTGGTTTTATAGACAGTGCAGTGCAAGAGTCTTTAGACGCCATCGGCGAGGCAATGGACAAAAATGGCAAGGTGATTGTGACAGGTTGTCTTGGTGCTAAAAAAGAGGTGGTAGAAGATGCGCATCCAGATGTACTCGCAGTGACTGGCCCACATGCCCTGGAAGAAGTGATGGAGCATGTACATGATCATCTGCCCAAAGCTCACGAGCCATTTGTTGACCTTGTACCCAAGCAAGGTGTGCGTTTAACCCCAAGCCATTATGCCTATTTGAAAATCTCAGAAGGGTGTAACCACCGTTGTAGTTTTTGCATTATTCCTAGTATGCGAGGTAATCTGGTCAGTCGTCAGATTGGGGATGTGATGAACGAGGCGGAGAATCTAGTGAATGCTGGCGTCTCTGAGTTGTTAGTGATCTCGCAAGATACCTCAGCCTATGGCGTAGATATGAAATTCCGCAAAGGTTTCTGGAATGGACGTCCGATTAAAACACACATGACAGAACTGAGCCAGGCGCTTAGTGAGTTGGGCGTATGGACGCGCTTGCATTATGTGTATCCATACCCCCATGTTGATGATGTGATTCCTTTAATGGCAGAAGGATTGATCTTGCCATATCTTGATGTGCCATTTCAGCATGCTAGCCCCAAAATATTAAAAGCGATGAAAAGGCCAGCGCATGCTGAAAACAACCTAGCTCGCATTAAAGCCTGGCGTGATATCTGCCCAGAAATCACGGTGCGCAGTACTTTTATCACTGGCTTTCCTGGTGAGACAGATGAAGACTTTCAACAATTACTTCACTTTTTAGAAGAAGCGCAGTTGGATCGCGTTGGCTGCTTTGCTTATTCAGAGGTCGAGGGTGCCGCAGCAAATGCATTACCAGATCATGTGCCGCAAGCATTAAAAGAGGAGCGCCTTGCACGCTTTATGGAAGTGCAAGCTAAAATTAGTGCTGATAAGTTACAAGCAAAAATTGGCACAATGCAAACCGTCTTGGTAGATGAGCTGCAGTTGCTAGAAGATGGCAGCTATCAAGCAGTAGCCCGCACTAAAGCCGATGCACCAGAGATCGATGGTGTGGTTTATCTTGAGGATGCTGAAGGTTTAAACCCAGGTGATTTTGTTGAAGTCCAGATTTATGATGCCGATGAGCATGACCTTTATGGCGGCCCGCCACGGGCTTAGATCTGCAAACTATGCACTAAAACCGTTCCAGTTTAAAGGTGAATTTTTAGTACCGATGTTTTTGTGATTTTATTCCAGCGATTGCATTGAGGTTGGTGCCTGTAGCATTAAAAGTATTTTAATGTATCTGAAAACAGGCACCATGAACGCTTCTACACTAATCATCTTAATTGCGCCAAATGTATCACAACTCATGGGTGGTGAGGGTATTAAAGCGTTGCAAACGTTTGAATACTTTAAACGTGCTCACCCGAATACGATACAAATTACCCATAGTCGAAATCGTGAACATATCCAAGATGATTTAAAGCTTAAAGATGTTTATTTCGTTGATGATGATGCGGTCTCACTGTTTATGTGGAAAAGTAAGGTTTTTAGCATGGGACTGGATGTTTGGTTTTCTAAAAAAGCTATTGTACTGGCAGAAAAATTAGCAAATGAACTTGGTGTAGAGGATGCCGATGTGGTTATTCATCAAACTGGCCCAAATTCACCCATTCTGCCGAGGTCAATTTCAAAGCAGTATCAAAACTCTTTTGGACCAATCAATGGCAATATTCATTATCCACCAGTTTTTCACTACCGTGAAAGTTACATGGGCAAACTAAAACGTCTGCTGCATTTTCCGTTGCAAAAAATTAACGCAGTGATTTTCAATCAGTTAAGTCGCGCAGAGATGATTTTTGTGGCTGGGGGTGAGCGTACAACTGAGTCATTGATTGCTGCTGGCTGTGATGATGTTAATTTAATTGACACGATTGACTGCGGTATAGAAGACCGCATTCTAGAACGCGAGCGTATTTCGCATGAAGGTGAGAACCTGCACTTTGTTCACTTTGGACGCTTGGTTAACTTTAAAGGCACAGACTTGATCATTCGAGCCCTAGCCAAGACATCCTTACCAGTGAAGTTAGATATTATTGGCGATGGGCCAGAGCTAGGGCACTGTCAGCAATTGGTTAAAGCACTTGGCCTGTCATCACGTGTCAGCTTTATCCCATGGCGCTCTCATGGGGAGTTATTAGATAGCTTGTCTGATTACCGTGCCTTTATTTTACCTAGTCTGGCTGATTCAAACGGCATTGTCGTCCAAGAAGCAATGGCGCTTGGGTTACCCACTATTTGCTTGGATTGGGGTGGCCCCCAATTGCTCGTTGATAACCAGGTCAATGGGTACTTGGTGCCAGTCGATGATGAAGAAGTTATGCTAGCTAATATGGCTGCATGCATTGATGATTTAGCGCATAATGGCCATAAGGCTGAACGCTTTTCTAAGGCTGCCAGATCAAAAGCACAAGCATGGCAATGGACAGCTGTGGCTGAAGAGTGGTTGTCGCACCTCAGTGAAATTGAGAACAGTGCCAGTGAGCTGAGTGCTGAGTCGGTTGTTAGTGATGACGTGATGCTAGAGGATCAAACGGCATAACCTAGTTATTAGCGTTCACCTCGTAAAGTGCGTAATATTAACTCCCGATCTTTATATTCAGTATGCACTTGCAAATCATTGAGCCCTATTTAGGAGGGCACCACAGTAACTACTTGGAAGCGCTAATCCCTGCATTAGACCGTTGTTTAGATGCGGGATTGTTATCGCGAGTAACAATCACCATTACACCTGAGCATTACCAGCATTTACAAACAGCAGTGCTCGAGTCAGGAGCGCTGGAGACTGACGTTACTTTTGATGCCACTTTTCCCAGCATATCACCAGCGCCTACTTTGCGTGATCGCGTTAATTTGTTTCGTGCACTGAATCGTGCAGTATTGGTTTCAAAGCCTGATCATTTAATCGTACCTTCTGCCGATTATGACGTAATGATTCAAGCATTGTTGAATCAGTTTGTCAGTTTTGGTCAGCACACTAAAATAAAAGCAACAGGTATTATTCATTATGGTATGCCACTTTCTTTATCGGCAAGCCTAAAAGAGTCGTTGAAGCAACATATCTATCAGGCAGCGTGGCGATTTAGTCGTTGGAATACATTGATGATGGTTAACCCACTCATGTATGAAAGTCTAAAGTATAAGGGCAGCTATAAAAAAAGCCTGCAAGTGTTGCCAGACCCGGTGCCAGAGGCAGTAGAAATAAGTATCAGTGATGCTCGTCAATATTTTGCATTGCCGGATGATGTTGTGTTGTTTGGTGCGGGAGGGATGATGGATGAGCGGAAAGCGATACCAGAGCTCTTGGAGGCTTTTTCATCCTTACATGCTCACAATAAAAAAGCCAAACTGGCGCTGCTAGGACAATTAGCAAGTGCTTATGACTCATTGATTAAGGCGCAGTATCAACACCTAGTGGATGCTGGAGATCTGATTGTTGTTAACCGCTATCTGTCACAACATGAAATCCAGCTAGCTTATGCTGCAATGGATGTATTGCTGATATTACAGTACCGTCGTGCAAACTTATCTGCCAACCTGTTAAAAGCAATGATGTACGATAAGCCGATCATTGCGGATGCGTTTGGTTACACCGGCATGATGCTTTCGCGTTTTAAATTGGGTTATAAGTGTTCGGTAGGGGAGCCTCAGTCGATAAAGGCTGCAATGCAGTCTTCTGCTCAAGCTACGGCTGAATATGTGCCGTCAGTGCAGACAAAGCGATTAAAAGCATTTCATGCGCCCGAAAATTTTGCCAATATACTTTTGCGGGACGTTCTTGGAGAAAAGGTCAGCCTGCCTGTTAAAACATGGGAGTGGGTTTGTGAGCAAGTATGAAGAATGTTTAAGCGAATAAATCACCCATTACTGGAGATGGCTTTTCTGTGTCAGCACGATCAGCAATAAAGTCTACCGTAAAAGGGCAGCGCGATAGCTTAGACTTTTTAGTATTTTTCTGTTTAATTGATTTGCGATCAACATAAGGCGTTTGGCTAATGCGAATATAGCCTGAGCGTGAGAGTTTGTGGTGAGTGGTTTCAAATTGGCTAAGAGGATTGTCAATATTCTGTAGTGTCACAGCATTTTTTTTGACCTTAATCACGTGATACATAACAAATTGTTGATTGGATTGTTTGCCGTAGATTTCACCCGCTTGTATATGCAAAATATCACCTCTCTTTTTGCATTAATTATACCCCGTTATCCTTTGATTTACAATGAATTTTAGTTTTAAAATGGTCTTTTTAAACGCTTAATTCTGGCGTGTCATTCGTCTTAACTGGATGTGGTTTTTGATCACCTGTTCAGCATGATTACGGTAGTATTTTTTGTCATGATCCTTAATCCATAGATGTAGTAGTCCGCTAAAAAAAGCATTCGTATCAGCTGCTAATAATTCTGGGTTGCACTGGCTTGCAATTAACCCTAATCTGATTGACTCACGATAAAGTTGTTCGTATTTCGTAGAGATGTTTTTGCAGTTCTCTAGAATCTGTTGTAACACGGTTGCAAATGCATCGACGTATTCACATTTTGACATCATAATTTCATAGGTTTCACGCGTTGCCTGATCCTCTGTTAGCAATGCAATGGTTTCCAGCATGAAATTTTCCAGGCAGGTGAGGGGGTCAGTGGAATCATCGTCATAATGATCTGGGAGGCTGACATCCATGCGGTCAAATAATGGCAGAAAGACTTGTTCGCGCATGGAGTGGAAGAGATCAGTTTTATTTTTGAAATGCCAGTAGACCGCGCCTCTGGTCACCCCAGCCACTTTTGCAATTTCATCGAGGCTGGTTTGTGAAACACCATTTTGCACAAAAGTTACTCTTGCAGCATCGATGATGCGCTTACGGGTAATTAATGCGTCTTCTTTAGTTTTTCTTGCCATGACTTTTTTATGAAGTATAAAGTTTGTTGTTTACAACAGAACATCTATCGTTATAATAACATACATACACGGCTGTATGTATGTTGCTGCGATGTCATAATGAGTAAAAAAGTTGATGAATATGATT
>SPJL01041624.1_pt1 | contig 13618 bp, 8 predicted proteins | sample 3741751 | NCBI WGS metagenome assembly SPJL01 (sample SAMN10925998, study PRJNA522277) | cold seep metagenome | isolation source: Elba SIP-enriched marine methane seep metagenome, extraction at timepoint T3 | place: Italy: coast of Elba, Mediterranean Sea | reverse complement strand
AGTCGAACACCAGGTCGTGTGGCTCATTCATGGTGGTTGTGACAGCTTCACGCAAATAGTTATCAGCGGGTGGCTGGGGCACATCTGGAGGAGAAGGTTCAAGCGTTTGTGGTTTTACGCAAAACCGCATCACCTTGCCTGCCCCAAATTTAAACGGGGCGGCGCCAAAATAACTGACGTTTAAAGGGTTGGCGATCGCCGTTTGTTGGATTTTTTGGATTAAAGCACCGGTCCGTTGCAGACGCCCGAGGTCTTCATTCTGCAAGCCTTCAATGTCGGTAAAAAATGCCGTCGGGTCATCATTGTTTTTGAGTAAAATGCGGTTTAAACGCAGATAGTCCTTGATGTTGGCAAAGGCAAACTCAGGCTGATTAATCATCAGAAAGTCCTGGTTTTTGTCGCCATCATCGTCATATAAAACCTCACCTTCCACATCAAAAACCTTGATAGCCATGCCACGGCTACCGTGTTTGCCTTGTGCATCTATATCGGGTCTGACCAGGGCGGCAGCATTGGAAAAGCGGATAATGGCATCAAAACATCGTGCGGGTTGGCTAAACAATCCAATCTGATATTGCGCTGGAATATCGGCATTAATTTCGAAGCGGGCTTTCACGCAACCATGTGATTTCGGATGAACGCCGCGTAAAATCTTGTCGGGCCTAGGATAGCGTTTGTGTAACAGCTGCGATGTAATATCTGCAATTTCATCAATTCCCTCTTGCTCTTGCTGAGGGTTGGAAATATTTTCGAATTCATTATCGAAACGTTTTGGATTACTCATGGCAGCCACCCTTCATATGCTCTGATGGCATATGTTTAGTTAAAAATTGATCATTCAAATATGATTGATCAATGTGTTTTTTCTATAGCATTCAACCTAACGAAAAAGCGTAGGAAAAGAAGGTAATAATTCACTCAAAAATAGAGAAGTTATTACATTGGCTGGCATTTATTGACGTAGGGCTGGCTGAGTTGGCATGCAAATAAAATGGCTGGCATTTGCATTGAAATAGAAAACTCATATTTTCCTAGTTAGAAACATTAAACCCCGAAGTTATTAAAAAAGTCAATGCAATAATCCATGAGAAAAGTTAAGTGATCAAGTCACTGAGCAGGGAAATGCTAGCAGGCTATTGAAATAAAAAACGATAGGGAGGGTAAATATGGGGTTAAAACGTTAGCATAAACATCACGCAATTTACCCCGGTAAAATATGCGATGGAGACTTTTATTTTGCGCATTAATGGAAGTGCTTTCCAGCAGGCTTTTTCTTTGCGCTGATGGACTAACCAGGAGGCTTTGATGTATCTACATGTTTTTCGCGTTAGCTTGGGAAGCCTGGTCAGAAACAGGTAAAACCCAACTAAAACGCCTATGAGCAAAGTGTTTACCCAAACCAAGTCGGTCATATTATGATTGAGGTCAAATAGATACTCTAATAATGAGTCTACCCCGAATTCGACTATTTCCATGACCAGATGCAACATCTCGATTAAGAGACTAAAAGCCAGAGTTATGACATCTACGAAAAAATCAAATAACAGGATAAGCATGATTACAATGACAAATTTACTGCCAATTCTGAGTAACATTTGTCCATCTGTTTCTTCAAGTTTGTCGTAGGTTGCTTTCATACAGAACAATTCCAAGCGGTGGTTTTTAGACGGCAACGATGGGGTAGCCAGGTCATTTATGATGAGCTTAGTTGAATGATGAAAGAGTAAAGCGAGCGAGTTATCAGTTATAACTATTGCAATTAAAAATAATAATCAGATCACAGAGTTGTCTTCGGAAGTTAAAACCCGCTCAAATTATCTGCGATCCCATAGTGCAACGATGAGCGATGTTTTCATGGTGGGAGATAAGTTCAAGACTTAAGGAACCTCTGATCAAGTCCAATTATTTTTAGCGCGCTAAAACTGTCGCTATTTTCCACGAAGATCGGCGCAATAGAATGACTATTACTGCTCACTTCGCGAAAAATAGCGACAGTTTTTTCTGCGCTAAATTCTAACCAACTTAATCAGAGGTTCCTTAATTTTTCGGGAGGATATTACATGGTTAATAAAAACAACACACAGGACATGCCTGTCAGATAGGTCGTCCATATTTTGATTTTCCTATCCATTGGAAGCCTGTGCCAACTGACTCTTTCTTTGTGTCTATGCCATAGCCAGGCCGCTTTACAGCGCCTGAAAACCCATCTGTTGATACGTGGAAGATTGATTATTAGACGGAAAACCAGAAATACGATGATGAGCAGAAGCACATTGATAAGCAGTGTTTCATTTTGGTGGTGTTCAGTATCAAGCAACATCTCCAGCGACCATTCCAGCCCGGTTTCGGCCAGTTCCATGGCAATATGCAAAATTTCCAGCACTACATCCAAAACCGATGATAGCAAGTCAATGATCTGATCAAGCAACATGATGCAAATAATCAGAATAGCAAATTTTTTGCCTATCCTGGTAAGCATCTGCACATCGGTCTCATGCAATTTATCGTATTTTGGTTTGTTGACTTTACTCATTAATTAAGAAGGAAAACCTCTTTCATTTCTAGATATACAAGTGTTATATGAGTAATAATAAAAGAGTAACGAGCAATTTTCATTCTGTTCGTAAGAATTATTTGATTTTAGGCTGACCAATGAGGTGCACTGATGTTGGTTTAACGCCAAGCCTGAATACAAAAAACATAGCATGGACACTATATTGATAGATTGAGGCGCATGACGATCAACTATACTGTTTTAACGACTTAAAATATGCAGAGAATTTATAAGATCATACGTAATTCCCTTATAGTTAACTAGTCCGCTTCGGCGAAAAGAACAACCTTAAACTGACTCTGGAAACCTTATGGCCAAAACTGAACAAATTGATACCATGTATGGAACATTTATATCTTGGAAGGATGATCTGATCAGTACTCAATTAAAGACGTATTCAGCGCATACAAGAAATGAATTGGCGATGATTAAATCGCTGGTTAAGGAAGGCGATAATATTATTGATATTGGTGCCCATATTGGTACCTTTTCTATTCCTTTCAGTCAGTTTGCAAACAGCAAAGGAAAAGTATTTTCTTTTGAAGGCAGCCCAAATAACTTTGAGTTGCTGCAAAAGAATATCAATAATAATCAACTACAAACCATCATCACGCCCATCCAGGCGATTGTTTCTGTAAATGAAGATGAACAATTCGATATGCGCGTGCCAGATGATGACAATACCGGTGCTTTTTATTTTGCTCCTGGTTCAGAAGGAGGGGATGGTTCCCAGTCTGTAATTAATATCAACAATTGGTTTAAACAGCCGGGTACGCCGGATTCAATACAGTTTATAAAAATTGACGTTGAAGGCGCAGAAGTCTCGGTATTGCAATCGTGTATAGCGTTGATTGAACAATTTAAACCCGTGTTGTATATCGAAATTTCAGAGGATGCCTTGCAACGTTTTGATGCTTCGATAAAAGACATCGATGAGATGCTGAGTGCCAACGGCTATCACTATTTTCATAATATTGGTCCGAGAAACTCAAAAAATGATCACTTTGTCATGGCCAAATTATCGAGTATTGCAGAAGGTGGTGACTTTTATGATCTGTTAGCCATTCACCCAACAGATCGTCGTTACCCCAAAAGTTACTTATCCGGACGTGCTGTGGATGTATATTTGTTTAAAGCAAAATTGATGAAAAATATAAAATATTATTATCATCGGATTTTGTCGATGTTCAAATAATTCTTCATTTTAGAAAGGTTTTTTCATCTTTCTCATCCAGAGCTGTGTCGTGATATTCTTTAATCATGTTCATCCTTCACAGCTCTAATAAAACGGAAAACCTGCTGGAACATTTACAGGCAGTGTTAGCCGCATCACCTCTGCATTCTCCATTCGACAAAGAAGTTTTTCTGATTCAAAGCCAGGGAATGGAGCGTTGGTTGTCTCAGCAGTTGGCCTTGCGATTTAAGGTGTGGGGCAATTTCGAGTTTTTGTTTCCGGGGCGGTTTTTTAGCGAGATTGCAGCCAGTCTGGGTGAGGTGGCGGTATCCGGTGCTTTTGACCGTGATGTCATGTTGTGGCGTCTGGAGGCGCAGTTGCGTCAAACGGATGATGCAGCGCTCAAGGTGTTGGCCCAATATATTAGCGGGGAAAACAGCGGCCTGAAGCGTTTTCAGCTGGCCCGCCAATTGGCGCAGGTGTTTGATCAATATCAAATCATGCGACCGGATATGTTGTCTCTCTGGCTACAAGGGGAGGAAATATATCAAGCGCCGGTTGAAAAATGGCAGCAAATTTTGTGGCAACGCATAATCAAGGCCTCTGAAGAACCGCATCGTGCAGCTTTGTGGTTGCAATTGATCGAGAAGATGGATGCCGCCGAGTCCGGGGCATACACACAGCAGTTGCCTGAACGCATTTCAATTTTTGGGATTAACAGCATGCCGCCTCTGTTTCTGGCTTTTTTGCAGGCCATGGCCAGGCATTGTGATGTGCATTTTTATTTATTGAATCCGGTGCAGGTGTATTGGGGGGATGTCCCCAGGAAAAAACTGCAGGCACAGCTGCAGGCATTTGATGGTCATCCTTTGCTGGTGACGCTGGGACAGCAAGGCCGCGAGTTTCAGCAGTTGTTGCTGGATCAGGCGCAATTTGAACTGGAACTGGACAGCTTTGAGGCAGCAGCTGCGCAAAACAACGTGCAGCAACTGCAAAATGATATTCTCAATAACCTTACCCCACAGACGGCCCTGACGCCTGATAACAGCATCAGCATTCATGCCTGTCATTCACGGCTGCGCGAAGTGCAGGTGGTCAGGCAACAAGTGTTGGCGGCGCTGGAGCGGGATGATGCCCTGGAACTGCGCGATATTGTCGTGATGGCTCCGGATATCCAGCAATATGCACCATTCATTGCGGCTGAATTCAGCGATATTCAACATACCGTTGCCGATCGTAGCCTGCGGTTAAGCAATGCCTTGCTGGATATGTTTATCAATTTTCTGCAGCTCAGCCAGAGCCGTTTTGGCTGGCAAAGCGTAATGCAGATTCTGGAGCACCCCTGTGTTTACCGGCAGTTTAATTTGCATGATGACGATATTGGGTTGATCCGTTTCTGGGTGGATGACCTGAATGTGCGCTGGGGACGAGATGCTGAACACAAACAACAACTTGGCTTGCCCGCGGTGGAGGGAAATACCTGGCAGGCGGCATTGGACCGCTTGTTTATGGGCTATGCCTGCGCTGGCGATGAGATGTTTATTGATGGCATTCTGCCTTATCCGAATATAGAAGGACTTTCCGCCAAAGCGCTGGGCGGTTTGCATGATTACCTGATGCTGGCATGCCGGGCAGCGGATGAATGTGCCCGCCCCAGATCACTGACAGAGTGGAGTGCGCTTCTTGTCCGCTATGCTGAAAGTTTGCTGGGGTTTGATGATTCACTGGCGCGTCGTCAATTGCATGAATTATTGCTCAGTCTGGATGAGCGCTTTGCCAGGGTGAATCCGTATGATGTCGAGCTGGCAGTGGTCATTCACTGGATGCAGGATACGTTGGAAGAAAATAAATCATCCACCGGTTTTTTACGCGGCCAGTTGACGTTTTGTGCCATGTTGCCCATGCGTTCCATTCCATTCAAAATGATTGTGTTGATGGGGCTCAACGAGGGCGAGTTTCCGCGTATGGATCGTGCGCCAACCTTTGATCTGTTGAGTCGCCATTACCGCCCGGGTGATCGCTCGCGAAGAGCAGATGACCGCTATCAGTTTCTGGAAATTCTGCTGTCTGCACGACAACAACTGGTGCTGACTTATCTGGGGCAATCCCTGAAGGATAATGCAGACATCCCGCCCTCTGTGGTGGTCAGTGAATTGCTGGATGTGTTGCAGCATTATCAATTGAACGACTGTGTCACCCGTCATCCTCTGCACGCGTTTAGCGAGCGCTATTTTGATCAATCCAATGCGCAGTTGTTCAGCTATCAGCAGCAGGATTGCGAGATTGCAAAACAACGGCAACAACCACATGCTGTGGTGGAAAACTGGTGGCAAGGGCAAACAGCTGCTGAACAGGGGCAGGTGATTGGGTTGCCGGATCTGTTCAATTTTTATCGCCATCCACAACGCTATTTTCTGCAGCAGCAATTGAATATACGTTTAACCGGCCTACAGGCGGAAGCCGATGAGCGCGAGACATTTGCACTCGATGGGCTGGAAAACTATCAGGTGCAACAGGACTGGCTGCAGGCAGAATTACAGGGGGCTGAGTTTGATTTACCTGCCTTGCAAGCAAAGGGGAATTGGCCTCAGGCCGCTGCTGGCGAGATTTTATTCGAGCAAATGCAACACCAGGTGAATGCATTTGCCGAAGTAATCCGGGGAAAACAAATAGGCCTGCCATTGGATGCCTTGTCTGTGGATATCCAGTGCGGGCGTTATCGTCTGGTCGGCACACTGGCAAATCGCTTTGAAAATGGAGTATTGCTGTATCGCCTGAGTGCATTAAAAGGCAAAGATTTTTTCATTGCCTGGTTACATCACCTTGTGATTAATCAGCTTGAAGCACAGGACAGCTGGCTGTTGGCGGCGGACGATGAGCTTCATTTTGCGGCATCGCTGGCAGACAGCAAGCAATTAAATATCATGCTGGATACATTTATGCACGGACAACAACACCCGGATGCGTTTTTAACTGAACCGGCATTCTGGTATCTGCAGGATATTGACAAAGGCAAGCTCGATACTGAACAGGTATTATCCAAATGCAGAGGAAATTTGTTGCAATTCATGGAAGAAGGACGAGCGCCCGAGTGCTCACGCCTGTTTGATACGCGGGAGGCGATAGACAGCTTATTCGATGCAGATTTTGCTTCTCGTTGTGAAGTGTTCATCCCCGTGTGGAGGGCAGCACATGGCCGCTAAGCTGTTTGATGCCGCTCGTCAGCCATTACAGTATGGAATCAGTCTGATTGAGGCCAGTGCCGGTACCGGCAAGACCTACACATTGGCGATGCTGGCCTTGCGCTGGGTGGTGGAAAAAAATATCCCGATTGAACAACTGTTGATTGTGACATTTACTAAAGCCGCAACGGAAGAGCTGAAAAGCCGCATTCGGCAGCGTTTTGCAGAAGCGAAAACCGGATGTCTGCATCCGGATCATACGCAAGATGGCGAATTGATCAGCTGGCTGCAATCGCTGGATATAACGCAGGAAGAAACAGTCAAGCGGCTTGAGCGGGCATTGCAAAATATTGATCAAGCGAGCGTGTTCACCCTACATGGTTTTTGTCAGCGGGTATTGGCAGAACATGCATTGGAGAGCGGTCAGCTGTTTAATAGCGAATTGACCGGTGATCTTAATCAGATAAAACAACAATGCATGGATGATTTTTGGCGGCAGCAGGTTTATCCACTCACGCCATGGCAGGCCAGTCTGGTGTGTGCGCAGTTCAGTACGCCAGAACAATTAATGCACAGCCTGGGGGGGCTGGATTTTAGTCTGGACTTTTATCCGCCACCAGGTCATGTGACAGATGATTTGGCAATAGTCGAGAAACGTGCTCGTCAGGCCGTAGCTGGCGTCAGTGAGCTGCTGGAAAAGATTCGCACCATCCGGGATGAAAAAAAATTCAAGGACTCTTATTACAAGAACGTGCCTGAGGATGACGCTGAATGGCTGGACTGGTTAAAAGGCGAGTCGTTAACGCAGCCCGCATTTGCTGTTTTAAGCTCACCAGGCTTGCTGGAGGGATTGAGTAAAGCCAAGTTTAAACAGAGCGCCAAAAATCCGATGCCGACTGAAGATCAACATATGCAATATCTTGCGGATAAAGGTCTGGACGGCACTGTTGTTGATGAATTGCTGGATGCGGTTGACCAGCTACAGACAGGCTTGCGTAGTGCAGCACTGGCCGCGTTGCGGCAACAGGTCGATGCAACCCTGGTGGCGATGAATGTGCTGTCGTTTGATCACCTGATTACCCGGCTTGCAGGTGCGCTGAAAGGGGACGCCGGGGCGGTGTTAATTGAAGAGCTGCGCCAGCGCTTTCAGGTGGCGTTGATTGATGAGTTTCAGGACACTGATCTCAATCAGTGGGATATTTTTTTGCGGCTGTTTTCTTCACCCCGTCATGCCTTATATCTGATTGGTGATCCCAAGCAGGCGATTTACAAATTTCGTGGCGCGGATATTTTCACCTATTTTTCTGCGCGAGAGCAGGCCCAACACCATTTTACCCTGGGCTATAACTGGCGTTCCCATCCGCGGCTGGTAAAGGCGGTTAACCTGTTGTTCAGACGGCCGCAACCGTTTGTGTTTGATCAATTACAGGCGGTGGACGTTGCCGCAGGGCGAGGGCCGGAGGATGGCGAATTGTTGTTGTCCGGGCACGCGTGTCCGGTGTTTGTGATCAATCAAGTGACAGCCGAGCCGAAAAAGGAATTCTGGTCTACCCAGCAAGTCAGCACGGTGAGACAGTCTATTCAACAAGCCGTAGTCAGCGAAATCGTGGCTTTGGTAAAGCAAGCAAAGATTCTGCAGGATAATCGAGCAGCCAGTGTGCAGCCACAGGATATTGCCATCCTGGTCAGAAATCATGCGCAAGCGAATGAATATCAACAGGCACTGGCGGTAGTGAAAGTGCCTTCGGTGTTGAACAGTAAAGTCTCGGTGTTCAAAAGTCTGCAAGCGCTGCAGTTGTCACATTTGCTTTTGGCGCTGTTAAATCCTGGCAAGATTCCCCTGTTAAAACAGGCGTTGGCAATCGACTGGTTTGCTCGTGATGGTCAGTATCTGTATCAATTGGAACAGCAGCAGGATGAGCTGAATGGCTGGGTTCAGCGCTTTCAATTCTACGGTGAACAATGGCGGCAAGATGGTTTGATGGCCATGTGGCAAGATCTGGATGAGCAGGAAAAATTGAGTGAAAATATCGCCCGTTTGCCACAGGCTGAACGCGTTCTGACCAATATCCAGCATTGCCTGGAAGTGTTGCAGCAAACGGCACAGGATGAGCATTTGTCTATGCACAAGACACTTGAATGGCTTGATCGCGCCATTTTGCAGGATGAGGGGGAAGGTGGCGAACATCTGCAGCTCCGTCTGGAAAATGATGCGCAGGCGGTAACCATTATCACCATGCACAGTGCCAAGGGCCTGGAATACCCGGTGGTATTTTGTCCGGCATTGTGGGATCGCAGTAAGCAACTAGAGCGGCAGACGCATTGGCTGAAATGCCATGATCAAGGAAAGTTGCTGCTGGATCTGGGGTCGGCAGATTTTGAACGACGTAAGCACATCGCATTGCGGGAAGAATTGGCCGAAGAATTGCGACTGTGTTATGTGGCGCTGACGCGTGCGCGCCTGGCGTGCTATGTGTACTGGGCCAATGTGCGAACCAAAGAAAAACCAAATACATCTTCTTTGGCTTATTTGTTTGATTTTGCAGCAGAAAGCTTTGAGCAACAGCAAGCGGTGCTCCAACAATTTGTGACAGAATCGCCGGACGTGTTTGCCTACCGGTTGATTGATACTGAGCCCGTGCCTCAGGAAATATGGCAAGCCTCTACAGAAAATAAGGATTTGCATTGCCGTCAACGCCAGCGCCATTTATATACGTCCTGGCAAATGAGCAGTTATACCGGGCTGTCAGCTTTAACCGTAGAGACGCCGGAATTGCCGCAAGACAAAGCAGACGAACATACGGCATTGACTCAGCCTGAGATTGGGCCCAGCGAATTACCCTCAGGGGCACATACCGGAAATGTGTTGCATCAATTACTGGAGGATATCAGTTTTGCTGATATTGCTACAGGTGCTGAGATCAGCGACCAACGGCAACATGCTTGTCTTCACTATGGGTTAGTGCTGGAAAAACCTGAATGTATTGATGACTTACTGCTCAATGTGGTGTCCACTCCACTGTCGGATGACGGGTTCAGTCTGTCCATACTGGAAGAGAGGCAATGCCTGAAAGAAATGCCGTTCTACCTGTCCCAGCAGGAGATGACTACACAGGCAATTAATCATATTCTGGTCGATTGCGAAACTTTTCAAGCACTTGATAAGCGCCGAATGAGTGGATATCTCACCGGTTTTATTGATCTGGTATGTGAATATCAGGGCCGGTTTTATGTGATGGATTACAAGTCAAATACTTTGCCCGGTTATGGTACTGAGCACCTGATTCAGGCCATGCGCGAACATAATTATGGCCTCCAATACTGGATTTACACGGTTGTTTTGCATCATTATCTGCAGCAACGTCTGCCGGGTTATGATTACACCACCCATTTTGGCGGGGTGAAGTATCTGTTTATGCGCGGTATGCAGACGCAGCAGGTAGGGAGTGGCGTGTTCAGCACGTTGCCTGCGTTTGAACTTGTGGAGCAGTTGAGTGGTGTTTTTTTTGACGAATAAGGTTTAGCTGCCGAAAAAGCGCATGGTTTCCTGAATCTGTTCTTTTGCATCGTGCATTATTTGCAGGGAATTATCGGCATTTAATTCGCCGTTTTGCAGTAAGGCATAGCTGGGTAGAGAGGTGATGGGAGGGAGTTTTTTAGTGTGTTGGCTGCCTAACAGACTGTGATATTTTGCCAGTAAAACGATATCGCTGAGCCCGGCAGTCTGGCTATCACCTGCCATAAACCAGTTTTGTGTCTGCAGCGGAATTTTGCGCATGTCTTCCGAAAAATTCCATTTTTCCAGAATCAGTGTACTCATGGCCGTGCCCACATAATCCAATGCGTCAAAAACGTCTTCCATGTTGATGTCGTCTTTTTTCTGATCGCCAACAAAGGTGAAAAAAGGAATCACGCCGATATTGGAAATTAATCCTCCCAGTAAAGCTTCTTCCGGATTTCCGATTTTGGTTAGCAATGACAGGCTCTGGCTAAGTGCCGAGGTTTTGATGCTTTGTCGCCAGTAACCCTGGGCGAGCTTATTCAACGCTGAATGATTGTTTTTATAGAGTTTCCGCAAGCTGATGCTGGTGACCAGGTTTTTGGTGTTGTTGAGGCCAATGCGATTGATTGCATCCAGCGTTGTGGCAACAGGATTAATGCCTCTATAAAGTGAGCTGTTGGCGATTTGAATCAGATTGGCCGAAATACTGGGGTCCCGATTAATAATGGTTGCTGCTTCTGACAACCCGATGTCCTTTTGCACTGCCTGCCTCAGTTTCAATGCAACATCGGGCAGTGTGGGGATATCAATTTGGCCGGTTGAAACAAATTTGTTTAACAGAAGATTGTCTTTATAGCGTGTCGGCAGAGTTTGCGGGATGCCGGATTGGACAATGAAGGGCTGGCGAAAAATATCCAACGCCACCTTGGGGAAAAACAATACCTTGGCCTCAGTTTTACAGATGGCGGTAACATTTCTGAACTCCCCGCTGGATAAGGGATGAAAGGCATCAAATGTGTTTTCTTCAATCAGAAAGTTGTGTTTTCCTGTTGTTTCAATATATACCTTGCCAGACACCAGATAGATTAATGAGTCTTCAATTTCGCCACGGTTAAAAATTATTTCCCCAGCATGATAGGTTACTTCATAAACGCTTAATTCACGAAGCTTAGCTCCTCCTAGTTTTCCGACAGGCACCAGACGCTTGAGGGTTTCTATAGAACCTTGAAATGCCTGTTTTTTAAGTTTTCCCGGGGGGGCAGGGGGATTTTTCTCTGCTGATCTGATCAGTGATTTTAAAAGCTGCATGGCCGTATAGTACTGAGGTTCCTTAATTTTCAGGGGTTATGATTGATTATAGACAAATATTAGGGGTTTATTAATGTCCAGGAGGCTGTCGGGTTATGGGGCTCGTCGCGAGGCGAGTGGGACATCAAGCGGATTTTTATGATTTTTTGAGGCGCATAGTGGGGGGCTACGTAACAAAAAAGACCGGAAAAATGAGCCGGTTTCCCACGCCGTAGTAGAATCATCCATAATCCGACAGTCTCCTTGGGAATGCAATTAGGCTTGTGATCATACAATGTTGGTGGCGAGAGTGAACAGGCAATTAGAAAATTTGATACCAAGTTACGAGGAAGACTGAATGGTAGTATCGTTACAAACTAAATTGAGTGCGAGAGCAGAATTATTGTTTTTCCGACGTTCGGGTACTTCAAGAAATTGTTGCATATTCCGATATGCCATAATCAAAGATTGAGGAGAACAATAATGAACCGAAATAGTCATTATTTAGTCCGTCAGTTAGTTATAAATGATTATCCACCACGGCTTCTTTAAAATTGATATGCAAAATATAGCTGGTCTCCTTGAACAAGTCAGAGTGCGCTTTAACTGTGGAAAAGATCGCGTGGTATTGATTGGCTTGGCATTGATTTTTGTTGTTTGTGGGCAAAGCTGGGCGCAGGAAATGAATGATCAGGTGGATTTGTATTATTTCTGGTCGCGTTACTGCCCTCATTGTCAAGAAGCTAAACCCTTTATCCAGCAATTGGATGAAAAGTATGCATGGCTAACAGTGCATAGTTTCGATTTGATTGGGCATCAGCAGAATCAGAAACTGTTTCAGAACATGGCTCAACAAGCTGGACAGCCAGCAAACTCGGTTCCAGCCTTTATTTTTTGTAATGAGATGGTGACAGGGTATGATCACGCCAAAACTACAGGGCGAGTGTTAGAGAAAAAGCTGCTGGATTGTTTTCAGCAAATTGAGGGTAAGACACAGGAAAGCTTTCTTATTCCAGGCTTGGGGGAGCTGCATTATCAGGATTTTTCGCTGCCGGTTTTTACCTTGATCATCGCGACACTGGATGCTTTTAATCCGTGTGCTTTTTTTATTTTGTTTTTTCTACTCAGTTTATTAGTGAATCAAAAAAGCCGCAGCCGCATGTTGGTGATAGGCAGTATTTTTGTGTTGTGTTCCGGGGTGATGTATTTTTTATTCATGTCGGCGTGGTTAAATTTGTTTTTAATAACCGATAAGTTGTTTTTTATCACACTTGCTGCAGGTTTTATTGCAGTCATGTTTGGCGCGTTGAACATCAAGGACTTTTTCTTTTTTAATCAAGGCGTTTCTTTATCATTATCGGAGGATTCAAAACACAAGTTGTTTACGCGGATTAGAAATCTCGCGCAAAATGGCTCGTGGTTTTCATTGATCGGGGCGACGATTGTATTGGCGACAGCGGCAAACAGTTATGAGTTGCTGTGCACTGCCGGGTTGCCGATGGTGTTTACACGGGTATTGACCTTATACGAGCTGGACACGATGCAGTATTATTTCTATCTGGCATTGTACAATGCCGTGTATGTCTTGCCTTTGCTGGCAATTGTAGTGGTTTTTACCTTTACCCTGGGCAAGAAAAAGCTGTCTATCGATGAAGGGCGACTGCTTAAATTGTTGTCTGGAAGTATGATGCTGGGGCTGGGTGCAATATTGTTGATAAATCCGCAATGGCTGAATAATCTGTGGGTTTCGTTGATTATTATCGGCAGTGCCGTTTTATTGACGCTGCTGGCCTGGGGGTGGCAAAAAATAAGAGGGGCGTGGTAACAACTGATGAGAAGAATGGGCAGATGTCACATAGTAGCTGCCTGCATCGAGGAGCTCAATGAAAGTAGTATCTACAAGTTTCAAGTTTCCTGGT
>SPJL01027108.1_pt1 | contig 13646 bp, 10 predicted proteins | sample 3741751 | NCBI WGS metagenome assembly SPJL01 (sample SAMN10925998, study PRJNA522277) | cold seep metagenome | isolation source: Elba SIP-enriched marine methane seep metagenome, extraction at timepoint T3 | place: Italy: coast of Elba, Mediterranean Sea | reverse complement strand
ATCAGGTTTAAGCGTAATAAGCCTGATGATTTCTGTGAAATATCCTGTGAGTAGAGAGTGCATTTGTCTTCACCAATCTCATGGGCTAGATTCATCAACAGGCTACCGGAACCGGCGGAAGGGTCGTAACAGGTGACGTTATCCACTTTGCCTTGCTGATCTTTGGGCACTAGGCAACGCGCCATAATCTTTGAAACGGCATGCGGGGTGAAATATTCGGCATATTTACCGCCGCTGTTGGTGTTGTAGTCTTTTATCAGGTATTCAAAAATGGTGGCGTAAAAGTCAAACTTCTCATGGAAGATATGCTCAAAACTGAAACCGGTGAGTTTGTTGACGATGGCTTTGCAGAATTCATCGCGTTTATCGGTCACATAGCGGCTTAAATTCTCGAACAAGACAATTTTTTCACCACCATCGGTCAGTACCGAGAATATATCGCTGTTGTCTCTGGCGATATCGGTGAGGGTGGTGTCGAAAATATCGGCAAAGTTGGCCTGGTTTTGTTTGGCAAACAATGAGGAGATAAAGTGGTCTGGGCTGATTACGGCAGTGCTTTCACTGAGCTGCATGATCAGCATTTCGTAGTCATCGGCACTCAAGGCTTTCAGCGCCTCTTCCCAGCTTTCGGCCTGGGCGATGTCGTCATCGAGCTGTTTGATCTCGTGAACGAACTTGTCATTCAGGAACTTGTACAAAAACACTTGGGTGATGATTTTGAACTCATTACCATCATTGCCCAGGCCGTAGTTAGCGCAGACGCTTTTCAGGTCGTCGATCAGGGCTTTGGTTTGTTGTTGAAACTGTTGTGTTTGGGTCATTCTGTTAAAATTAAGCTTTGAATAGTTGGCTATGGCTGCCGAGCCTCACCAGTTTTATGGTTTGTTGTTCAATCTGATAGATCACTAACAGGTCACCACTCAGGTGAAACTCTCTGAAATCACTCCATTCCCCTTTTAATGGGTGGTCTTTGGCTTCTGCGGGTAATGGTTTTTGTACAGACAGGGTATGTAGATACTGAATAAAGCGTGTGAGATGTTTATCACTCAGTTTTGCCGTGCTTAAATCTCTTACAAAGGCTTTTGTCTGAACAAAAGTCATTGCTTGATTTGGTCTATATCTAGTGGTGTCAGGTCTGTATTGTTACGCGCATCTAACAGTGCTTGCGTTGTTTCTTCATTGGGTAATTGTAATGAGAAAGGAATGCCACGCTGTAATCTAATCTGTTCAAAAAACATAGTGATGGCTTGTGTGGTGGTAATGCCCAGTGTTGATAGTATTTCTTCTACATCACCTTTTAGTTCAGGCTTTATTCTGGCATTAATGATTGATGTTTTCATAATAGCTGCCTTTTGTGTTACAAATGAAACACATATTATAGTCTATTTCGCTTGTAATACAAAATACTAAGGAATGGGTAGGGAATAAGTTACTAAGCTGCGACCCCCTGGTATTCGTTGATGTACTCCTTCACCAGTAAACGATTGATATTTCTGGCTTCCAGCGGTGTGATGGGGATATGTTGTTTGGTTTTGAATTGATTTATCACTAAACGCAGAGTCATTTTTTCAACAAAGCTTTCATTTTCAAGCATTTTTGCATTTTGTTCTATTTGTTGATCGACTTCAGTTTTTAAACCTTGTAAGGCGGCAAACAGCTTGCTTTCACTGTCGGTGAGCGGGTCTTTTTCCATCAACCTTTTATGTAGGCGTGCATACTTTTCATCGTTGTCATACTTTGCTTTTAATAGCTGGTTTTTTCGCTCTAGTTCTTTGGCCTTGTTGTAGATATCATTCAGGGCTTTAATATTGCTTTCCATCTGCTCTTTGGAAACTTCGCTGAGGTTTTTCTTTTTAAACAGACGTTCCAGTTCTTCTTTGAGTGAGATAAACACCGGGTCTTGCGGGTCAAAATTACCACCCAGGGCTTCGCGGGTTTTTTGCAGGGTATTTTTAAGCTGATCTGCTATCAGCATTTCCTCTTCTTTCACTTTGGTGAAGGCAAAAATCACGTCTTCCAGTGCGACATTAAGCAGGTTGCTGGTATCTACACTGCTTTCCAGTGCTTCTTTGGTATTGATAAGCACCAGGCGGTTGTTGGCTTCCCTTGAGAGTATGGTAAGTGTCTGAAAATCCAGCTTGTCCAGCATGGCATAATCACCCGACAGGCGGATGAGGTTATAAAGACTTTTGGCATTGTTGAGCGCATGGGTGATTTTTAACATCTCGGCGCGTGAATCAATCTGGCTGATTTGTTCAGAAAAGCTTTCCAGATTGCTGGTGTCAAAATGAAACAGAACGTCTTTTATTTCTGCAATTTCTTGTGTTATTTCAGCCTGTGATTTAAATAGGTTGCTATAGTGCTGGAGCTCATCCCCCAGTTCTGACTGAAGTTCTTTAAAATAGTCTTGATTGGTCTTTTCAAACTCTTTTTCTATGTCGGCAAAATCGACCACATAGCCATAGTTAAAGGCTTTGTAGGTGCGATTCACTCGGGTCAGAGTTTGTAGCAGGTTGTGAGATTTAATCACGCGGCCTATGTAGAGTTTTTTTAGGCGTGGGGCATCAAAGCCGGTTAATAGCATGTTAAAGACAAACAAAAAGTCAATTTTACCTTCTTTAAAGTCTTCGACTAACTGTTTGCGTTCTTTTTTGGTGCCGATGTCGTGCAGTATAACGGCCGCACTGGTGACTGCACTATTCTGTTTGTTTTTGACGTGATAGTTAGCAGGTGGTTCTGCGGCCATCAGTTCAGGTATCTCGACTTTTTCGGCGTATTTATCCTGAAATATCTCATACATCATCTTGGCTTGTTCGGATGAGTCACAAACCACCATGCCGCCAATGCTGTTGTCATTCATACCGATACGGGCTTGCTCAAAGTCTTTGACGATATAGTCCAGCATGGGTTCTACAAATTTTGGGTGGGCATAGACCTGTTTTTTGTCGGCGTTGCCTTTGAGTATTTCAATTTCTTCCAGGGCTTTTTGCAGGGTGAGCTTGTAGGTGGTTTCGATTTCTTCTCTGATTAAGCGCAGGGTGTAGCCGTCTTTAATGGATGAGTTGTAGTAATACTTGTGAATATAATTGCCAAACAGTGATTTGGAGTTGTACGCTTCGCCCAATAAGGGTGTACCCGTTAAACCGATTTTGATGGAATTGCGGTCGGATTGCTCCAGATTGGCTAGGAAGCTGCCCTGGGGGTTATAGCTGCGGTGAACTTCATCCAAAAAGAAGACGCGTTGAACATTGAGGTTGTAATCGCTGTTTTGGGTCACAGCAGGATCATCTTTAAATTTATGGATGTTGACGACGGTGATTTCTGCTTTGCCTGAGTTGTTATGAATGGCGGCGGTCTGTTTGATGTCCTTTGCAAAGGCTTCTCGCGAGTCGATGTTGTACACCACTAAATCGCGCGATTTAAATTCTTTACCGGCTTGAATCAGCAAATCGAGCCTATCGACAATAAAATAAAACTTGGCAATCACGCCTTTGTTTTGGAAGTAGTCAGCCAGGTATTTGACGTTATAGTATGCCAGCGCTGTTTTTCCACTGCCTTGCGTATGCCAGATGATACCTTTTTTTATTCCTTCATCCAGTTTTTGCTCGATGGCCTTAGTCGCAAATAGTTGCGGGTATCGCATGATGTGCTTTTGTAAGCCAGTGCGTTCTTTCACATAGGCCAGGGAAAACTCTAACAAAAAGGCCAAGCGTTCAGGCTGAAACAGTGAGGTACAAATTCTATTGGTGGGGGTATCTGGACTTTTGTTTTTGGCAAATTCAGGCGATTGTTTAATGCTTAGTAAATTATTGTCTTTAAGCACCATTGTTTCACTGGCATCATCCACCACGCAAAGCAGTTCAGCCAGGTTAAATTCCTGTTCTTCACGGAAATAATTAAAACCAGGTTTTTGGTAAGACGAGGTGGCATAAAATGCACCTTCAACCGGCATCGGTGAACTGTCGTCATATTCCATATTGTTTGAGAACACCATCAACTGAGTAATATTGACGAATTTTCTGAATTTCTTGTTTTGGAATCGCGTTTGAATGCGCTTGTGTTCGGCCTGTATGCCATCTTTATTATTGGGTTTTTTAACCTCAATAAATGCCAGGGGTAAACCATTAATGAGCAAGGTGATGTCAGGGCGGAACTCTTCATCATCCTTTTTATAGGTGAGTTCAGTCACTACATTGAAGGTATTGTTGCTGAAATCTTCAAAGTCGATTAAGCGGGTGCCTGATTTGCTGGTGAGCTTTTCGTAAAAGGCTTTTCCCAGGTCTTCGTTTTCAAGACAGAGGGAAATCTCATCAAAGCATTGTTTAACTTCAAGATCGTTAAGTTCGGGGTTGATGTGCTTGATGCTCTGATGAAAAATGTCGGTGAAGATGTTGCGTGACTCATCCCATGTGATCGTTGGGTCTTTCAGAGAAAGATACTTATATCCTAAACGCATCAAATGCAGAATAGTGGGAATTTTTACCCTTGAATCTTCGTTGAACTTCATCCTAAAGAACCCTCTTTATCTATTTACTGCATGTGACCGCATTGAATAATACTAATAGGGATTATAGTAACAGCTTATTCTGAGACCTTTGCACGAAGTACTCAGGATAATTAGGTAAAATAAGAGTATATCAAAGCTTTTATCAAGAAAAATATTATGGCGTGGAAAAATTTATCTGAAGCCGATTTAAGTGATGTTCTTATACAGCACCACGAAGCCTTAGAAGAGTTAGATGGGATCAATCAACTGATAGACTGGAAGCAGATAGAAACTAAATTATCGGGTATACATACCAAAAAGAAAGGTGAGCAAGCATGGCCACCATTAATGATGTTTAAAATTCTCTTGGAATGGATATACTTCAAGGTACAAAATTACTAAAAGCAAAGAATTAGTTTTAACAGGTTTTGAATATCCAGCTTTACTTCCCGAAAAAATAGAACCTGATGAAACACATGAAGTAGCCATTGGGCATTTTTGGTTAGATATGAGACCAGGGTTTTTTGACGGTTGTGTTTATGTGCCGTTTAAAGATGGAAAATTAATCACTGACAAAAAAGAATGGATTTTTCACGATAGGGTGGGAAAGAGAGAGTCTGTTAAAAGGAACATGATGTAGAGGGTTTTGAATTTTTTTCAATTTGGCAAGCAAAGGTTGAAGTAATGGAACCTCTGATTAAGTAGGTTAGAATTTAGCGCAGAAAAAACTGTCGCTATTTTTCGCGAAGTGAGCAGTAATAGTCATTCTATTGCGCCGATCTTCGTGGAAAATAGCGACAGTTTTAGCAAGCTAAAAATAATTGGACTTGATCAGAGGTTCCTAATATATGGTGATTTTTTATTTTAGTAGTACTGGTTATTTTTAATGATAATGTTTGTGTTTTATATCAATCCGTTAAGTTATTAATTAAGTTCCCCCCGACTTATCATTTGGGGTTTTTTATTGCCTGCTTGCCACGCTACAGGACTTATTTGGCAAGGGTCTGAGGACTTCTCCGTCTTTGTAATCGCGGACTTTCCTGGGCAAACACTCTCTGAATGGCCGACAAAATGCCAGGAGCATTTTGTACTGCTTTGCGCCCGCAGGGGCTAAGCCAAGGATGGCCTAGCGTATATGCTCTTTGTGACTCTCCCTCCTCAAACAGCTCAAGTCTATGATCATAGACAAAATTGAGCGGATCAATTTTGAATATCGGAGTATGCGACGATGGCCGCTACGCGGCAGAATACAGGGTGGTATGGAGAAGCTTATTATCAATCTAATCAAAATATTTCATAGCGCACATCCCTGTACACTACCCTGCGGGCAGCTTCGCTGTGCAAAACGGCTTTCCTGCCGTTTTGTGGTGGGTGAATGGGTTGAGCGAAAGGAAATCACACGATCCAGGCATCAATGTTTTGTGCGACATACTCCATGGGCAGTCGCTCCTGCTCCAATCTCTTATCGGCATAATGGTCTGCACGTAAGCCCTTAAATAGAGCTAGCTCTTCTTCTGTCAAGGCAACGGGGTCTTTAGATATCGAGTCAGGCTCTGGCACCATACGCTCCGCGAAAGTCTTGACCGTCGGCTCATCCATCATCAGTGGAGTAATGCTACTTAGTTTACTTCTGGCATCACTTAATATGGCCAAGCCCTCGGAATCAATGTCTCCCCAGTAACCCACATTCTTATCAGCCAACCAGCTCGCCTTCATCCATGAAATATTTTTACCCCCACCCGAGACTGCTATCGTGTTGCGAACATCACTTAGTGCCAGACAAGACTGTTCGTTCTCGATCACCAAGATATTACACGCGGGCAGCTCAAAATCTTGTAAAGTGTCTGAGGACAGGCGAAGCAATGGCAGGCCACCTAACAATGCCCTGGTTTCCTCACATAGAGGTTTAACCAACAACCAGTCCTTCGGTTTTTCTGTACAATCAAGCCAGCTCATCAAGCCGACATCGTTAACGTTCCTATCAACCAATGCCGTAACAACAGACTCAATTATTCGTAGATTTTTCTCGATGAACTTAGTGTCCACAAAGGTGACGGGTAGCGCCCTGAGATAACATCCTTGCCCCATCCCTTTGTGCAACTGCGGTAATAATCTGACCAACAGCTCCAAATCACCCTGTTCGAAATTATCCAACGTTTCCAAGTGATCAATCAATGCCTGGAACAATTTATGGTCGGAACTGGTTTGAAGAGAATTCGATGGCAATGAAAGAGATTCAAAAATGTACCGAATTTTCGAAAGCCAGTTTTGCAGCTGACACTCTTCTATAGAACCCAGTAAACAGGCAAGAGAACCGATATCAGGTATGGTCAAGCGTGTGGGAACATCCTGTTCGGCAAGTGAACGGAAATTTCGTTTTTCCCAATTCACCTCACACCCTGTGCTTTTTGAGCCGCTTATTTCTTGGCCAGAACCCTGAATAGCATCTTGAGAAAAAACCTTCCAAGACGATACAAAGTTCTGAAAGTGGTCAATATTCTGGATTGCTGCATTTCCCCTTGGAGACTTCAAAGGAACGACCAATGGAAATGACTGCCCACCACTCAGCAAGCTTTTCAACTTTCTTGGGTTCTGCCAGTACTTAATTTTCAACGTTTGAAGGGCATCTTCTGGCAGTAAGCCCCAAGGCGTTTTCGATGAAGTGCTCATGAGGTTCTAACCAGATCGATTTCGGCGGTGATTTCATTATGTAACGAAGAGTCCATCGCAGAACGCTTTTGCTCGGCCATACGTCGATCAATTTCTTCCCATGTAACCTCACATAAGTGACTTTCATGACGTTCAGGATCTCGCTCTGCAATGAGCAGTGATTTCGCTGACTCTCGCGCCAGGTTTAGGTTTTTATAGGGCGTAATCAGATTGACGTGTATATGGAGTTCTTTGAAGACACGAAGCACTCTCCGACTTACTGCCTCAGCGGTGTTTGAAAATGCCTCATCTAAAAACACTGTGCAATAAATAGGCTTATCATATCCATCCGGTGTCAATACGTAAGCAAGACTCGCGGCAACGATAGTGCCAGCAAAGGACTCTTTCTCACCGCCTGACTTTCCACTGCTAGACTCAAGTACGTCACGCACATTAAAGGTCTGAGAATCGATCTCTTCAGCAAAGAATGACATTTGATATCTTGGATCTAACAGCCTCAAACTTTCCATATTGTTGGAGGTTCCTGGCGCACTCGCTTTCTCAAGGAGTTCCACAACGTCCGCTAAAAGATTAAACCGAGCTTCGTGATCATCACTTGTCGCCTGGCTTAGAGCACTTCTGACATTGCGTTCAAACGCCTGAACATGCGGATACTTTTCGCGTTTTGAGCCAAGCTTTAAATGACTGCCTTGCTTAAATTCAGTGCGACTCAACACGCGATTGATCGTATCGATCCGCTCCAAAATATCTTCTCTTTCAGACTCCAGCCTGGTCTTAATTCGAGCCAAAGATTGGGTGGCGTGCTTATTTAAGCGCTCTTTGAACTGATCGATTAACTCGGGTAAACCCTCTTTTTCAATATAAGAAAAATGATCTAAATAATCTGGCAGACCTTCTAGGCCTGTGGGCCAATCGGCAGTGATGGGTTGCCATTTATCTTTTCCTCTAAACGACCCCATAATGCCATTCGCGATATTCTCAGCAGTATTTTTTGCCGTACGCACTTTTTCCAACTCACTGTCTAATGCTTTTTCAAACTCCGGTTGCTGATCAGTAGTTTCCAGGGTGACCACACCCACCCTATCCGAAAGTAGGGTTCTGACCTCATCGGCCATGCCTGTTGACGCCTGTAGCCGGTACTTCTCTACCTGTTGCTGGGCATGGCTCATATCATTGCCAAGAGCGCCTTTTTTCGTCAAAAGCTGGCCTTTGGCTTCTTGAATCTGCTGAAGAAGTTCCTTTGCGGAATTCCATCGATTTTTTGCGAGCTCAAGACTTCCGCCAGATTGCTCAAGCGTCGCTAAATCAGCCTGTATTGTATCCAAGCGATTTTGCCAATAGGGAGCATCTATTTGGTTCCACTGATAGCTATCGAGCCTCTCCCATAACTGTTTTCGTTCATTAACCTGATCCATAGCTTGCCTTGCTTGCTCTGTGGCAACGTGCAGTTTTTTAAACTCTAGTTCTGCTCGTTGTTTTTCCAGATTCAAAAGATCAAGGCGTGACTTATTCGAAAACCCAAGGCTCCAGCTTTTGCGATCATCTATCTTCTGCTGGTCTTTCTTTTCAAAACGGCCTTGCTCCTTATGCACAAGGCCTTCTTTTGTCATTGAAAATGGCGTGGCATCAAGCTCATCGGTGCCAGACACGCATCGCAGGTCAAACTTATTCAAGTGAGCTTTGAGCCAATCGCGATAGGGATGATCTTTCCATACCAGTTTACGCAGGTAGCCGCGCTCGTTAAATTCAGTAAAGTTTGAGGGGCGCTTACCTGAATCGTAAGAAGGTTCCGACTTGTCTTTAGAAACAACCTGGGCGCGCACGTGTAAGCCGGTATCTCGCACATTGAGCCAGCGTGTCACCATTGAATAACTCTTTTGTGGGACCAATAAAGTCTTACTGAGGCCACCTAACGCACGCTCAATAGCGCCTTGCCAGGTTTTCTCATCGTCTTTGACATCGAGCAATTCACCGATAAAAACCAGCTCATCATCAGATAAATCAAGTGATCTGATCATTTCATCACGAAGCTGCTGATAGCCAACATCGATATTTGAATCTGGACGAGCTTCTATCTCTCTGATTTCATCTTTAATGTCGCTTAAGTTCTTCTGCTGTTCGCTCAACTGTGCCGCAATTTCGCCAAAATAATCTTGGCTTTGCTTGGTATCGTCTTCAATTTTTTCTAGCTTTAAAGTCGCTTCGCGCTTATTAGCGATAAATATCTCTTCATTCAGCTCGGCATCCAACGCCAAGCTGCGACAGTCACTTTGATAATTCGAAGATACCTGTATGACTGAGTTAAGCTTGTCTTTAGCATGCTGGATGTCTTTCTTTAGAGATTCAATCTTATCGCCGCCAAGATTGAGATATTCTTCGTGCCTTTTCTCAACTGACTCCTGTGCATCCTTCTCTTCTGTTTCGGCACGAGCAATAGATCTTCCAAGCGACGCTAATGCTTCTTCTAACTCACTCAGCTTGTTTGACCAAAGCATTGAAAGCGCTTCACCAAAGTAAACGCTCAAATGATTTTTCTGCAGCTGCAGTCTATCTAGAGCCAGTTTGGATTCAGCAATGGATTCTGAAAGCTCAGGTAATCGACTCAAATGAACAAATTGCTCTTTGGCATCAATCAGCTGCTCATGAATAGCGACGAGATCTGAGAACTCTTCAACAACCTTCCTCGCATCCTCTTTCACACCGCTAGGTTCCAACACTAATTCACGGATAAGTTTTGTAAGGTCATCTATCTTCTTGAGACCCAGCGCACGAGATAACAAAGCAGGCGCATTTTTGTTGTCCATGTAGAGGTGCTTGCGATAAAGCTCCTGGTAGTCAGTAAAGTTGTTATCACAATCAGTAATAGCAGGATCTTCACGCATCCACTGTTTTAGTTGCCTTGCATTTCCTTCACCAAAAGCGTCCAACAGCTCTTTCAGCTGCATGTTCCGTTTGGCAACAAGATAAACGCGTTTTACATCGCTTAGCGTATTCGTTGAACTGGCTGTCCAAAATAACGCTGCCAACGTAATGCTCGAACCGTCTTCACATTGATAAAGCGCTCTAAGCCCGGTCACAACGCCTTTATCGCGTTTACTCTTAACACGTGTAGAAGAGCCATCATGAGCAGATCCAAAGCTGCCGCGCATATAAGATAAAAGAGATCTATCCGAGCGATCGCCCTGAGCTGCAGCAACGTTGAATGTCGCTTTGCCTGCAGGTAAAAGAAGTGCCATCAAACCATCAATAAAGGTCGACTTCCCAGCACCGTTATCACCCGTAACCAGGGTTCCATCAGGATCGATAGAGGCCGTATGTAAGCCGTGAAAAGACCCCCAATTGTAAACCGAGAGTTCTGCTAATCTTATTTGCCCTTGAGAAAACAAGTCAGCGTGTGTTGCCTCAATGACGCTGTTATTTAGATCAAGACTATTCATTTTCTTCACCAACTTCGTCACTGTGGCTTTGCTGATTCGAAGCCAACTCCATGTACTCGTCCAACATAGACTCTAAAAAGCTCGCACTTACTACATAACGAATAATAGGCGTAATTTCGTATCGATCTTCAGCACTACAAATCGTTGACAATACCTTCCTCTTTACCATCTCCTTCACTCGGGCCAACAGTTTTTTACGATCTTTAGACGCATGATCAGTAATCGGAAGAAAAGGTGTCAGGTAGGATTCTAGCCGTTCAATATCTATCGTTATTTTCTGCTCTCCGGCAGACTCCCTGTCTTGATAATGCTTTCTAAGAACCAGCAAAATCAGAGTGTCGTAAAGCGAAAGCGTTCTCTTTGGAATCAATGTTGTTGATTCATCTAACTCCAGATCATCTTGCCCCTCAGAACCACTCCCTTCAAAACCAGAGCCGACGTCAACTTCACCACGGTTATTCTGATAAGTGGCGCTGGCGACAAACGCCACACCCGTTTTTTGATCCAGTATTAACTGCAAATAAACTTCAGATAAGTGTTTTCGAATTGAGACCTCATGGCGACAAAGCAACTCAAACAGTTTGGACTTTTGTGAAGCCATTAGCGAGCCTTGCCGCATTAAGTGCACCAGCACCCGTCTTGCATCATGAGGCATGCAAGAATTACTTTGCGTTATGGAAGTATCTAGTGTTTCTACCTCAGCCACTCGGGAAGTGTCTGCACTCAGCTCCTCAACGTTTTCAGCACGCTGATTATCCGTAACCTCTGCCTCGGCCAGTCCTTCATCGGCACCTTGCTTACCCATGCTCTCTTTTTTAGTTACGAGAGAAAAGAAACTGTTTGGAGGAGAATTATTGGTCATAGCTTTTCCTTGAGTAGCAAGCAGTCCATTGAAAACGTATTCGAGGCCGCCAAGATAAGGCAAAAGACTGGGAAAACGCGGAGTTTATATTGATAAATGAGCATTTTGAGCAGGCTTTTAACGCAGTATTGGCAACGCAGAAAGTTTTCATCATAACGCCAGCTCATCGATGTCTTCGGGGAACAGATCAAGAGTCAACAAATAAGTTGGAATGGATGCTTTCAACATGACACCTTGCTTGTCCGTCAACGCCACATCTTCTTTTTGCTCCAAGGCCGTGGCACCAACTGCCTTGGCTACTCTCAGATAAGCAATCAGTTCTTCCAAGCCGGACTTCAATGGATTCTTTGCTGCCAGCCCGGCTATCGACATTGGGCCATGCTCTTTCAGAGAGTCGAAAGTTTTGTAAGCTATCTCCCTCACTTGAACGGCATCCAAACAATCAAGAACATGAGCACTTGGCTCACGGCTGTTTGCTTTTTCTTCCACGCCTGAAGTATCTAGTTTGTCATCAGGGTTTCTTAAACGCATAGATTCGGGCGACTTAATTTCAATTGGGCCGACGGGTAAACTAAGTGCGGTTTCGGTCTTTAAGTCTACACCGTTATCACGCAATACAACAGCCTGCCTTTCGAGCTTTGATAGCAATCGATCAACGGCCTGATTTTCAGCCTCAGCACCGCTTTCAATATATGAGCGAAGGCCTTCTTCGGTACGACGTCTGATCCGAAAAACGCGATCACTTTCGCGGCTTAACTCTCGCATGAGTTGATTCAAAAAGTGCTGCTGACTACCAGATAGCTGCTTAGCGACAGGCCTACTCAAGATACTGCGAAGCTGCTCACGAAACTCCATCGATCTGTTTTGATCGCATAGCAATTGAAAGAACCCCTCAAATGCGCTTCCCGCTTCAGTGGTAGAAAGCAATGCTTCTTTCTCCATAACGGATAAAAGAATATCGCCACGAGACGCACCTCCCTCGATGATCTGCACTCTCAGGTCTTTGTCTAACACCCTGATTTCGTCTTCTACGCGACGAAAATCACCTGTTAATACAGAAGCAAGCTGATATATCTCTCGGATTCGCTCCCGCTGTACAACCTCGCTAAGCTCAGGCACAACCCCGGCCTGGAGTGCATCTATTTCTCGCTGAATCTCTGCTTTTTTACTCTCCAGTAAGGTGACTCTTTCATCTACATTAGGGCTTATAGCAACGGCCAGGTCGCGAACCGCTTCCTGGACGATGCGTAAATGCGAGGCCGTAGTCCCAGAGTTTCTTTCATCCAAGCCTTTACAGAACCGAAGCGCAATCTCACTGGCATCTGTCTTGGTTAGAGAATCGTCCATTTCACGCAACCAACCGTTTCTTATCCACTGATTCAGATAAGTCGCTGCTGACGTTTCTGTTGACCAAATACCTAATTCACGGCTGCGTTCAATTTCTGCATCCAGCATTATTCGAGCACGACCGTATGGAATTTCACTTTCTTCAGAAAACAAATCAGCAATGAAAGCCAATATATAAGGCGCATTGTCGGCTCTTAATAATTTCCATGCGGCATTCTCGGCGAATAAGCGCCGATACTTTGCTTGTAAGCCCTGAAAACTCAACCCACCTTCCTCATAGCACTTTCCTCACCCTTTTCTTTATAGCAGTCGCCTCACTCATTAGGAACTGGATATAATCAATAGCAAAACCTTATCATCTATTCATTGACCAACCAACGATTTTTCTAGAGAATAAATCAATGACAATCGCTAAATATAACCAGCCTTCCTCCGTGTAAGCGTAAGTAATATCACCCACATAATAACGGTCAGACTGGGTGACTGTGAACTGCCTATTCAATAGATTGGGGGCTATAGCCTTATTGTGTTTAGAATCTGTTGTGGCTTTAAATTTTTTCTTGGTTTTACACCACAAGCCAGCCTGATTCATTAACCGACCAATACGTCGGCGACTGAACCACGCCCTGTTCTGCCAGTTTATTTTTCAAGCGTCGTGTACCATATGAGCCACTTCCTTTTTTAATCAGAACTTTTAGTATTTTAATCAATTCATTATTCTCCTTTTCACGGTTAGTTTTAGGCGACTCAAGCCATTCATAATAACAACTTCGTGATACGTTCATGAATTGGCACAAGGCAGCAATTGAATGATCTTGGCTATGCTTTTTTATCCACGCCTACT
>SPJL01002851.1_pt1 | contig 13652 bp, 12 predicted proteins | sample 3741751 | NCBI WGS metagenome assembly SPJL01 (sample SAMN10925998, study PRJNA522277) | cold seep metagenome | isolation source: Elba SIP-enriched marine methane seep metagenome, extraction at timepoint T3 | place: Italy: coast of Elba, Mediterranean Sea | reverse complement strand
GACCGATGGTAAAGTTTTGATAGCGCAGCATATCCAGTACTCCAACCCCCGGAAAGGCTACTTTGAACAAATCGGGCCGCTGAGTCATACAAGCGCCTACCAGCAAGCCTCCGTTGGAACGGCCTTCGATGGCCAATTTATCCTTGGAGGTATAGCCTTGGGCAATGAGGAATTCGGCAGCGGCTTGGAAATCATTAAACACGTTTTGCTTTTGCTCTTTAGTCCCAGCGCGGTGCCATTTTTTCCCAAACTCTCCACCACCACGTATATTGGCCACGGCATAGATGCCTCCGTTTTCGAGGATTACCGTACGTTTTACTTGGAAGGCAGGTAAAATGGAAATATCAAATCCGCCATAGCCATAGAGTAGGGTAGGTCTTTTACCATCCATCTTTAAGCCTTTTTTGTAGGTCAAGAACATGGGAACCTTGGTACCATCGGCACTGCTAAACCAAACTTGCTTGGTTTCGTAATCATCAGATTTGAAGGGCGATTGAGGCGCTTTGAAAATTTTAGAACTCAAGTCGTCCATGTATAAGCTGTAAATCGTACTGGGGCGAGTGTAAGAGCTAAAGCTATAAAAGGCCTGTTGACTTTTCTTTTTACCACTAAAACCACCCACTGTCCCAATGCCCGGCAATTCCAGGTCTGTAAGGTATTTACCGTCCAAATCGTATACCTTCACCTGACTAGAAGCATCATGGATATAAGTCGCTACGATTTTTCCACCCATAATAGAGACGCTACTGAGCTTATCGTCGCTTTCGGGGATGACTTCTTCCCAAAAGCCTTCGCCCGGTTTTCCAGTATGAACGGCAATGAGACGATTATTATCCGCTTTATAATTGGTCATAATCAATAAACGATCGCCCAAGTTATCGACTAGTGAAAAGTCGTATTCGATCTTGTCGTAAATGGGAGTGATTTCCCCATTCTCCTTTTGTAAATCTTTAAAGTAAATGGCATTGCCGCTAGTAGATTCCCAGACGCTGATGGTCAGAAAACGTTCGTCCTCGGTAGTGAGGGCAAAAAAGCCTCGGCTAGGATGGGCGCGGTCGGCAAATACCACCTGATCATCTTCTTGTGGGGTGCCTAAACGGTGATAGTAAACACTTTGAAATTCATTTTTGCCCGACAATACATCATCGCCTTTCGGCTCGGGGTAGCGACTGTAGAAAAATCCGTCGCCCTGCCAAGCAATAGCAGAGAACTTGATCCATTCCAATTTGTCGCTCAAGGTGTGGTTATTTTGAACATCCTTGATGTAGATACTGCGCCAGTCGGACCCTCCTTCTGAAACCTCATAGGCCAGGTAGCGACCGTCATCTGAAAAACTCATGCCGCCCAAGGAAGCCGTACCATCTTCCGAAAACTGATTGGGGTCCAATACGAGGTTGGGAGCCGAATCTAGCTTATCTTGAACATAGAGTACTGCTTGGTTTTGCAGTCCGTCGTTTTTAAAATAAAAAAAGCGTCCACCTCTTTCAAAAGGTGTCCCAAAACGTTCGTAATTCCACATCTTTTCAAGACGTTTACGAATCGTTTCGCGGTAAGGGATATTTTTGAGGTAATCAAAAGTGACTTCATTCTGGCCTTTTACCCAGGTGGCGGTAGCATCCGAGCGGTCGTCTTCAAGCCAACGATAAGGATCGGCGATGACTTTACCGTGGTAATCGTCCTGGACGCTAGTGTCTTTGGTGGTAATGGGATATTTCACTGGAATAGGTTGAAAACTGCGCTGCTTAGTGGTCGATCCGAGCTGTGGACGTCCTTGATTATCGAGTTCGCAAGCGCTTATAAAAAGCAATATTGCTAGGGGGAAGATTAATTTTTTCATCTTGGATAATTTCCGGTTGGTAAGATCCTATTTCAAAACCGTAAGTTACTATTAGTTTGGGACTTATAAAACCAACAAAGCTGCTATTCGACTGATGGAGTAATTCCGAGGACAAGGGGAGAAGAAGGAAAAATTGGCCAATAGCTTATACCGAAATCGCTTGAGATTGGCTACTATTCCAATATTCTAGCATCTGATGAACGTGCTGCTCGATGCTCAGGTCTAATCTCTGCCCAAAACCGGGGGCTACATGAAAACGCTCCGGCGGATTTTCTCGTAGCAGTTGCGCCCAATGCCCCGGATCTAAGCTATCAACAACCAAACCTTCGCCTTCTCCAACCACATCCCGGGCTCCAACTCCCGAAGAAATCAAAACTGGCGTTCCACATTGCAAAGATTCCGCCACCACCTGACCAAAAGGCTCGTAGCGAGCGGGCAAAATCATAAAATCAGCAGCGGTATAAAGCTCCCGTAATTCTTTCCAAAAACCGAGATATTGGACGTTGGGTAATTTACTTTTTACCTCGGGCAGCCCGACGATCAAGAGTTCGTAGCGGTCGGGGTCGAGTTGGGCAAAGGCTTTGAGTAAGATGTCGAGCCCCTTGCGGTAGTGCGAACTAGAAGCAAAAACGTAGGCTGTTTTATGGGGTGAGATGCCTATTTTTTGTCGTAGGGCCTCTCGCTGAGGACGGAGCTCGGTATTGTACTTTCCTAAATTGAGGGGAGGGTAGAGCAAGCGAATCTTACTGGCGGGAATTTGGTATTCCTCCTGTAGCTCTTCCGACATCATGGTAGATGCGGCGAAAATAATTTTGCTGTGCTGATAAGCGGCTTCATCGAGATAAATTTGGGTCCAATCGCCTATAAAACGCCATTTTTTCCCCAAGGCCTTTAAATATCCCCGATGTCCTCCCGGCATCAGTACCGCATCCTGTGTGGCAGTCCGCCCGAGGGAAAGGGCAAAGTCATATTCTAGGCTTTGCATGAGCTTCTGGGCCTTTCGAGCAAAATACCAAGCGCGAAAAGGCTTGAGCATAATCCCCAAATTTAAACGCTTCACAGATACTCCGGGAGGCAATTGAATCGTTTTATCCCACTTGGCACATACTATTGTTACCTCGTGCCCCAATCGATGAAATTGTTCGATATAATTGAGTAGTCTGGTTTCAAGACCACCTCTGATGATTAGTCGATAATGGAGGAGAACAATTTTCATGAAAATTTGCGTAATTTTGCGCTACACAATCGATCCATTTACCATGCAAGTTAGACAATTTTTATTTGGAGTCCGCGGTCTGTTTTGTTTAATATTGCTTTGTCAATTACAGGTGGCTGAGGCCCAACGTCTGACGACCAATGAAAACGGAGAAAAGATCGTTTTGCTCGAAGATGGCTCCTGGCGTTACTTTGATCCCGCTCAGGATGCAGCCTTAGAGGAAGCGCCCGCTGCCACTAATCGCCCCGACGGCATTACTGGCGATTCTGATACCATGAACGGTGAAAACCCCTTGGTAAACCCTCCCAATAGAAATATCAAGCAAAAAAAGAAGAAGGATAAAACTAAGAAAGCCAAAAAAGATAAGGGCAAGAAGCAAAAGGTGGCTAAGAATAAATCGAAGTCTAAAAAGACCAAGAAAAAAAAGAACTCCGGCAAAGTAGCCAAGGCCGATAAGCGAGCCAAATCGAAAGCGAAGAAGAATAAGAAGGGAGGGAATAAAAAGGTCGCTTCGAACAAATCTGGCAAGGCTAAAGCTCCCGTTGATGCGGAAGCTCAACGCCGTTCAGATAACTTGGCGATTCGTCGAGCTGAGCGTGCAGCCGGGGAGGTTAACAAAATGGAAAGAGTAAAAGAAGACCTAGCCTTAGAACGTGTTTTCTTGGAAGAAGAACTCAAGCAAGCCTATTCTAGCTTGGAATCTACCGATGCCGATATTGCAGCGATTGAGTCTCGCTTGCGCGATGCGCGGCAGCAGGAAGAAGAGGCCGAAGCCAATTATAAGGCCGCCGTCGAGCTTTCCAAAGACTACGATCGAATGGTCAATATGTCGTATGAAAAACGAGAAAAACTTTTGGCCAAGCGGCAGGCAGAAAGCCCGGGTTATGTGCCGAGTGATGGAGGAGGAGTGGTCAATGTTGCCCCTGAGCCTACGATCAGCAAGGCGGCGCAAAAAGTGGCCTTGGAGGTCAAAAGCAAACGCCTCGCTTCGGATGTAATGACTTATCCGCCCAAGCCTCCATGTCAAGTGGCCTTTGATGGCGTTGACGAATTTACCGGGCAGCAACGTCGCGATCTGGTGAAGGAGCCTTTCTTTAGTTATACCAACGAGCAAATGCGTCCTTTCTTCAAAGAAAAAGACTTTATCGAATGCTCCGGCGCCCTTTCTTCCATCGGCGGAAGCATCTTCCTCCTTTCCTTTGAACTGGAAGTGGCTTCCCAAAATGCCCAACGCGACTACGGCTTTATCGAAAAAGGCAGTATCCTGACCATCAAATTTATCGATGGTAGTACCGTACGTATCGCCAATCGGAAAACCGATACGGGTGCTTTAAACCCCTTAGAAAAATCAGTTATCTATAAACCTCAGTATACCATTAGTTCCACTCAGGCCAAAGAGCTGAGTCGTGGTGAAGTAGATAAAATCCGTATCGTGTGGAGTACGGGCTACGAGGATTACGAAGTATACGAACTGGACTTTTTTATTAACCAATTCCGCTGTTTAGTAGAGTAGATTAAAGTGAAATCATGTTAGGATTACAATTACCCACGGACCCTCGCTGGGTTCAGATTGCTGAAAAAGACTTAGAAGAGATTTTGACCGACCATGCTTATTGCGAGCAAAAAGCGACGACTTCTTGTATCTCTCTGATCCAACAATATCCCGAGCGCACTGAAATGGTAAAGGCCTTGTCGCCCATCGTCACCGAGGAATGGGGACATTTCCGACTGGTACTCCAGGAATTGGAAAAACGGGAGCTCCAGCTCGGCGCTCAACGCAAGGATGAGTATGTAAATGCCCTGCTCAAGTTCCAAAAGAAAGACGGTAGCCGTGATGATCGTTTGGTGGAAAAATTATTGGTCTGTGCCCTGATCGAGGCGAGAAGTTGCGAACGGTTCCGTTTGCTATCCCTCCACATTAACGACCCCGAGCTACGCGATTTTTACCACAAATTTATGGTTGCCGAAGCGGGCCATTATCGCCTCTTTATCGATCTGGCCAAGCATTATGGTGATCCTGAAAAGGTGAAAGCGCGTTGGGACGAATACCTGGCCCACGAAGCTACGATCATGGAAAACTTGGAGCTGAGAGGGGATCGGATGCATTAGCAAATACCCTTGCCTTTAAAAAATAATTATGGACCCCAAATCACTGGATTTTCGACCCCTTCGTCTTAGTGATGCTCCAGTGCTACTCCAGTTTTATTCCGACGCCGATGCCATGCGCTTTCGCGGCTCAGCCCCATTACAGCACCTTGAGGATGCTCGTCAAATGGTCGCTCAGGCAGAGGAGCAAGCCCGCCGCGGCCTTTCTTATCGCCTAGCCATTTTACAAGGCCCTGCCAAGACCATGATTGGCACCTTTTTATACAAAGTGCTCAAAGCCCAAGCCTGCGAAATCGGTTATTCCCTCGGCCCACCTTACTGGGGCCAAGGCCTCGCCACCCTAGCGGTATCCGAGATGATCCATCGCCTCCATCGCCAAGGCTATCGGCATTTTGAAGCTTGGACCCATATCGAGAATACAGGATCTATCAGGGTCTTGGAAAAGGCAGGCTTTCAACGCCAACCCAAATCGGAAAAGTTAAATCAGTACTGTTATTTACTCGTGCTCTAAGTCAAGGTGGAATTTATTGAAACTTCAACAAGGCTTCTTGCTGAACCCGATGTTTGCCATCAAAAGAATGGAGCTGGAAATTCAAGCCATTTTTTAGCGCAAAATCTGTTTGCCATTTCAACCGATCCTCGGTCAGAAATTGATCTTGTAAACCATATACAAAATGCAATTCTCCCGAATTGAGGTAATCTGATAGTGGCTTGAAATCAAGATCGTCGGGAAGCAATCCGGCCCAGAGTAGGAGCCGGTCAAAACGAGGTTGAAGCCGATGGAGCCATCGGCATTGAGTAGCGGTTCCTTGAGAAAAACCGAGTAGATTTATCTGTACATCTTCGGCAAACTGAGGGAGATAGTGATCGTAAAGGCCTTGGAGATAATTACAGTAATCGGCAATTTCATCGAGTCGATCCTTGCTCGTCATCCAAGTGGCGACTACCGGGCCAACAAACCCTCCCCAGTAAAAACGGGAAAGTCCTTCGGGAGCGAGTATAAAAGTATCCTCGGCCTCTAGTGCGCGAAAACTTTCGATAAAAGTACTCGCCAATTGCCCATAACCATGACAGACGATCCAAAACTTTTTGATCTGGGGGCCAGCTTTACCTAGCGTATAATAATGAGCTGTTTTTTCGACTTTGATGTGATGCGCTTCCATAGCTCAAAAGTAAGACGCCTATCAATCATTGCCAAATATATCTCTTTTCTTCTTGCCTTGTTCGAAGACGGGTTGAGGGCGGGGAGCACTGTCGAGCATTTCGTGGAATAGTTTTTCTTCGTAAACCCAGAGGCCCTGCTGCTCATCAAAACGATACCCTTCGTAAGTTCCGTCGGGAATCAAGCTGATGCCCTTGCCATCGGGACGTCGAATACTGGCCATATGATCGAGAATAATGATCTCCAGTTCGGGGTCAAAATTACAGCGAATAGCAGAAGCCGCGGAGTATTCTCGAATCAGGCGGTTTTGAGTAATCGGGCCACGACCTTCCTCCAAAGTGGCAAATACGGGGGCACCAAAGACGGCTTGGCCATCGCGGAAATGGAGGACATCGATGATTTTTCGTTTGTCAAAAAACTGATAACCATCAAAGCCAAAAAGTAAATAGCGAGGCCCATCGGGGGTGCTAAAAGCTTTGATATTATAATAAACCGCTCCATACCAATCGTCAGCGCCGAGAATATCAAATTCTGGATCATCAACTCTTGTTGATTGGTCAATGAGCGGCGTCAGTTCCCGCTCTTTAGCTTGGCTTTGAATGGCTCCGAAGTAGCGGTATTCATTGGGGCTGACATATAATTGCCAGCTAAAAATCCGAAAGCTACTATCGGCGGGGTATTGGATGGAGACTTCCCGAAGCGAGTCGAAGGGGTAGGCGAAAGAATTGGGGTGATCGAGCAATTGCTCCAACTGCGGAAGAATCGCTTCGGCAGCGGTGGTTCGTTGGGCCTTGGAAGTATCCTGCAAAAGGGTACGGGCCGTTTGGACGATCAATTGTTCTTGTTGAACCAGTGAATCCGATTGCGCTTGAGTAGCAAGGCTACCCAAAGAGGCGACTAAAAGTAAAAGAAGGAGTTTTTTCATAGAGAATCTTTCCGTTTTTGCACGAACTCTTAAGGAACGGCTAATTGTGGCATGAAATTGTGGGCCTAATTAGCGGTTTTCCCCCCGAATTGTAAAGAAATCCCGTGAAAATCTATCTGATATGGAAAACCGTCTACCGAAATGGAGCTTTTTAGTCATTCTTTGCCTGAGTTCCTACACCGTTTCCGCCCAATTACAAAGTAATTTTTTCTTTGAACTAGCTCAAGGCGCTGGTAATTTCAATGCCCCTTTAGCGGTCGAGTTTGTCAATGCCAGCCAAGTTGACCAGTACACTGATTACAGTTGGAAAATCGAAGAAGAGGAATTTTCTACCGAAATAGAGCCCAATTGGATTTTTCGGGAAGCGGGGAAATACCGGGTTTGTTTGGAAGTGAAAAATAAAACGACTAGCCACCAACAATGCCAATTGATCGAAGTATTTGCGCCTAGCGATACCGAAGTGGCTTTATTCGAATGATGGCTTAGTGCTTTGTAAGCTAAGTTAATTGATAAAGTGCTTAGTGCCGCTTTCTTTTATTGTTTTTATAATCCATAAAGATAAACTCTCCCAAGCCTTGCAGACTGCTGTAAAAGGCCTTGCCATTATTGGCAGAGGTAAATTGATCCACAAAACGAACCAGATAGGGATCGCGAGCAATCATAAAGGTGGTAATCGGGATATCTAATTTGCGACAGCGGGTGGCCAAGTTAAGCGTCCGACTCAAAATTTTCCGATCCAGGCCAAAGCTATTCTTATAGTATTTCTTACCCTTTTTGATACAGGTGGGTTTACCATCCGTAATCATAAAAATTTGCTTATTGGGATTCCGACGCCGACGAAGTAAGTCCATGGCTAATTCTAAACCAGCTACAGTATTGGTATGGTAGGGGCCTACTTGGAGATAGGGAAGATCTTTGATCTCGATCTGCCAAGCATCATTTCCAAACACGATAATATCGAGGGTATCTTTGGGGTAACGAGTGGTAATCAACTCGGCTAGGGCCATGGCCACTTTTTTGGCCGGCGTGATCCGATCTTCTCCATAAAGAATCATCGAATGGGAAATATCAATCATCAACACCGTACTCATCTGACTTTGATAGTAGGTTTCTTGAACCTCAAGGTCTTGGTGAGTGAGTTGGAAATCGTCGATGCCGTGGTTGATCTGAGCATTACGCAGTGATTCCGAAACGGCCAAATTTTCCACACTATCCCCAAATTCATAAGGACGGCGGTCGCTGGTAAATTCGTCTCCCTTGCCAATTGCTCCAGTACGGTGTTGCCCTTTTTTGGCCTTTTTCAATTGTCCAAAAACATCTTCCAAGGCCTTTTGACGGATCTCAATCTCCATCTTTGCCGTAGGGACATAGCCGGGGTTATCCTGATCCTGAGGTTGGATATACCCCTTATCGATCAGGTCCTGAATAAAATCAGCCATTCCATAATTCTCATCCGTCAATTTGTACTCCTTATCTAGTTCGGTCAGCCAAGAAAGAGCTTCGCTAACTTCACCGGAGGTGTGGACAAGTAATTCCTGAAAAAGCTTGAGTAATTTTTCGAAACTCGACCCCGCATTGGGATCGGGTACATATTCGGAGAAACGCCAACCTAGCATGGGTGATTTAGTTTAACGTGAAGCCTGCGGTGTAGTACAGCAGTTCACGATTTGTTGATAATCAGGGCGATCCGAAGCGTGACGGTGAATATAACTATTGAGTATTTCTCGATTTTTTATCAAAAAGATACCTGGCATTTGCGTCGAATCCCCTAGTTCTTCGGCCAATTCCAATTGGTGGCCATCCTTGCGTGCGCTATAGCCGCGAATCCAAGTTCGCAGACCATACAATTGGGAGATACTCCCTTTCATCAGTCCAAAAGCTGCGTAGTAATTCTTTTGCGGATTACTAACGTGCCAAGTACCACCAAGTCCGTAGCGTTGGAAATAATCATCTGCCGTTTTGGATGGAGCCATATGAACAAAAACGATCTTGATTCCCTTTTCGTCAAAGAAGGATCGCAACTCTGCTAGATCACTCAAGGCTTCTTTACAAAATACACAACCAAAATGGCGAAGAAACACCACTAGGGTAGGGGATTGATCGGAAACTTCTTGCAAACTCTGGCCAGTATTACAAGTCATCCTCTCAATTACATCCAAATTTACAGAAGTATGCGGCATATCGTTGTGGCTTTACTTTGGAATTATCCAAATTATAACAAGCAATCCCGTCTATTGTTGACTAAGATACGAAAAAAGGCATCTCGCAGCCAGTCCGCGAAATGCCTTTTTAAACTCTAGGTCAAAGAAGACCTTTTAGCTAATATTCATGTCTTCAAAAGTCTTGATGACTGCTTCGACGTGCTTCGCTGATTTGTGGAGCAATTTGGTTTCGCCCTTATTCAGTTTTAGCTCAAGAATATCCTTGATTCCAGTGTTACCCAATTTGACAGGTACACCGAGGAAAATATCATTCAATCCATACTGACCGGTCAACAAGGCACAGCAAGGGAAGATGCGGTTTTCGTCTTTGATGATGGACTCTACCATTTGAGCAGCAGCAGCACCTGGTGCATACCAAGCAGAAGTACCCATCAAGCCAACTAATTCTCCTCCACCTTTTTTGGTGCGCTCTACGATGCCTTTGAGGACATCTTTATCAATCATCTCGGTTACGGGAATACCAGCTACGGTAGTATAACGTGGCAGTGGTACCATCGTATCACCATGGCCACCCATCAACACGGCTTGCAAATCTTTAGGACTGCAATCGAGCTCAGTGGCAAGGAAAGCGCGGTAGCGAGCAGTATCGAGGATACCGGCCATACCGAATACGCGGCTAGAATCAAAACCAGAAGCTTTGTAAGCAGCATAGGTCATTACATCAAGTGGGTTAGACACTACGATGATGATCGCCTTCTTGGAATACTTCTTAATAGATTTGGTGACAGAGGTTACGATATTCGCGTTAGTCGAAATCAGGTCGTCACGCGACATACCAGGTTTGCGAGGTACACCAGCAGTGATTACTACGATATCCGATCCACGAGTATCGCGGTAGTCGTCGGTACCTTTCAATTTGGTACTGTAATAATCGATGGGCGCCTGTTGCCAGCTGTCCAATGCTTTCCCACGGGCGAGGTCGCCGTTGATGTCGAGTAATACGACTTCGTTGACGATATCTTTGTGCGCCAATACATTGGCAACGGTGGCACCGACATTTCCGGCACCAACTACGGTTACTTTACTCATGACTTGAGATGTTCTTTTTGTTTAGAGCGAGAATTAGTTGAGGCACTTGCTCTGGATTTGGTAATTATTTGCATGCGATAAAAAACATTATCGATATTGGCCACAAAAGTAAACGTTTTTTTCTAATTTTTTATCACTACTTTCTGGGCTTGATAATTGACGCCTACCTGACGACACTCGCTTCGCAAATTTTGTAATTTTAAAGCTGTATCAAACGACCCTTGTATGAAAAAGTTTCTCGCCCTAGTTGGCTTTTTAATATTTGCTTTAGGATTTCTCGATGCCCAAAGCCACTTACACCATTCCTGTGCTTTGCCAGTCGGCGAAGAAGAGGTGTTAATGCAACGGCTCCGACAAAACAAAAAAAGTGTGGATGATTGGGCGAGCAGTAACTTTTCCCAACTGATGAGTTTTGTTCCCATCACCTTTCATGTCGTACGTCTTGATGATGGTAGCGAAGGTGTGGATTGGTCCGACCTGTTTGATCAAGTTTGTTCGCTCAACGACTATTATTCCCAACAAAATACTAACCTGCAATTTTACATTCAACAGATCAACGAATTTTCCAGTACGCAGGTTTTTGAGGACCATTTTGAAGATGCGGGCCAACGGATTATGGAGCAGGAAAAAGTAGCGAAGACGATCAATATCTATGTGGTAGGCTCCGCAGCGACGAGTGGACAAGGCGATGGAATTACCCTCGGTTATTTTTCACCTGCAGATGATTGGATCGTAGTGCGAGTGGATGAAGTAGTCGCTGATGGGGAAACCCTCTATCATGAAATAGGACACTTTTTTAGTCTACCTCATCCTTTTCGAGGTTGGGATTTTGAACCTTATAATATTTCAGATCACGGCACCACCGTGGCGGAGTTTTCTCCAAGTACAGGATACTCCGGCTCTATTCTCAACGAGCTACAAGATGGAAGTAATTGTGAAACCGCTGGTGATGAAATTTGTGATACCCCACCTGATTATAATTTGGCAACCTTTGATTGGGGGTGTAATTATGTAGGAGGAGTCAAGGACCCCAACGGTACTCGTATCGATCCCGACGAGCGGAATATCATGAGCTATTTTATCAGTTGCCCCAACAAAACTTTTAGTTCTCAGCAAAAAGCATTGATGGGGGCCGATCTATTTAATCGCGTTTTGGCCGAAACGATTATTTTTGGCAGCGACCCCGGCCCCAATACAATACCCACCCCTCAATTAGAAACACCGGCCGATTGGAGCGATCAACCTGAGTTTTCCAGTTTGGATTTTACTTGGTCTGCCGTTCCCGGTGCCTTTCGCTACATCTTGGAATTTGATGACTCGCCTAGCTTTGCCTTTGGGACCCTCGAAGTTTTAGTGGATGGAAATAGTACCACCATTCAAAGCGATTACTTTCTGGCCAATCGCCTTTACTACTGGCGCGTACGTCCAGTCGGGACTTATGCGGCATGTACCGATTGGTCAGACCACGCTCGATTTTTTACCAATATTTCAACTAGCGTAAAGGAGGTCGCTGATCAGGTGAAAATTACTTTGCAACCCAATCCTTGGGTCGGGGAAGGACAACTTTACCTTAATCTACAAAGTGATCGCGCTCGCGATTGGACTGGCCAACTTTATCGAACCGATGGGCAAAGAGTAGGGGAGGCGCTTCGCTTTTCTACACCTGCTGGAGCACAAAGCGTTCCGATGGATTTACAGGAAATACCGAGTGGTTTGTATTTCTTAAGATTAGAAGCGGAAGGTGAAATTTGGATTGAACGATTGTTGATTTATTGATTAACCAGGTATTTGCCCGAGCTATTAATTGTTACTAGAGGCAATTTTTTTTCCTGCTCAAAACTTTGATAGATTTCTTTTAGGTCGTTCCAAAATGTATGATGTACCGAAAATTCTTGGTGGGTAGCTTCTCCTGGTGAATTCTTAAAATTATAGGGGAAAATGTGGACCGGAATTTTTTCCTGCCCATTGTCTTTGGCTTGTTCGGCCAAGAGGAAAAGCTCTCGAATGCCATGGTTGCGGATGGGAATACAACCCACACTGGCACAACCACCATGGATGAAAATATCACTACCCGGCGCCACAGCATTGCCTAGAATACGATCAGAAGAGTTGGGGTAATTGAGGCCGAGCGAAAGGAAAAAACGACTTTTAGGATTGAAGCGGTCGATGTGGTAAACCCCTTCTGGAATTTGAAAATCGCCTTCTCGACGCTTGGGGCCAAGCTTTCCCGAAAAGGTGCAAAAAGCATAAGTCTTTAATAATTCGTACCCTTCTTTATCCTCCTGTCGGAGCCAGACTTCTAATCTTTTTTCGTATTTGAAGGCTCGCAAAAAAAGTCGAACCTTTTCCCGCTTGATCGAAGATTTTGTGGCGAGTAAGCTATCTATTAATAGCGTTTGTTTGGATTGATTCAAAGGCCAATTGACCTCTCCCGAAGCGTCTCCACGATTTCGGCAAGCATAGACAATTAGCAAGAGGGTCACTAATAATAAGGTGTATTTCATCTGTTTTAGAAGGAAGGATTAGATGTTATTCGATAAACCTAAAAAGAGTTCGTTGCGTCTTTGGAGGAGGAGTTCTCGCAGCCAGCGGAAAAACCATTTTCGACAAAAGAGGACCAGTTTTAAAAGGAGCTGGGGCCAATTGATCGTGCCGATGGCTAGGGCCAGTGCCCATTTGGCAATCTGCCGGATGATGGCCAAGCTTTCTTGAATTTTTTGCGCGGGGAGTAAGGCCTTGGGCAGCTCCGTATCAAAATGGGCATTGGCAGCCTCAATGTTTTCGGACAAAGAGGAATGCGGATCGTAGTGATAAGCCTTGACCTTCCATTCTTCCTCTTCTCCCAAGGGAAGCGTACGACGTTTGCCAAACAAAAAGTCCAAACTCTGAGCAAACAAAACGACGGACTCCCGGATATCTTCGTAAAGTAAACGAATAAAATTGCGAAAAATATGCGCCGTGGCTTTGACCCCCCGCCAAACAAAAGCTGCGAATTTTTTGACCACTCTTCCCATCGAGGCCCACAAACGATTCCGACCATGATAGGCATAAGCTAGTTGCGGACCTTCCCATTCTTCCCAACAAGCCTCCGTAGCGGGAGTGTGATACAAAGGATCGGAAGAAACAAAGGCTTTGCTATACTGTTCGAGGACTTC
>SPJL01004425.1_pt1 | contig 13667 bp, 13 predicted proteins | sample 3741751 | NCBI WGS metagenome assembly SPJL01 (sample SAMN10925998, study PRJNA522277) | cold seep metagenome | isolation source: Elba SIP-enriched marine methane seep metagenome, extraction at timepoint T3 | place: Italy: coast of Elba, Mediterranean Sea | reverse complement strand
TATAGCTATGAGCATTGTTATGCCAATGTGCATCGTGGTGCCTATGACTTTTCAGAGCGCACCACAGCCGCCTATGAAGCGGCGCGGGAGAAAACCCGCGCCTTTCTGAATGCCTCATCAGAGCGGGAAATCATCTTCACCGGCAATGCGACGGGTGCGATCAATCTGGTCGCCTATTCCTTCGGTCGCGGACTGATGAAAGCCGGGGATGAGGTGATCATCTCTGACATGGAGCATCACTCCAACATCGTGCCATGGCAGATCCTGCGGGACGAGTTGGGGATCGTCCTGACCATCGCCCCAATCTCCGACGATGGTGCATTTCTGATTGATGAATTCGAGAAGCTGTTGTCGCCTAAGACCAAGTTGGTCGCGATTACCCATGTCTCCAACGTCCTGGGCACGGTCACACCCGCTAAGCGGATCGTTGACGCCGCCCACGCGGTTGGCGCCAAGGTGATGTTCGATGGCTCTCAAGCCGTGATGCATATGGCGGTCGATGTTCAGGCGCTGGATTGCGACTTCTATGTCTTTACCGGGCACAAGCTCTATGGCCCCTCCGGCATTGGGGTTCTCTATGGCAAGGAAGCCGTGTTGGATATGATGCCGCCCTTCATGGGGGGTGGCGACATGATCGCCCAAGTTACTTATGCCAAAACCACCTGGGCAGAGCTGCCGGCCAAGTTCGAAGCAGGAACGCCGCCGATGGTGCAGGCTATCGGTCTGGGCGCCGCGATTGATTATGTCTCCAGCATCGGCCTGGATCGCATCGCCGCCCATGAGCGTGATCTGCTAAGCTATGCCATGCAGCGGCTTTCTGCGGTGAAGGGGCTGAACTTCATCGGGACGGCACCGGATAAGACCGCCGTGGTTTCCTTCACCATGGATGGCGCGCATCCGCATGACGTGGCAACCATCATCGATCAGGAAGGCGTGGCCATCCGCGCCGGCCATCACTGCGCTGAGCCTTTGATGGTTCGCATGGGTGTCGGGGGCACAGCGCGCGCATCGATGGGGCTTTACAACACACGGGCTGAAATCGACACCCTGGGCAATGCGTTGGAAAAAGTGAACGCGATCTTCGGGTGATGTGGTTTGGATAGGGACAAAGACAGTATGATGAGCGAGAGCGCTATGACAGATCAAGGTAACGAGACCGAAGCCCCGGCGCCGGAAACCGCGGCCGACCTGACCCATCCCTATCTGGGGTTTCTAGGGGCTGGGCCATCCGCCGAAGAAGGCACTCAGGCGCTGAGCGGTCAGCCCTTGGAAGAGGGTGTGGAAACAGCCCAGCCGGAAGCGGTCGAAGACGCGCTACGCAGTGTCTATGACCCGGAAATTCCGGTGAATATCTATGATCTGGGCCTGATCTATTCCTGCGAGATGGACGACAAGGGCGATGTTGATGTGGTGATGACACTCACCGCACCCGCCTGCCCCGTGGCAGGAGAGATGCCGCAGCAGGTCGCCGATGCGGTCTCTGGCGTTGCCGGGGTTGGCGTCACAACGGTGACCCTGACTTGGAATCCGCCCTGGAGACCCGATATGATGTCCGAGGATGCACGCCTCGCCCTCGATATTTACTGATGTGAGACAGAGCTATGTTTGATCCTTCCAAACCAGTCGTAAACCTGACCGACGCCGCTGCAGACCGCGTCCGCCACCTGATGTCAAAAGGCGGTGACAGCGTCATCGGCCTGCGGGTCGGTGTTTCCTCAAAGGGCTGTTCCGGTCTTTCTTATGTCGTTGAATACGCCAAGGAAAAACGCCAGTTCGAAGAAGAAGTCGATATCGACGGCGCTAAGATCCTTATCGATCCGGCCGCCGTCATGTTCCTGATCGGCGCCGAAATCGATTACGAAACCTCCAAACTGGAATCCGGCTTCACCTTCACCAACCCCAATGAAACCGCCCGCTGCGGCTGTGGTGAAAGTTTCTCCGTCGCTTGACGACGGCATCGATTCCGGCTTAAGTCAGATTTGTAGGGGACATGCGATCTCCCCGTTAGGCGTTCGTGCCGGTAAGGCGTGCCCAAGAATCGCGTTCCTTGGTTATCCAGGAGGAACGCAGGCATGCGCTCAAATTTTGATTTCTCTTCAACGACGATGGTTTCGATAGATGTGCTGGCGAGGTGCATCGGGTCGCCGGATTGTCCTGTCCTGATCGACGGGCGGATTGATGACGACTTTAATGCCGGCCCCAGTTTTATCCCCGGCTCGTTTCGGCGCCCGGGGCTCACGGCGGCGGATTGGGCAGCCGACTATGCAGGGCAGGATGTCATCGTCATCTGTGACAAGGGCCTCAAAATCTCGCAAGGGGCGGCGGCGTATCTGCGTCTGGCTGGTGCACGCGCCTGGGCTCTGGAAGGGGGATTTCAGGGCTGGCGTGCCGCTGGTCTGCCCCTCATCCCCGAAACACAATTGCCGACACGCGATCCTTTGGGCCGGACACATTGGGTGACCAGAAGCCGCCCCTCGGCTGGCAATCAGTCGCTTGAAGGGGTTGCCTGTTCCTGGTTGATCCGCCGCTTCGTTGATCCCGCTGCAGCCATCCTGTTCGTAGAAGAAGACCAGATCGACGGTGTTGCGGAGCGATTTGGCGCCACAAAATTCGCGCTGCCGCATTCAGCAAGTGACACTAGCTCCGCCAAAAATGGCTTTGATCAGTTATTGGCCGATCTCACACTCTCCACCGCCGCCCTGCACTATATGGCCCGCATTGTTCGGGGAGCGAGCGCCAGCCCCCAGGAAAACGCATCGGACATCGCCGCAGAAACCACGGGACTGCTTGCAGTATCATACGGGTTTGCGCAGATATACCCCGACGATCTGCAACAGTTAGAGCGCAGTATGGGGCTCTTCGATGCGCTTTATTGCTGGGCGATAGACCAAACCGAAACAGAGGCGGCATAATCATGACGGTAGAAACACAGCGCGGCGCGGACGGGCGCGCATGGCCAAGCCTTTGGGAAGCCGTAACGGTTTGGACGCGGATCGCAGCGATGAGTTTTGGCGGGCCGGCGGGCCAGATTGCCGTGATGCACCGCATCCTGGTCGAAGAAAAGCGCTGGCTGGGGGAGAAGCGGTTCCTGCATGCGCTTAACTTCTGCATGTTGCTGCCGGGGCCGGAAGCCCAACAGCTGACCGTCTATATCGGTTGGCTGATGCATCGGTCGCTGGGCGGGATCATTGCCGGGGTCCTGTTCGTCCTGCCGGGCGCTCTGGCGATCCTCGGACTGAGCTATATCTACGTCGTTCACGGTGCCCTCTGGTATATCGAAGGTCTGTTCTTCGGTCTGAAGGCGGCAGTACTCGCCATCGTCCTCGCCGCTGTCCTACGGATCGGATCAAAGGCGCTGAAGGGTCGTGCGCCCATCGCACTGGCCGCCGCAGCGTTCATCGGGATTTTCGCACTCGACATCGCCTTCCCCGTCATTGTGCTGGGCGCCGGGCTGATCGGCTATCTGACGAGCCGCATTGGTTGGGATGCCTTTACCGGCGGCGGTCATGGTGCCGCAAAGGATGGCGTGGATGATGCGGAAACCTTGCTAGGGAATGGAGACAGCGACACGCGGCAAGGGCTGTCCTTGCCGCTTTGCCTCTTATTCCTGGTGCTTTGGCTCGGTCCCGTCGTCGCACTTGTTGCTACATTGGGCGTCGATCATGTCTTCAGCGAAATCGCCTTGTTCTTTTCAAAGATGGCAGTTGTGACCTTCGGCGGTGCCTATGCCGTGCTGGCCTATGTCGCACAAGCTGCTGTCGACACCCATGGCTGGTTGAAACCGGGGGAGATGCTGGACGGGCTGGGATTGGCGGAAACGACACCGGGGCCGCTGATCATGGTTACTCAGTTCGTCGGTTTCCTAGGGGCCTATCGCGATGCGGGAGAGCTACCGCCCTTGGCCGCCGGATCCCTGGGTGCCTTGATCACCATCTGGGTTACCTTCGCGCCCTGTTTCCTGTGGATCTTTATCGGGGCGCCCTTTGTCGAGCGGCTGCGCGGGCATGCCGGCCTCTCAGCGGCGCTGGCTGCGATCACGGCTGCTGTTGTTGGGGTTATCTTGAATCTGGCTGTCTGGTTTGCCCTTCATGTGATCTTTGCAGAGGTGGGCAACCTGAACTGGATGATGTTTTCGCTACCCGCGCCGGATTGGCAGAGTTTCGATCTGGCTGCCGCGATCCTAAGTACGCTCGCGATCGGAGCTGTTTTCACAAAATACTATGGTGTGGGACGTCTGCTGATCGCCGGCGCGCTATGCGGTGTCTTGATCCAGGGGGCGGCAATAGGTTTCCCGTAACACGCAAGCCGCCAGCAATCCCACCCCATAGCTGATAAAGAGGCTGGCGAAAGCAAGCCCATAGGCGCTTTCGGAATAGATCCGAACGCCGTCAACGCTGGCACCATCCCAGAATAGGTCGAGCAGTACACCGAGCACCGGCTGGAAGACGGCGCCGGACCCGACGACCATCATATTGACCAACCCCATCGCCGCACCGGCATTAGCGGGCCGGTTTACTTCCCGGACATTCGCGAAGCACAGAACCAAAGAACAGCCGGACATGCCATTAATGAACATCAGCAGACCGATCACATAGGCATTCTGGATCGGTAGATAAATCAACGCTGCCAGGGTCAGCGCCGCGACGCTCAGGCCGGCCAGGAAAAACGGCTTCCGCCGCCCCACCCCCTCGCTCACCCAACCATAGAGGGGACTGCCGACCATCCATCCGAAAAAGACGATGGAAGCAAGAAAACCTGCCTCCGTTGTCTCGAAACCACGGGTCTGAACGAGCCAGGGCACCGCCCAAAGGCCATTGAAGGCCAGCATGGGGGCGGTCAGGGTGAAACCGATAAACGCGCATAACCAACTCTGACGCCGTCCGATAACTTGCTTGAGGCCACCAAGGATGCTTCCGCCTTCCGATAACCCACCCTTCTTGTCCCGCGCCACCAGAAAGATAGCCGTGCCCAAGACAACGCCAAGTGCCGCCATCGCATAGATCGTCATGCGCCAGCCGCCAGCCTCAACCGCGAGACTGAGCGGCGCCTGTCCGGCGATGGCGCCCGCCATGCCGGTTGATTGGACGAGACCGACGAGAACCGGGAATTGACGCGCCGGTAACCAATGCGCTGCGATCGTGATCGTCCCAACGAAACCGAACGCTACGGTGGCACCGATAATCGCCCGTCCGATACCGGCAATGAACAGACTGTCCGAACCGGCAAAGAGTATACTGCCGGCAGCGCAAACCAACAGCGCGCCAGCCAGAAGACGTCTTGGCCCATATCGGTCCACCAGAACTCCGACCGGCACCTGAATGGACGCATAGGCGTAGAAATAGAACGCGCTAAGCGATCCTAGCGCAGCGCCCCCGACAGCGAAGTCCCGCATCAATTCCTCGGTCATGACGCTGGGCGCAACCCGCTGCAGGAAAGCATAGGCGAAAAACAGGCAGCCCAGCCCGAAGGCCGCGTAGTGCCTGGTCAATCGCCCCGTCGGAGCCTCCTTCGACATCAAGCCACCTCAACAGGACGGGCAAGCCGCCGATAGAGGAGGAGCCCGTAGCTCATGATCGCGAAGGAAACGACCTGCTCAAACCACTCATCATACAGATGGGACGGGATCAGGATCAGCGGGAACCAAAAGAAGCGGTCATCCGGCTTCAGAATGGCCAGACGCCCCCGCAACCCGGGAATGGCGTCCCGGTGCAGCAGAATAACAATCGCAGAGAGAAAGCAGGCAATAACCATCCGCAAAATCTCATTCCACCCCAAAAACAGATTGTGGACGTTCAATTCGCCCTGATGATTGCTGGCCTTCAGTTTCTCCGGCGTTTCAATGCCGATGATCCGCTGCCCCCAGGATGCCTCCTCCCCCGCAAGGAAAAGCAGGCCAATTGCAAAGATGATCAACAAGGCCCGCTCTGATTTTTCCAGGCGAGACCAGGACCGACTTAACCCCATCAATGCCAGACCGGCAACGACAATCAGAATAGCAACGGTCAGATACTCAAAGGGTCCATCTTCCAGGAACCAGAATTCCGGCACCCATCCCCATCCATGATGCGCGCTGAGGAAGATCGGCGTGACGGCAAGGCTCGCCCCCCAAAGGATCGGCGCCTGAAAGGCCGGGAGAGAACTTGCATATCGGTAATGTCTAGAAAGATACACACCGACCCAGATCAGAAACATCCCGAACACAGCTAGGGATATCCAAATTCTGAAGCCGTCATAGAGGTGATTGGTCGGCTTGATCGCGACGACCAGGGTCTGCATCACCGCATCGTCCCAACCGCCTATTAGCCCCGCGACGGCGGTGAAGACGATCAGCGCGCCACAGACAAGGGTAACCCTGGAATAGAGGCCAACCATGGACCGCCTATTCCGCGACCATCTTGTCAGCGATTTTGTTCATCAGCGTGACCAGACCGTCGAAGCCCTTGCGTTGCAGGACCGAGTTAAGCTCTGCCCGTTTGACTTCCAGAAGACTGATGGCCGATTGCTCCTGCACATCCAGGATTAACCACTCACCCGATTTCTGTCCAACGACAAAGCCAATTTTCACAGGGTCGGGCTCCCCTTCGATCCGATATTCCGTCCGTACACTATACAGGCCACGCGGCATGGGATCAGCGCCGACGACAGCAAAATCACTCCCGCGGTAGAGTTTGATGAACTTATCATTCGTCGCGATCATGTAACGGATAAAGCCCATCACATAGGCATCCCGCTGCGCCGCATCCCATTTATCGTAATTTTCCGGGCCAATGATATTGGCGCCGACACGGGCCATATCGAAATTCGCATCGAGAATCTCGGTAAGTGCATTCAGACGTTCTGCTTTGGTCGTTTCCGCAGCCTTACTGACAACGGAATCCAGCGCGGCCCCTGTCTGCTCGACAATCGCCATCGCCTCTTCTGTGTCATTCGCGGATGTCACGCCACCGGCAGCACCCGTCAAGAAAACCAGCGTGACCATAAAGGCCCCCGTTTTGCCGCCAGTCCTTAAGACAGTGCGCAATACTGACAGTGCAACCATCATCCGATGCTCCATCCAAAGCGGCGCTCAAACCGGCGTCTAACGCTTCATTCAATTCGCCTCAAATCGAGGCCGGTTGCCCACCAACAACCAGAACCGGCGATGGCATAAGCCCTGTGATCGCTGAAATCCAGCGTCTTTTCAGGACATTTTGTCCTATCCTCCCTTTCTCTCACCAAAGTTTCGCTGCTTTTCCCGGCGCAGGAGGGGGAGTAAGTAGAAGCTATGTTGCCTGTATTCTATGAGAAACATTACTTATCCGACCTATGACTGAACAATCAAATAAGATATTCAACAGCCTAGCTGGCATCGTCGCCCGGAACCCACTTCCGGTACTCGCTGCAGCGTTCCTGCTGGCATGTGCTTCGCTGTGGCTTGCGTCCCAAAGACTTGCAATCGAGCCCGATGTCGCCGCCTTGCTGCCGGAGGATACGGGCTTTCTGCAAGACTATGCCGCCTATAAACGAAGCTTTCCTTACGATCGGCGCACCAACATTGTCGTCATTGATGCCCCCGGCGCGGATCAGGCCGCCTGGGCCCAACAGGCGCTAACCGAAAAGCTGCGCTCAGAGTATGGGGCGTTGTTCAATGCGATCCGGGCACCAGGCTATGATGGTTTTCTGTCGACCCATGGATTGCTCTATCTCGACCTTCCCACACTGCGCAAAGTCGTCTCGGAGGCAACACGCGCAAGGCCTGTCCTGGCCAGACTATCGGCGCAGCCCGACCTTCATGGTCTTGCGGATCTGATAGAGGCCGGGCTGACCGACACCGCCTTGGAAGCCGGTTCCGCCCCTGATTTGGCAATACTGCTGACTTTCCTGGCAGATGCCGCCGATGATCTGGTTGCGGGGCGACCAAATGCGGTGTCGTGGGCAGGTCTTATGGCTGGTGGCGATCTGGCGCCGTCTCGCCGACTGATCCTCGCCCAAGGACGGTTGGATGGACCGGAAGAAACTGTCGGTGTGGATACCGGCAGCCTGATCCGCAAAGAAGCCTTGGCGCTAGGATTGACTGAAGAGAATGGGTTTCTCGTCAGATTAACGGGGCGCGGCCCCCTTTCAGCGGAAGAAACCAATGCGGCGATCTCGGACGTTCAGCTCGCCGGGATCATCTCCTTTGCCATGCTGGCTATCATCCTCTGGTCCGGCTTCCGGTCTTTCAAGGTCATAACTGCTGTTCTCGCCACAGTTGGAATCGGGCTCGCCTGGACTATGGGATTTGCGACGATTGCGGTCGGGCAATTGAATATCCTCTCCTTGGTCTTCGCGGTGCTCTTCATCGGATTGGGAGTCGACTTCGCGATCCACGGCGCTCTGCGTTACCTGGAAACGGCACCCGGAACCCCACCGGAACAATCCGCCACTGTCGCCACAGCCTTGGGTGGCCCGGCGCTGGGCCTCTGCGCGATCACGTCCGCCATCGGATTTCTCGCCTTCCTGCCAACCGATTATCGGGGCCTTGCCGAGCTGGGCGTAATCTCCGCCGGCGGGATGATCCTGGCATATATCGCGAGTATCACCGTCCTTCCAGCATTGCTGGTTTTGGCGCGGACAGGCTCGCAAGGCGCACGCCCCCTTCCCGGCAGCGCTGGTATAGCCCGATTGTCCGATAGCAAGAGTAATACGCGACGGGTTACAGTTGGTGTCGCGCTCGCAGGCATTGGCTTGGCAGTGGTGGCGAGCCAAACAGCATTTAACTTCAATACTCTCGCGCTGAAAGACCCGCGCTCCGATGCGATCTCCGCCTTCAAGGACCTTCAGAAGGATGGTGTGGCGACAGCCTATAGCCTCTCAATCGCGTTCCCCGATACCGCATCAGCCGCCGCTGCTCGAACAGCGTTAGAAGCGCTCCCGATGGTCGATAAGGTTCACGGACCCTCAGACCTCGTGCCCGACGATCAAAGGGCAAAACTAAAGCTAATCGACGAACTTGCCATACAGCTCTGGCCCGCCATCCGGGATGCAAAGGCGAAACCGGAATTTGGCGGCGGAGAGGCGCTTAACGCGCTTAACCGACTGATCACCCTTTCCGAACTGGCTGCACAGAAACCCGACAGTCTCGGAGACGTAGGAAAACGATTGGCCGTGTCCTTAAGCTCATTGGATGGTGAGGCTCAGGCCATCGAACTGGATCGCCGTCTGACCACCGGAATCCCACCGCTCGTCCAAATGATGGCCAGGATCATCGAAGCCCAGGAGATTACCCTGAGCACACTCCCGGAAGATGAAAAAGGACGCTATATTGCACCCTCCGGCAGATCTCGTCTGAAGGTTCTGCCCACCGCAGATTTAACAGACTATAAAAGCCTTCAGATATTCGTCGAAGCCGTTTCCGAACGACATCCCAATGCGACGGGGCGACCAAAGCTCGAATACGAAACAGGAAAGATCGTTGTCAGGGCCTTTCTGAGCGCCATCACATTGGCGCTGGTCGCAATCTCCATCGTCTTGTTTGCCGTCTTCCGCCGGGTGCGGGATGTGTTTCTGGTCTTAACTCCACTTGGCTTGGCCGGAGCGGCAACCCTGGCTTTCAGCGTCCTTTCCGGCACGCCGCTTAACATGGCGAGTGTCGTTGTCTTGCCTTTGATCCTGGGGCTCGGCGTCGACAATGGCATTCATTTCGTCATGCGGTGGCGAGAGGCAGGTGACGTTGCATCAGTCCTCAAAGGATCAACCACACGGGCTATTGTGATGAGCGGCCTGACAACATTCGCGTCCTTCGGGACCTTGATCCTAGCCGGGAATGGCGCGATCTCCAGCATGGGGATTATGCTAACTGTTGGTATCGCGTCTATTCTAATATCGATGATTGCAATACTGCCCTTGATTTTGTCACAATTAAGTCACCATAAGTAAAAAATTGCGTAATTTTGCCACGCCCCCGCTTGACGTGACACACCGATGTAACACATACGACGCGTATTGAGGGCGTATGGCATTGCTGATTCATTCTCTTTTTTCAGCAACGGGCTAAGCCTATTAGTGCCCGAGGGGCACAAAGACTGATTGTCATGAATAACGCACTGAAGACGATAATTTCTTATGGTTTATGGCCTGCCTTACTTGCGGGCTGTCTTGCTGTGACCGTATTTGGGATGCACATCGGACACGGGATCCTGGTCTTCAACATCGCCTATCTCAGCTTGGCAGTGACGCTGTTCTTTACGGAACGCCTGATGCCGTTTGAAAAATCATGGCTCGGCAATGACGGTCAGTTAATGGCCGATTTATCCCATACCGCATTCAATAAAGGCGCGGTCCAAGTCTTGATTGCTGTCGGCGCTGCCTTCGGGATTGCGGAAGCTTTTGCAAGCGATGTGGGTGGCCACCTTTGGCCGACACATTGGCCCCTAGCCTTCCAGGTCGTTCTGGGGCTGGTCATGATTGAAATCGGCCTCTATGCCGCGCACCGTTTGGCGCATGAATGGCCTTTGCTCTGGCGCTTCCATGCAGTCCACCACAGTTCCAAGCGCCTTTCCTTCATCAATACCGGGCGCTTCCATGTCGTCGACACAGTCGCCAGCATTGCCTTGAGCCAACCGATCCTGTTCCTGTTCGGCGCGCCCATTGAGGTGTTCCAACTGGTCAGTGCGACCACCGCCTTCATTGGCATGCTGACCCATTGCAATGTCGACATGAAGTTCGGCTGGATCGCCTATATCGTGAATACCCCAACACTGCACCGCTTCCATCACTCAAAGAAGCTGGTGGAGGGGAACACGAATTATGGTGAGAACCTGATGTTCATGGATCTGCTGCTGGGCACGTATTACAACAAGCCCAATCGGCCGAGCGCGAATATCGGGATCAACGAACCGATGCCGGACAATTTTTTGGGCCAAATTGCACAACCCTTCCGTCGTCGGCCTGTTCAAAACCAGAATCTTTCTGAAGGCTCCGTTTAGCCTCACCAGCTCTGGATCAATCCCCGAATTCGTAACTGCGCTCTACCTTCGCCACCCGAAGTTTGTAGCTTGAATACCAGCGCTTCCGGCCCTGATCCCGCGCGGCAGCATGCTCAATATGACGCTTCCAGCCACGGATATCATCCTCCGTCCGCCAATAGCTGACCGCGATGCCAAGCCCATCCGCACCGCGCGCTGCCTCGAACCCAAGATATCCCGGTTGTTGCGCGGCCAGCTCTTCCATGCGTGCCGCCGTCTCAGCATAACCGTCCGTGTCATCGCTTTGCTGGGCTGTAAAAATCACGGCGTAGTAAGGGGGATCCGGTAGTGCCATGAGTGACATTCCTTTCACCAAGCGATATTTTCTGCGTGGATGAGGGAGGAAACACGATGCCATTGCCAGACGCAACAACGTTATGGTTCTTCGCCGGGGCCTGCATGGCGATCTATGCCTCCCCAGGGCCGGATACGCTCTACTTGGCCAGCCGTGCGGCTGCCGCCTCTGCCGCCGGTGGTCGCCCGATCCGCGACGGCATGCTGTCGGGATTGGGAATCTGCTTAGGTGTCCAAATCCATCTGGCGGCAACCGTTCTGGGACTGGCTGCGCTGGTGGTGCAATGGCCTATCGTCCTGACCGTCATTCAATGGACGGGAGCAGCCTATCTCGCCTATCTGGGCATCCGCATCCTGATGGCACGAAGCGGGTCGGAGGAAGCGTCTGTCTCCCCTCTTCCCCCCGCGAGCAGTTGGCAGATCGTCCGGGACGGGCTTTTCGTCAATCTTCTGAACCCGAAAATGCCGGCATTCTTCCTGGCATTCCTACCGCAATTTGTTGATCCACAAGCCGGTTCCGCCGCTGTGCAATTGCTCTTATTCGGCAGCCTCTTCGCGCTTGGGGGCATGGTCTGGACCGTCATCCAGGCCATTGCCTTCGGAACCCTGGGCGGTTGGGTTGCGCAGCGCCATAGCGTCCGGGTGGCGATCAAATGGATATCCGGGACTGTGCTGATCGGGCTCGCCGCCAATCTGGCGCTGCAACAGAAATAGGCCCGCGAGAGTCGACGCGCCTACAGATTGGCCTGCGCCGCCGCTTTCATTTTGTCGACCATCGCAACGAAGCCATTGCGTCGGTTGGGGGAAAGGTGATTTTCCAGCCCGATCCGCGTCATAAGATCCGCCGGATCAATCTCTAGGACCGCAGCGGGCGCCCTGTCGTTCATTACTTCAAACAAGACACCGATCAGGCCTTTCACGATGAAAGCGTCACTATCGGCGACATAGTGCATCCGCTTCCCTTCGGCCCCGTCGTCATCGACCGAGAATGTCAGCCAAACCTGAGACATACAGCCCCGGACCTTATTGTCTTCGGTCTTATCCGCTTCCGGCATATCCGGCAGCTTCTTGCCCAGATCGATGATGTAGCGATAGCGGTCTTCCCAGCTATCAAACAGCTCAAAATTCTCGATCAGTTCTTCGACGGTGGTGCCCATGGGACGCCTGCCTTTCTTCATACTCAGACTTCAAAAACACTCCGGCACAGGGAATGCCGAGATGACATAGGCCGGCAGGCAGCCTCTGCCAAGTCCTAGGACCAGCCGAAGCCGCCATCCAGCTCCCCAACCCAGGCCCAGATTGCCAGCAAGGGTTCGCCATGGGTCTCCATCGCATGGGGTTGCCAGGGTTTATGGCGGATAAAGACCCCCGGCGGCATGGGGACAAAATGTTTTGGCTTTGGATCGCGCGGCCCCTTCGCCCAATCGCCGGTACCAGCCAGGGTGAAGTAAAGCTCCTCCGCCGCATGCTGATGGGCGGGATAGAAGACATTCGGTGCCTGAATATAAAGCCCGACATAAAGGTCATCCATCGGGACCCAGCAATTGGGCCCGACCAGCGTGCAGTAACAATGACCGCGGTCAAAGCCCGGCATCGGCCGCCCGGCCTTCGTGCTCCGCTCCCACGGTAGGCGAGCCGACAGTTCCGCTATGGCACCAAGAAAAGGCGCGGTTTCCGGAATACCAAGCTTGTTCAGGGTCGGCAGATGGGCCGCCACCGGCTGCTTTCGCGCTGGAACCGACAGCCTGGCAGGCGGACGCCGGTCCAGCTTCTTCGCAACCTTCCTGGCGAGCGGCCCGCCCTCCTCCAAACAGGTCGTGCGATAGATATCCAAGAAGGCATCAAAGGCCCGGAGGCCTTCCGCAAAGCGCGTTCCCGAACCGGCGCTCATTCAGCGGCTTCCTCGGTGCGCCAGATAACTGGGAACCAATCCTCCCGCAGGCGCTCCCCTGCCATCATGCCATGCCCCGGATAGGGCGGCGATGTCCGTCCGGGCCGATCCGTGTAACGCACATCATCGCCTACCCAGCGCAAAGACACCGCGCGGCGCCGGTTGTCGGACAGATTACCCGGCGCGCCATGCACCGTGCGGAAGTCGAACAGGATCGCATCCCCCGGCTCCAAATCCCAACTGAGCACGTCATATTTATCCGGTTCGGCCTCTGGATCCGGGACAGGCAAATAATCGCCGTCATCCGCATAGAAGCCGCTTTCATCCAGCCATTTCACCGGCAGGACCAATTTCTCCCATTGATGCGATCCGGCGATGAATTGCGGGCAGGTCGAACGATCTACCGGATCACAGGGGATCCAGATGCTAACCGTCTGCCGTCCTTCAACGAAGTAGTAAGGGATATCCTGATGCCAGGGGCTCCGCATCGTCGTGCC
>SPJL01029675.1_pt1 | contig 13689 bp, 11 predicted proteins | sample 3741751 | NCBI WGS metagenome assembly SPJL01 (sample SAMN10925998, study PRJNA522277) | cold seep metagenome | isolation source: Elba SIP-enriched marine methane seep metagenome, extraction at timepoint T3 | place: Italy: coast of Elba, Mediterranean Sea | reverse complement strand
ATCGCGGCTGCCGGCTTTGGATTGGTCAATTGGCCGACAATGGCGGCGATTGCCGCCAGCTGGGTGATCTCGCCGGTATTCGGCGCGATATGCGCTGCGGCCCTGTTGCTCTTCATTAAGAGAAAGATTCTCTACGCCGATGACCGCATCGCCCAAGCGCGTCGGTGGGTTCCGGTGCTCATCGCCCTGATGGCCGCCGCCTTTGCAGCTTACATGGCGATGAAGGGGCTGAAGAAAGTCTGGCGCCCCGAAATCCTCGAAACGGCAGCATTTGCGCTTGCCTGTGCCACGGCCACCTATGTTTGGGCCCGACCCTACATTGCCAGAAAGACCGAAAATTCGACAAATCGCCGTTCAGATATCTACGTGCTCTTCCATATTCCGTTGATCGCCGGTGCGGCACTTCTGTCATTCGCCCATGGTGCGAACGACGTCGCGAATGCGGTCGGACCCTTGGCCGCAATCGTGTCAACAATCGGGGAAGATGGCACGATCGCGTCTGCGGTTGGGATTCCGCTCTGGGTGATGATGGTCGGCGCCTTCGGGATTGCGTTGGGGTTGGGTCTGTTCGGTCCGCGTCTGATTGCCGTGGTGGGCAAGAAAATCACCAGGCTCAACGCGATTCGGGCTTATTGCGTGGCGTTATCGGCGGCAATAACGGTGTTGGTCGCAACGACAATGGGCTTACCGGTTAGTTCCACGCATATCGCCGTTGGTGCAGTCTTCGGTGTTGGTTTGTTACGTGAATTCATAGAGAACCCGAATAAACGGAAGCTCCGCCCAGGCCATAAACTGAACGCAACGGCTGATGATGCTTTCAAAAGTCTGGGTCACAAGACATTGCGTCGGCTTGTCCGCCGGCAATTCATGATCTCCATTGCCGCAGCCTGGGTGATTACAGTGCCCGCGACGGCATGTCTGGCAGCCCTTATCTATACTGTTGTGCAGTCTCTTTGATCCAAGGACGCAAGATTTCGAAATGCTGAATAAGAGGTAAATAATCTTCGCGATAGGCAACGCGGGGGGCGTCGTCGATCAATGCCCAGTGACGTTGGCGCTTATCGCGCTCGGGCCATTCGTCGGCCTGTTCGGTCACAAGAAGGGGATAATAGGTGACGGGTTGGCCAAGGAGGCCATCTTCAGTCAATTTCTTGATCACGACCGTTATCGGAAAGTCTGCGAAGACTTCACCGCGGACACCAGCTTCTTCAAACCCTTCGCGCAGACATGTCGCAATGTGAGTTTCGTTCTTCTTTTGCTTTCCTTTTGGAAGAATCCACCGCCCGCGTGTCTGTGACGTTACAAAAAGGATCGCGACCATATCATCGCGCATATCAAATGGAATGATGCCGACATGGTGCACAAATTTCTTCCCTATTTATAGCTGATTCTATTGCTGCTCCCGGAGCGACTATACGCCTGATCCGCCAAGATTTCTGTAGCAATTTTCAGGAACGAATCAAACCTCACTCACCTGATAGGTGGATTTCTCCAGCCAGGCCGGGTTGATCTCAATACCCCAGCCGGGGGTATCGGTCACAAAGGCATTGCCGTCCTCAATTCGGTAGGGCTCACCCAGGAACAGACCGTCCTGCCAGGGGTAATAGTCTTCGCCCTCGATAGAGAATTCGAGATATTTTCCCGCATTCGGGATCGCCTTCAGGAAATGCATGGTGCAGAGCGTTACCATCGACAGGTTGGCGCAATGCGGTGTGCAGGGCAGACCTGCAGCCTCTGCCATGGCAGCGACGCGCAAGGCCCGGCGGATGCCACCGATATACATGATGTCGGGCTGCACAATATTGACAGCACGCATGTCGATCATCCTGCGCCAGGTCGGCAGGTCGCAATCCTGCTCGCCACCGGTGACATCAATCGATAGGGCATCGGTGACTTGCTTCGTCTGTTCCAGCTCCCAGTACGGGCAGGGTTCCTCGAAATGTCCGATGCCCTCTGCCTCCAACAGTCGGCCAACCTCAATGGCCTTGGCGGGGGAGTAGCAGGAATTGCCATCCACCAATTTATCAATGCCGTCGCCAAGCGCACGGGCGACAGTTGGCACCACGGCCACTGTTCTGCCGGGCCATTCATCCTGGTCCCGCCCGCATTCGGCACCAACGCGCCATTTGAAGGCGGTGAAGCCATAGGTATCACGCAGACGACAGAAGCGATCCGCTTCATCCTCCGGTGTGATGTCGCGCTTCATGGAAGATGCATAGGCCCGGATCGGTCCCGGCTTCCCGCCCAGTAACTCAACCACCGGCTTGCCCTCGACGCGTCCGCGCAGATCCCACAATGCCGTGTCCAAGCCAGCGATTGCGCGACGAAGATAGGACCCGGGGAACTTATGTTCCTTCTCTGTAATCACATCCAGCAGATCATCAAAATCCACCGCGTCCTGCCCCAAGGCATAGGGCGCCACTTGCCGGTGAAACACCTGGGCGGTGATGTCCGAATGATAAGTCGACAACTGTCCCCACCCGATATCCCCCGTATCCGCAGTGACGCGGGTAAAGGCGACGGCCTCATTCGCGAAGGTTTCAAGCTTGGCAATTTTCATGGGATGGCCGATTCCTTGTCTGAGAGGGGGGTGCCTGCCAGGGAAATACCTGACTTTCATAAGAGAACGGTCGGATAACGTAACCGTCAATTAAAATCCGTCATCAATGTATCTTTCGGGAAGGTGAGCGATACTGTCGTTCCCTCACCCAAATGACTATCGATCTTGAGGGTTGCGCCGTGCAACGCGGTCCATTTCCGCGCCAGATAGAGGCCAAGACCTGTGCCTTCGCGGGCCCGGGTCGCGTCGGCACCGATCTGAGAGAAAGGCGCCAGCGCACGGGAGATATCTTCCTTCGCAATGCCGATGCCCGTATCCTGGAACCGAACCGTTGTACCCATCTCATTTGGTTGATCAATCTCCACCCGGATTTCGCCGTTCTCCGGGGTGAACTTGACCGCGTTTGAAATCAAATTGATTGCGATCTGACGAAGAACCCGATCATCGCCGCTGATCATGACAGGGGCATCAGGGACATTCAGAGAGATCTTATGCTTCTTTGCATCTGATTGCGGCCTGACCAGATCGACCGTTGCCTGAAGAACGGAGACAAGATCTACCGGTGCCCTTTCAATCTGCAATTGACCTGCTTCAATCTTGGAAATATCCAAAATGTCAGAAATCAGGTTCAAGAGATGTTGGGCGGAATAGTCGATATCTTTCAAATAATCCACATACCGTGTATTTTCAATTTCGCCATAAATTCCATTCCGCATCAAATCTGTAAAGCCGATGATCGAGTTAAGCGGCGTTCTAAGCTCGTGGCTCATATTTGCGAGGAAATCGGACTTTGCAGAGTTCGCCCGCTCCGCTTCCACCCGTGCCAGCAACAGCTCTCGCTCAATTTCCTTAACTTGTGTGATATCTTGGGTCGTGCCGTGGAAGAATTGCAGCACGCCATTCGCCGATGTGAAGGGCTCTCCGACCTCCCTGAGCCAGCGGGTGTTCCCATTCTTATGACGGATACGATATTCTAATTCATAAGCCCGCGGTTCTTCGGTAAGCGAACGGTAGGTTTCTTCAACTATCGGGATATCTTCCTCCACAATGAAGGGCCGGTAGTTTTCGAAGGGACCGGTGATTTCGTCAATGGGAACCCCGTAAATTTCAGAGGCATTGTCAGAGGCATAAATCCAATCCTGAAGCCTCTTCCCTGTTTGCCAATGAAACAGTTTTGCGATTCTCTCCGAGTTTCGAAATCTCTCTTCGCTTTCCTTCAGAGCCCGCTCGCGATCTTTCTGCTCGGTGATGTCTTGCAGGGTGCCGCGCGTCTGGCGGCACGTGCCGTCTGCCTCCCATACCGGCTCCCCAATCTCGCGAAGATGGCGGATGGTGCCATCCGGCAGAATGGCCCGGTATTCCAGATCAAAAGTTGGGGGCACGCCATCTTCGTTCCGAAATGACTTCGCGTATGTTTCTCGATCCTCTGGATGGACGCGCGCGAAATCCCCTTCTGTACTGGACGTCATCTCCATATATTCTGAAACCGAGACACGATGTATGCGCGCCAGTTCATCTGAACAGTAGGTCAGTCGATCCTGCTCCAGATCGAAGACCCAATGACCCAGTTTCGCGATCCGGGTTGCGTCGACATAGCGTTCGGCACTGACCCGCAGCGCATCTTCGGATTCACGTCGTGCGGTAATGTCGATAGCGGCGCTTTGCAAGGCCCGGTTACCGTTCCATTCGATCAAACTGTTCATGGTTTCCAGCAAGATTGTCGAGCCGTCCTTACAAACGCATTCGACTTCATAGAGAGGGGAGATCGCCTCCCCCCCGGGCTGGACCCTGTTCATCTCTGCGACACGTTCATGTTCATGCGGTGCGATGACGTTGTCGATGGTCCCGATTTTCATCAAATCTTCGACATTCGCGTAGCCGAACATCTTGGCGGCTGCCGCGTTCGCGTAAAGAATCTTCCAGTCGCGATGGACAATAACGCCCTGGATTGCATCTTCGACGACATGGCGAAAATGCTGTTCTCCGGCGGACATACGCGTCGATTTAGTCTTTAGAAAATGTGGGAGCAACCTTACAACGGCCGCCCCCAACTTGCGAAACGGCATGAGTCCTCAAAATCCCTCGTCTAATAATCTCAACCCGAACAGACCGCCGACACGGGCACCGTCTAGACCGATCCGGATGCGGTTTCTTACACAGCCCCACCAGACGGAATACCGTTTCCAAGCAAGAAAGAACCGCTTGGGTCGGGCATTAGTCGAAGACAATAACATTCCGAAGCGCTTCGCCACGATTAACCGACGCAAATGCCTCATTGATCTCTTCCAGTCGATAGGTTTTGGTTACTAATTCGTCCAGCTTAAGGCGGCCTTGTTGATAAAGTGTTACCAAATTCGGGATATCTACCGAAACACGAGTTTGCCCCATTTTTGACCCGGTAATCCGCTGCCCCATATCCGCCAGATTCAACATCTCGAATGAGGCGAGCGGGCCAACCGCCGGCATTCCCACGATGACGACTTCACCAGCCCGACGGATGAGTGTCGACGCCTGCTCCATCGCTTTGGTGCTGCCGACCGTCACGAAGACATAGTCTGCGCGCTGGCCACTATTCGCCGCCTTGATGATGGTTGCCGCATCCTCTTTCGTTGGGTTGCAGGTATGCGTAGCGCCAAAGGATTTTGCGGCCTCCAGTTTGTCATCGGCCAGATCAATGGCGATGATGGAAGCGGCGCCACAAAGCACAGCACCCTGGATCGCATTAAGTCCCACGCCACCAGTACCAATCACCGCCACGCAGCTGCCGGGCCGAACCTTGGCCGTGTTGGTGACCGCACCCAATCCGGTGATAACGCCGCAAGCAAGGGTCGACGCGCTGGTCCAAGGAATATCCTTTGGAATGACGCAGACCTGGGATGCGTCGACGACCGTCTCTTCTGCGAAAGCCGCCGTGCGGAGGCCATGCACAATCGGTGAACCGTTCGCAGCGGTAAGCGGAGATTTTTTATCAAGCTCAGTCTTGGTCGTGCATTGGGTCGGGTGCCCATCCAGGCAAAGCGCGCAATGCCCACAGGATCGGATCAGGGTTACTACCACGTGATCGCCCACAGCAATGCCATCCACACCGCGTCCGACCTCCATGACCATACCCGACGCTTCGTGACCATAAACAGCCGGCAACACGCCACCCCAGGCACCCTCGGCATAGTGGATGTCGGAATGGCAGACCGCGCAGGCCTTTAAATCAATCCGCACTTCACCTTCGCCGGGCGGGGCCAGTGTAACATCTTCGATAACAAGAGGTTCACCAAATTCATGACAAACAGCGGCTTTCATGGCTGTATCCTTATCCGTGCCTATCCAGTATACATGCCGTCCCAGTCGTCGGCTGGGTTGATCGACCAATGTACAGACGGCACGTTAAGCAGCTTTCTTCGAGCAGTCGATCCGCTTTTTTCAAATTTGACCAAAGAAAATTGGGCCGCTCTTGCTCTCTGTGACGCGAGCGTCTAGGAACCGCTGGATAGCAAATTCGCCCCCCCCAGGAGGATCTTCGACATGCAACTTTCCAACACCGCGCTTTTCAAGACCAAAGCCTTTATCGGTGGAGAATGGATCGACGCTGATTCCGGTGCGACCTTCCCGGTCATCAATCCGGCAACGGGTGAGAAGATCGCTGATGTCGCCGCCTGCGGCCAGCCAGAAACCCGCCGGGCCATTGAAGCCGCTGATGCAGCCTACCCCGCATGGCGTGCCAAGACGGCGAAGGAACGCTCTCAAATCCTGCGCCGCTGGCATGATCTGATGATGGAAAATCAAAAGGACCTGGCGGTTCTGATGACCCGCGAACAGGGCAAGCCCCTGGCCGAGTCGATGGGTGAAATCGTTTACGCTGCGTCCTTCCTGGAATGGTTCGCGGAAGAAGCGAAGCGCCTTTATGGTGACGTGATCCCCGCGCCTCAGGCAGATAAGCGCATTGTTGTCACCAAAGAACCGATTGGCGTCACCGCTGCCATCACCCCGTGGAACTTCCCGGCTGCGATGATTACCCGCAAGGTGGGCCCGGCACTGGCCGCTGGCTGCACCATGGTTATTAAGCCAGCAGCCTTGACCCCGCTTTCCGCGCTTGCGCTTTGTCAGTTGGCGGAACAGGCCGGTGTGCCCAAAGGCGTTCTGTCGGTTGTCTCAGGCGCATCCAGTGAGACCCGCAATATTGGTGGTGAGCTGACCGGCAATTCAACGATCCGCAAGCTCAGCTTCACAGGCTCGACCCCTGTCGGTAAGACGCTGATGGAGCAATGTGCCGGCACGGTGAAGAAGACTTCCATGGAGCTTGGCGGCAATGCGCCGTTCATTGTCTTTGACGATGCGGATATCACCTCCGCCATCCCCGGCGCGATGATGTCCAAATTCCGTAATGCCGGTCAGACCTGCGTCTGCGCCAACCGGATCTTCGTTCAAGACGGGATTTATGATCAGTTCATGGACGGCTTTAAATCCGCCATCGCCGACCTGAGTGTCGGGAACGGCATGGATGAAGGCGTTACAATCGGTCCGCTTGTGGATGAGAACGCTGCAGGTGGTGTCGATAAGCTGGTGCAAGGCGCCATCGGGCAGGGGGCAGACGTTCAGCTTGGTGGTAATCCCCATAATCTGGGCGGCGCCTTCTTCACCCCGACTTTGATCGAAGGCGTTACCATGGATATGGAGATCGCCAATGCCGAAATCTTCGGCCCGGTAGCCTCGGTCATCCGCTTCAAGGACGAAGCCGATGCGATCAAACAGGCAAACCAGACCCCGTTCGGCCTCGCCTCTTATTTCTATGCCCGCGATATCGGCCGGATCTGGCGCGTCTCGGAAGGCCTGGAATATGGCATTTGCGGGATCAACACCGGCATCATCTCCACTGAAGTCGCCCCCTTCGGCGGGATGAAGGAAAGTGGAAATGGCCGCGAAGGCTCCAAATACGGCATCGATGACTGGGTAGAGGTCAAGTATCTCTGCATGGGCGATATCTAACTCAGAAGGCTCACTCGTTTTGGATGGCTATCGCTTCACCCTCTTCGAAGACCGTTTCCAACCCGGTGCGGCTGTCGAGTATCTGACCCCCGGTGCAAACCGGGCGCTCTTGATGCTCGAAGGCTCGATCGGGTTGGGGGACGGGCAATCCTTGTCCCGCCATGAAGCCGCCGTTGCACCCGGGCGTGCTCGGTTGGAAACCGGCCATGAACACGCACTCCTGTTGCGTTGGGAACTCACGCCGGAAGAAGAAGCGGATGAAGTCGACGGCGTCGGGGTTTCCGCGCGGGAGATGCTTTCCGGAACACTTTATCTAAGCCGGGAAGAAGGCGCCTGTATGCGGTTGGAGAGAATTTCGATCCCCGCTGAAGGCAACGCGCCTTTTGAAAGCCATCCAGCACCCTCCATCCGGCTGTTAACGGAAGGGGAGATGCTGATTGTCGAAGACGGTAAGCGCCGGTCTTTGAAACCGGGTGATGCCTGGTTTGACATGGGCGGCAATCCCTCCGTCGGGCGGGTCACGGAAGGAACCGACACAATCACCTTCCTGCGCTTGATCCTGCTGCCCGAAAGTTATCGTGGCCGCGACAGCATTCGCCCGCTGGAGGATGTGGATACCACGGGCCTGGACTACGAAATCCTGTTGGATGAAATCGTCGATTTGTAAGCCGCAGGGCTTTGAGCCCGAGCGGTTTACAGCCCAACCGCAGCCTCTTTCTCCGCGCGCAAGGCCTGCAGTCGCAGAATCTCCCGCTTACCGATCCGTTCTGAGGCGCTTTTGAGCTGACCACAGGCGGCCAGGATATCCTGTCCCCGCGTCTTGCGGACAATCGTCATGAATCCGGCTTTGCGCAGGATAGTGGAGAAACGCTCTATCTGCTCCGGCTTCGAACAATCGAATTCCGAACCCGGCCAGGGGTTGAACGGGATCAGATTGACCTTCGATGGGATGCCGGCGATCAACCGTGCCAGTTCCCGGGCATCCGCATCGCTGTCATTGACACCATCCAACATCACATATTCCCAGGTGACACGCCGGGCGTTGCTCAGGCCGGGATAGGTCCGAACCGCTTCCAAGAGCTCTGCGATCGGATATTTGCGGTTAATCGGCACGATCCGGTTGCGAAGCTCATCATTCACCGCATGCAGCGAAATGGCGAGTGGCACACCCAGTGCCTCTCCAGCCCGCTTGATCTCCGGCACCACGCCGGACGTCGACAGCGTGATCCGTCGGCGCGACAAGGCAATGCCTTCGCCGTCGGAGATCAGCTCCACCCCTTTGATGACATTGTCAGTGTTATAAAGCGGCTCACCCATGCCCATCAGAACAATGTTGGTCAGTCGCCGTCCTTCTGCCGAGCCATCTTCTGCCGACGGATCGCGATTCCAATCCCCCAGCGAGTCCCGGGCCAAAAGAACCTGCCCGGCAATATCGCCCGGGGTCAGATTGCGGACCAGTTTCTGGGTGCCGGTGTGACAGAAGGCGCAAGTCAGCGAGCAGCCAACCTGAGAGGAAATGCACAAGGTCCCCCGGTCCGTCTCTGGAATGAAGACGGTTTCGGCTTCACTGCGCGGGTCATAACGCAGGAGCCATTTCTCGGTCCCATCAATCGATTGCTGGTGGGCTGTAACTTCTGGACGGCCAACCCGGCATGTCTCTTTTAACGCCGCGCGAAATTTCTTCGACAGATCGGTCATCGCGTCGAAATCAGTCGCACCCCGCCCATAGATCCACTTGAAGAGCTGCTTCGCGCGAAAGGCCGGTTCGCCCATTTCCTTTGCCACCGCGGCAAGCCCGTCCCGGTCGAGACCGAGAAGGTCCCGGCGTGGATCTGCTTCAGTGGCAGCAGAAACCGTGGTTGGAGAGACTACGTCCTCGGCGAGTGACATGCGTTTAGTCCTCGAACGCCTATTTGCAGGCGCGGTTGATCGCATTATGGGCTGCAGTAAAGCCCTTCAGCGAATAGGTATCCGTCGTCTCGGTTCCCCGTGCGGAAACCCCTTTGACGAACATGGTGGTGCCGGCCCGCATGGCGCGGATCATCTTTGGTTCTTCATCCGGCCAGGCGAAAGCTGTGCCGCCATTCGTGAACATCTCAAACTTCGCCGTCCCAATGGATACTCTCACGCGGCTGTTCTTCTTCAAAGTGTAGCCCATTTCGAAGCTGATTTCCCCTTTGCGCTGATCAGCGGGTCGGTTCAGCACGAAGGCATAGACATCGCCACGGCGGGTATATTTCCCCTCTTCCTTGGTCGGGCGGGAAAACATGTTACAGACCGCCGTACCTTCGAGATCATAACGATGCGCCTGCCAGGAGGAGAACTCCCCCAGTTTGTCATCAGCCCGGACCGATGTTGTTGCCAGCATCAGAATTATGGGAAGAAGGATCAGTCCTCGCACGGTTGGGATACCTCCAAATCTTTGTCTCGCCACGGCGCCGCAATGGCGGGAGGGGCGGGTATAACAGTGAAATCATACAGCACAAGCGCTGCTCTGCATAATCCTGCCCCTAGATTTCGGCAATTTTATGGACCAGTGCAAGCCCTGGGCAGTGATCCGGTTCGGCGAAGCTGTCGTAATGCAGGTTATGAACGTACTGGATGCCCCAAAAACTGCCGCCGACGGCCTGCACCGCCCGCATTCGGGTAACGGTGACATGCCGCCCTATTTCGCAGTAGAGCGCCCTCGGCTAGGATCAAACCGTGGGACCGCCGCCTCGGGCGGACGCGCAGGAGGTAGCGGCAAGGTGCGGGAAGACACTGCGGTTAGTTTAACACCGGAAATACAGGCAGCCTTGTTGCATGATATCGCTACGCGCGGTGACAGGGCGGCCTTTGCCCGGTTATTCGCTTATTTCGGTCCGCGCTTGCGGGCATTTCTGATCCGGGGTGGGTCCGATCCTGTTCAGGCGGAAGAACTTACCCAGGATGTGTTCCTGTCGGTCTGGCGCCGTGCGGACAGTTTCGATCCAAACCAGGCATCCGTGGCGACGTGGATTTTTACGATTGCCCGAAACCGGCGCATTGATGTTTTCCGGCGCGGTAACCGGCCTGCATTGGATCCGGAAGACCCGGCCCTGGTGCCGGCGCCGGAAACCGCCCCTGACGACTGGCTTGAGGCGGCACAGCAATCACGGCGTCTTTCTGCCGCGATGAAGGAGCTACCGGAAGCACAGGCGAGCCTGCTTCGGATGGCGTTCTATGAAGACAAAGCCCATAGCGAGATCGCCGAAGAAACCGGCTTACCGCTGGGGACCGTTAAATCGCGTTTGCGTCTGGCAATTGCCAAGATGCGAACCGGCTTGGGAGTAGTGTGACATGATGGCTGTTGAGAAAACGCAGCAGGATGGTCAGTGTATCGAAACACCGACCCATCATCTGGCAGATGAGCTGTTGCTGGATTATGCGGCAGGAACCCTACCGGAGGCGGTGGCCCTGTTCGTTACGGCGCATCTGACCTTATGCCCGGAATGCCGGGCGCGGGTGAAACGGCTGGAGGCACTGGGCGGCGGTCTTTTGGAAACAATGGAACCGACGGCGGCGGAGAGCGGCAGTTTCGATGCCTTGATGGCGCGGATCGAGGCGGGAGAGCCTGATATCTGTGCCAATGACACGCGAAGCGCTTCGGAGGAAACTTCTGAGACTTCTGAGACTTCTGAGAAGACGCCCCCGTCTCTCCCGCGCGCGCTGCAGCATTATGTCGGTGGCGATGTGGAGGCGATTAACTGGCAGCCCATCGGACTGGGGGTGGCCATCGCTGATCTTGTTATAGACCGCTCCGGCTTGCGGGCTTTCATGCTGAAGGTCCCCGGCGGGCGAAAAGTGCCAAAGCATACCCATTGCGGTAATGAATATGTGATGGTTTTGGAAGGTGCGTTTAACGATGAGTTCGGGCACTTCGGGCGCGGCGATATCGAAATCGCGGATGGCGAGGTAGAACATCAGCCGATTGCGGAGCCGGGAACCGACTGCATCTGTCTGGCGGTCACCGATGCACCGCTACGGATAACAGGGCCTTTCGGCTGGTTATTCAATCGGATGTCGAAGCTTTAAAATCTCGGGAAGACGGGCAGAGTCGCCCAAACGTGACAGCGCTAGTCTTCCGCCAGCCAATCATCGACCAGCCGCCGTGCGATAGAATCCCGGCGCGGTAGCTTAAATGTCTCATCCTCCGGGCTCGCCTTCAGTTCGGCGCGGCTGTACCACCGGGCTTCTTCAACTTCATCGGTATTGACGTTGAGCTCCGTCGATAAGGCGCGCCCGGTGAACCCCAACATGATGGATGAAGGAAACGGCCAGGGTTGGGAGGAATGATAGCGGACATCCGCGACCGGCAGCCCCGCTTCTTCCATTACTTCCCGCGCGACGGCGTCTTCCAGACTCTCGCCCGGCTCAACAAATCCGGCCAGGACCGAATGCATACCGGGTGGCCAGACGGCCTGACGCCCCAAGACAATTCTGTCACCGCCATCATGGATCAACATGATCACCGCCGGGTCCGTGCGTGGGAAATGCGGGGCACCGCAATCGAGATTGAGGCATTTGCGCTCATGCCCGCCACGCCGGCTTTCCGTAGGTGATCCACAAACACCACAGAAGCGATGTCGGTTGTGCCAGGTCGTTAACCCACGCGCTAGGGCGAGAATGGCCCCTTCCTCATGACTCATGGCCGGGCCGACAGCCCGCAAATCTTCGAAATACCCCTGCGCATCAAAGCGCGGCGGCTCTTCGTGTTTGGAAACATCAATCGCCACATGCGCCGCACCCGATGCATCCAGACCAAGGAAAACCCATTCATGCGCGTCCTGCAGCAGGGCTTCTGCGACCGGCAGATGATGCGCTTCCGGGCTGGCCGGGCCGAGCCGGATCAAGCTTTGCTGCCGCCAAACCGGGATCAAACGGGCCTGCGGGGAGAGCGCCAATTCCAGCAGCGCATCCATGTCATCGCGCAGATGATCCGCCCGGTCGAGTGGGCCGGAGGCGTATCGGTTCGCCGGATGCGCGTGATGCGGCGCCTGGTGTCTGTGAAGTGTCGTCATGGCGGTGACACTGGCATGATGCAGGGCGGGCGGCAATCTTTCGGAAGCGAATCTCATAATTTCAGAAAGCCTTCGACTATTTTGCTGCCGATCCTCGTTGTAAAAGGGTGTCCGGCTCGCTAAAAGGGGAGCAGGAGGGCCGGTGCGGACGGGCGCCTCGCCAACCCGGTCAGGTCCGGAAGGAAGCAGCCGTAACGAGATTTCCGCCCGGGTCGCTTAAGCCGGCTCTCCGCCTAACTCGAACGAACAGGGAGACGGCCGCGCGCGCCGCGAACAGAGATGAGCGCCGAGACCCCTCCTCAAGACCCAAACACGGTTGATTCCGGTGCCGACTATGATGGCGATGCCAATGGTCCGGCGGAAGAGGAATTCACCAAGGCTGACGACACCCTGACGGCGGAGATGTTTCCGGCGGAACCGGACCCTCAGCCCGCCCCCAGCGCGACACCCCCGTCACCTGATCCCGCATCGGCGGCACCTGAAACTACGGCAGAAACAGCATCCGGTGGGGAAGCCTATCGGGTTCTGGCGCGAAAATACCGCCCGACCAATTTCGATGAACTGATTGGCCAGGAAGCGCTGGTTCGCACCCTGACCAATGCCATCAAGGCCGGCCGCGTTGCTCAGGCCTTCATGCTCACCGGCGTGCGCGGGGTCGGCAAAACCACGACAGCCCGGATCATCGCGAAGGCTCTGAACTGCATCGGGCCCGACGGCAATGGGGGACCGACAGCCAGTCCCTGTGGTGTCTGCGCCAATTGCACCGCGATTGCCGGGGACCGGCATGTCGATGTGCTGGAAATGGATGCGGCGAGCCGGACAGGTGTCGGTGATGTGCGGGAGCTGATCGAAGGGGCACGTTACCGCCCCGTTTCCGCCCGCTACAAAGTCTATATCCTTGATGAGGTTCATATGCTCTCCAACCAGGCCTTTAACGCCTTGTTGAAGACCTTGGAAGAACCACCGGAACATCTGAAGTTCGTCTTTGCGACAACGGAAATTCGTAAGGTCCCGGTCACGATCCTGAGCCGTTGCCAGCGCTTTGATCTGCGCCGTGTGCCAGCGGACAAGTTGGTCACCCATTTCGGCAATGTCGCCGGATCGGAAGGT